>ERZ1740070.1421-NODE-1421-length-15056-cov-6.877541_pt1 | contig 15056 bp, 12 predicted proteins | sample MGYA00581734_ERZ1740070 | MGnify/ENA primary metagenome ERZ1740070 (study PRJEB43018, sample SAMN04849744) | marine metagenome | isolation source: floating plastic debris | place: Pacific Ocean | collected 2008-09-01 | study: EMG produced TPA metagenomics...
GTCGACGGCAAAGGCGCTGTGACGTTCCTCGTCCGCGTGAAAGAGGCGCTGGAAGACCCACGCCGGTTGTTGATGGATTTGTAAGGACGGTGCGTGCAAGCACGCATCCTACCGCTGTGTAGGGTGCGTGATCTCACGCACCAATAGGTGCGCATATGACCCCCGAACTCACAGCCCTCACCCTCGCCGCGCTGCTGCAAGTGCTGCAATTCGTGGCCTACTCGGTTGCCGCCAACATGCAGGTTGGACCCAAAACGGCCATGTCCCCGCGGGACACCCCAATCCACCTGACCGGCACGGCAGGCCGTCTGCAGCGCGCGATGAACAACCACTTCGAAGGACTGATCCTCTTTGGCATAGCTGTCATGGTTATCACCTATTCCGGCCAGAACACCGCCACGACGGCCTTCGCCTGCACCGCCTACCTCATTGCGCGGGTGCTCTACGTACCGGCCTATGTCTTCGGCCTCGCTCCGTGGCGGTCGCTCGTCTGGCTCGTCGGCTTCGGCGCCACCTTGTACCTGCTGATTGCCGCACTCATGTAACTTCTTCCGGCTGAAAATATCCCGGGGGGTTTGGGGGGCTGGCCCCCCAAGACCACAACAAAAGGACACCCAAAATGGCACAATACGACGTCATCGTCATCGGCTCCGGCCCCGGCGGCTACGTGGCCGCAATCCGCTGCGCGCAGTTGGGTCTGAAAACCGCCTGCGTGGAAGGGCGCGAGACGCTGGGCGGCACCTGCCTGAACGTTGGCTGTATTCCCTCAAAAGCGCTGCTCCATGCCAGTCACCAGTTGCATGAAGCCGAGCACAACTTCGCCAAGATGGGCCTGAAAGGCAAATCGCCATCGGTCGACTGGAAGCAGATGCTGACCTACAAAAACGAGACGATTGAGGCCAACACCAAAGGCATCGAGTTCCTGTTCAAAAAGAACAAGATCGACTGGCTGAAAGGCTGGGGGGCGATCCCAGCGGCGGGGAAAGTCAAAGTCGGTGACGAGGTGCACGAGGCCAAGAACATCATCATTGCCTCCGGGTCTGAAGTCTCGCCTGTACCGGGAGCGGATGTGACCGTGGACGAAAAGGTGGTGGTAAGCTCCACCGGCGCGTTGGAGCTGCCGAAGATACCAAAGACGATGATTGTGATCGGTGCTGGTGTCATCGGGCTGGAGCTTGGCTCGGTTTATTCCCGTCTGGGCACAAAGGTTGAGGTGATCGAATTCCTCGACGCGATCACGCCGGGCATGGATGCGGAGGTACAGAAAACCTTCCAGAAGCTGCTCACAAAGCAGGGGCTGAGCTTTACCATGGGCGCCGCTGTACAAAGCGTCGAGGCGTCTAAGACCAAAGCCAAAGTGAACTACAAGCTCCGCAAGGATGACAGTGAACATACGGCTGAGGCGGATGTGGTCCTCGTCGCGACGGGTCGTCGCCCCTACACCGATGGGCTGGGTCTTGCGGAGTTGGGCATCGAGATGTCCGAGCGCGGGCAGATCAAGACCGACAGCCAGTGGCGCACCAATGTACCGGGTATCTATGCGATCGGCGATTGCATCGACGGGCCGATGCTGGCGCATAAGGCCGAGGATGAAGGCATGGCCGCCGCAGAGGTCATTGCGGGCAAGCATGGGCACGTAAACTACGGCGTGATCCCGGGCGTTATCTACACGCACCCGGAGGTTGCCAATGTGGGTATGACCGAGGAACAGCTGAAAGACGCAGGCGTGGCCTATAAAGCGGGCAAGTTCAGCTTTATGGGCAACGGCCGCGCCAAGGCGAATTTCGCCGCCGATGGGTTTGTCAAAATCCTCGCTGACAAAAACACAGACCGCATTCTGGGCGCACATATCATCGGACCGATGGCGGGCGATCTGATCCACGAGATTTGCGTCGCGATGGAGTTCGGAGCCTCCGCCGAAGACCTCGCCCTAACCTGCCACGCCCACCCGACCTATTCGGAAGCGGTGCGCGAAGCAGCACTGGCCTGTGGCGATGGACCAATTCATATGTGAGGCACACATGCCAAGCGGGAAGCCTGTTCGAACAGGCTTCCTGACGAGGTTTCGAAACCTCGTGCAAGGCCCTTACAAAGGCCTTGTGTCGGTTTGAAAGAAGCGGCGCCGCTCTTTAGGCGTGACGTTTCTCTGATCGTTCGGGTTTCCCCGGACCTGTACCCCATGCGGGGTCTGTCAAAACCGGTTTCTCATGGTCGGATGCCCGTGGCATCTCATAGAGAACAGTCATCAAACGCGGTATGGGAGTGACCCTGTCCGCTCGCTGCGCAGCGTGGGGGTAAACTGAGGCCAAATCCCTAGCGCTTTGAAAATGCAGCGCACGGTGGGCAGGTGTGTTAGCCTGCGCGCGGGACAGGTGAAAGGACAAATCATGCATCTTGGCGCATTTTCCGTCAGTCTTGCGGTCAAAGACATTTCAGCTTCAAAAACGTTCTACGAGGCTTTGGGATTTTCGATCTTCAGCGGAGAAGAGGAGAACGGATGGCTTATCATGAAAAGCGGCGCGACGATACTTGGGCTGTTTCAGGGCATGTTTGAAAAGAACATGCTGACCTTCAATCCCGGGTGGAACCAGGATGCACAGAACCTGGAAGAGTTCATGGACATCCGCGCTATTCAAGCCCGTTTGAAAGAGGCTGGACTATCGATGGAGATTGAGGCCGATGAAACGACGGAAGGCCCGGCGGAACTGATGCTGATTGACCCCGACGGCAACCCGGTGCTGATCGATCAGCACCGCAGATCACCAAAGTCGGGGCATCGCGCGCTCTACGTATCCTTTGTCGTAATCCGGGCCGCCGATCTCTCCGTCGGTCAAATCGGCGAGGATCTCTCCAACGGTGGGCAGTCCTTCGGGAACCGGCGCACCGCTCCACAGCGCAGATCGCATAAGCGCCTTGGCGCATTGGGTGTAGACCTCTTGCACCTCGGTGACGATCACGGTTGCGGGCTGCTGGTTCTTCTTTTCAAACGACGCCCGCAAATCGGCATCATCTGTGATGAAGGCTTTGCCGTTTACGCGCACGGTGGTTTTCGAACCGGGCACCATAAAAAGAAACGCGATGCGCGGGTCCTCAACCAGATCGCGCAGCGCGTCTAGGCGGTTATTGCCCTTCCAGTCGGGCAGCAAAATCGTCTTGGGGTCAGCAACCCGAACCACCGGGTCAATGTCGCCACGCGGTGTGCCGTGGGTCCCCTTGGGACCGGCGGTGGAAATCACGCAGAACCGCGCCTGTTCGATCCAGCGTTGGTACATCGGTGTAAGATGCTCAGACACCTTGCTCAGCGAGGCTGGCACCGGAGGGCCATAGAGCGCTTCAAGATCTGCAATCGTTTCAATCTTTCGCATGAAATCCAGCCTCAGCGTTTAGTTTGTTTGACGCGTCTTCAATGGTCTTCTGCAAAAGCGGCAGGAACTCTTCGCGCGGAAGGCCGGGCGGAATGGGGTCGAGGAACTCCACAACCGCTGTCCCGGGTTTGCGGTAAATCCCGCGTTTGGGCCAGAACAGCCCGACATTGGCCGCGACCGGCACGCAAGGCTGGTTGAGCTGTTCATACAGAACCGCCGTCCCAACTTTGTAAGGTGCATCCACACCGGGCGCGATGCGGGTGCCCTGCGGGTAGATGATCAACTGACCCGGTGTTGCTGTGCCTTTTTCCACCGACTCCACCATTTGCTTGATGGCCGCGCCGCGCTTGCCGCGATCCACCGGGATACAGCCGATGCGCAGCCCGTATTGGCCCACGATCGGCGCATACATCAAAAGCCGTTTCATGATGAACTTGCCAGCCGGCAAAGCCGAGAACACAAGAAAGACGTCCAGAAAGCTTTGGTGCTTTGACGCGACAAGGCATTCTTCGGTGGGTGGCGTGCCTCGGATTTCCGTCTTGAGACCGATCATCCAGGGCGCTGCCCAGCGCACGTAATGACAGACAGTCATACACCCGGTCCGCGCGCCTTTGCGGGAAAACACCGCCCACGGGAAAAGCGCAATTCCGACAACGGCGATGGCGATATAGACTGAAATGGTGAAGATCAGAGATCGGACCCATTGGATGGCATAGCCCATCAGGCAAGCTCCTCAAGCACACGTGCAGCGGCGAACCGCGTTGCCACAAGGGCAACCAGGCCAGACGTCGGTGGGATCAGGAGGATCCATAACCAACCCCACCCTTGAATGTTCAACCCTGTAAGGAACCCCGCAGCATCACTGCCTGTCGGGATGAGAAAGAGTGCGAAAATCCCGACCAGCGTGCCAAACGCCGCCCCTGTGAGTGCGCGCAACGCAAAGCGACGGACGAATGCACTGGCGATATAGGCGTCTTTCGCACCAACCAGGCGCAAGACAGCAATGACCTGCGCATTAGCGGCCAAGGCGGCGTTGGCGGCAAGGGTGACCATCGCGGCGGTCGCTGTTGCGATCAGAAGGATCGCAGCCCACCCCAGCAATCGCAGCTTGGTTGCGGCGTTGATCAAGGGTTGCCGCCATCGGGCGTGGTCATCCAACACCGCAGCAGGTGCTTCGGCCGCCAGACGCAGCCGCAAGCCCGCGCTGTCATAACCTTCGTCGGTTTCCACGATGTCAATCAGCTGCGGCAGTGGCAGGTCGTCAACCAACAGATCAGTTCCGAACCAAGGCTCTAGCAGCGCACGTTGCTCTGCCAACGTGATCGGTTGGGCATCAATGATACCGGGCGTCGTGCGCAACACGCGCAACGCGGCTTCGGTTTGCAAAGCGGTTTCTCCAGCCGGGGCTGAAATGCGCACGGTGGATGACCGGGCCAAATCCTCGCCCCATTGCGTCGCAACGCGGCCTGCGGCCAGCGACAGCGCAATGGCAAAGACCGCGAGGAACGCCATGGCAAACGCGCTAAAGACCGTCAGACGCGCGGTGAACCCGGTGGGCGGGACAACGCGGTCGGCGGCCTCGTCAAATCGCAGCATTTGGGCGGTGGCACGCAAGTCGAACTTCACAAATCCACCCCTGCGGTCTGCAACCGTCTGTTGGATATACGCAAAACGCGGGTCTGAACCTGCGCTTTGGCGGCGCGGATCAAGCTCAGGTCGTGGGTGGCCACTAAAATCGTCTTGCCCATGCGGTTCAGCTCAACCAGCAAGGTCAGCAGCCTTTTGGACATATCCCAATCGATATTGCCGGTGGGTTCGTCCGCCAGGATCACATCAGGGGACATCATCACGGCCCGCGCCAAAGCGGCCCTTTGGCGTTCGCCGCCCGACAGCTCTGGCGGGAAAGCTTCAGCACGAGAGGTCAGACCGACCCACGCGAGCAGCTCTTTCAAATCAGCCGTGGCATGATCCGCATCCTGCCCCGACACCGCCAGAGGGAGCGACACATTTTCAGTGACAGGCAGATGATCAAGGAACTGGCAGTCCTGATGGACCACACCGACTTTGCGGCGCAGCACGGCCACATCATCGCGGCTCAGCCCACGAACATCGCGATCAAAAAGGCGCACGTGGCCTGCGGTTGCCTGCAAGGCACCATAGCAGAGTTTGAGGAACGTGGTTTTTCCCGACCCGGACGGCCCCGTCAGAAAATGGAACGAGCCCGGCTGTACAGTCAGTGTCATGTCGGTCAGCAACTCGCCACCGCCATAACTGTATGCCACATTTTCAAGCTCGATCACGTTTGTCGCGCCCCTGCCCCGGATTTCGCGTTGTTGTGCCTGAGCATCTTGGCACTTTCAATGCAGGCCCGGCTGGAAATGGGGTTTTACAAGCCGAATCGCGGGCCTATGCTGGTGGAAACGGTGAGGAACGACGTTGGAACGCGCAAAGCGCCGCGTCATTAAGGGGCAACAGGCAAAATGCGGCTGACATGTCCAAGCTGCGGGGCACAATACGAAGTCCCCGATGACGTCATCCCTGACGGTGGTCGCGATGTGCAGTGCTCTAACTGTGGCAACACGTGGTTTCAGGCCAAAGACACCGAAAACACGCCCGAGGCATTGGCAGAGGAAGCTGCCGCCCCGAAAGACGCGGTGTGGCATCCCGAGGTAGAGAGTGACCTTGAAGATGCACCATCGGTTAATGCTGGCGCGGCACCAGGCGAAACACCGCCACCTGCCCCACCACGCCGACGCGAGCTTGACCCGGCGGTGGCCGACATCCTTCGCGAGGAAGCGGAACTTGAAGCCCGCACCCGCGAGGCAGAGGCGGATGTTTTCGAAGATCAACCCGACCTTGGCCTGCAAGAACCCGAAGACGAAGCTGCCAAACGCGCACGACAAGCGCAGGACCGCATGCGCAAGTTGCGCGGAGAAGACCCAGACGCGGCAGCAGCAGTTGCTGCAGCCAGCGCCGTTGCGGATCGGCCGCAAAGCCGCAGCGACATGTTGCCGGATGTGGACGAGATCAATCAGACGCTGCGCGCCTCAACCGAACGCCGCGATGTCAGTGTAGACCAATCGCATTTCGACGACGAAGATGAAGCCACCAGCGGATTTGGCCGGGGGTTCATTTTTACGATTGTGCTCTTTGCGATTGCCACAGCGCTTTACCTTTTTGCGCCGCAGCTTGGTCAGTCCATTCCACAGTTGGACGGCGTGATGACCGGCTATGTCGCGGTTATTGACCAGGCCCGCGCAGGGTTGGACTCGTTGGTGGCCTCTCTCGGGCAAATGCTCAGCGGCGGCAGCGCAGAGTAACGCTGGCATTCCAATTTTGGCGATTGCTTGGGCGCGAGACCCGGAAACGCCTGGTTGTTGTTCCACTGGCAAATTGGACTTAGTCTATCAGAACGTCTGGCCCTAACCAGCCAGTCACGCTTGGGGTCTGATACGCGTCAACCGGGGCGGGGTCCGCACCAGGTGTGATGTGATTCTCATATGGAGGCGACAGCCATGGACGGCAATCTGTCCCAGAACGATCTCAGCCACGTGATTGAAGCTGACCGCGCACACGTTTGGCACCATCTTATCCAGCACAAACCTTTCGAGGAAAATGATCCCCGGATCATCGTCGAAGGCAAAGGCATGCGGGTGTGGGACCAGAAGGGCAAAGAACACCTTGATGCCGTATCCGGTGGCGTCTGGACCGTGAACGTCGGCTATGGTCGCGAAACCATCGCCAAGGCGGTTTACGATCAGCTGCTCAAGCTGAACTACTTTGCGGGTTCTGCCGGGTCCGTACCGGGCGCGCTTTTTTCGGAAAAGCTCATCTCGAAGATGCCCGGTATGACGCGGGTGTACTACACAAACTCGGGGTCCGAGGCGAACGAGAAAGCCTTTAAGATGGTCCGCCAGATCGCGCACAAGCGTTATGGCGGCAAGAAACATAAGATCCTCTACCGCGACCGCGATTACCACGGCACAACGATCGCCTGCCTGAGCGCCGGCGGTCAGGACGAACGTAATGCGCAGTACGGCCCCTACACGCCCGGCTTCGTGCGCGTACCGCACTGCCTTGAATACCGCGCGGGAGATCAGGGTGCGCCGGTTGAGAACTACGGTCTTTGGGCTGCTAACCAGATCGAAGAGGTCATCCTTCGCGAAGGCCCTGACACCGTTGGCGCGCTGTGCCTTGAGCCGGTCACAGCAGGTGGCGGCGTGATCACCCCGCCCGATGGCTACTGGGACCGCGTGCAAGAGATTTGCCGCAAGTACGACATCCTGCTTCACATCGACGAAGTGGTCTGCGGTGTGGGCCGGACCGGCACATGGTTCGGTTACCAGCACTACGGCATCCAGCCCGACATGGTGACCATGGCCAAAGGTGTAGCATCCGGTTACGCGGCAATTGCGTGCCTTGTGACCACCGAAGACGTGTTCTCCATGTTCAAGGACGATCACACCGACCCGATGAACTACTTCCGCGATATCTCAACCTTTGGCGGCTGCACAGCTGGCCCGGCAGCGGCGCTTGAGAACATGCGGATCATCGAAGACGAAGACCTTTTGGGCAACACCACCGCAATGGGCGACTACATGCTCGACGAGTTGCACGCTTTGGCGGACAAGCACGAAGTCATTGGCAACGTGCGCGGCAAAGGCCTGTTCCTTGGTGCGGAACTGGTCGAAGACCGTGAAACTCGCAAGCCGATGGCCGAAGGCCGCGTTCAGAAGATTGTTGGCGACTGCATGCAGCAAGGCGTTGTCATCGGCGCGACCAACCGGTCGCTCCCGGGCTACAACAACACGCTCTGCTTCAGCCCAGCGCTCATCGCAACAAAAGACGACATCAACCAGATCGTGTCGTCGGTGGACGAGGCCCTCACCCGCGAATTCGGGTGAACGATGCATTCATTACGGGCCAGCGCAGCAATGCGCTGGGCCAACCCATCGGGCTGGATATTTCGGACACGCGTCTGCGCGCCTTGCCCCCACGGTCCGACATGATTGGGCAATATTGCTCGGTTGTGCCCATTGGGCTTGAGCATTCTACCGACCTCTATACCGCCTTTCGCGCAGACACCGAGGACCGCATTTGGACGTATCTGCCAAACGGTCCCTACCACGATGCCGAGGCCTTTCGCGGCTGGGTGCATGAAGCCATCACCTGGGACGATCCGCTCATGCATGCGATTGTCGTGGATGGCCGCGCCTTGGGGCATGCGAGCTTTCTGCGCATCTCTCCGGCAAACGCGGCAATTGAAGTGGGCTACATCAACCTGTCACCCGCGTTGCAACGCACCCGTGCCGCGACCGAGTTTCAATACCTCATGATGCGCCGCGTGTTTGATGAGTTGGGCTACCGCCGCTACGAATGGAAGTGCGATGCGCTCAACGCGCCGTCGCGCAACGCGGCCCTTAGACTTGGCTTCACCTATGAAGGCACGTTTCGTCAGGCGACCCACTACAAAGGCCGCAACCGCGACACGGCGTGGTTTTCGATTCTCGATACAGAATGGCCAAAGCTGAAGTCGCGCTTTGAAAACTGGCTGTCACCGGACAATTTTGACACGCATGGACATCAGATCCGGCGTCTTCAAAAGATGTGAGGCACACCTTACCTTTTGGAATCCAATGCAAATAAGCAGATGCCTACAAGGATTTGCCCGAGATGCCTAAAACTTTACGCGCGTAAATAATTTAGGTATCGCTGGAAACGCAAGGAACTTCGCGTATATGCGCTTTCGTTAGCGCTAGCGATTGCTGTGAGTGATTATGAAAACCGAGATCCTGAACCGTCTGAAATACTCCCAAGGCAAGGATGCCGAAAACGCGTCAGTCTACGACTGGCGCATCGCGTTGTCCTTGGTGTTGCGCGACCAGATGGTCGAAACATGGTTCCAATCCACGAAAGACGCATATGCGGCGTCTCCGAAGCGGGTGTACTACCTGTCGATGGAGTTTCTGATCGGGCGCCTGATCGAGGACATGATCTCGAACCTTGGTCTGGAAGACGCCGCGCGCGCGGCGATGAAAGAGCTGGGGCAGGACTACGACACCATCGTGCATGACGAACCCGATGCCGCCTTGGGCAATGGCGGTCTGGGCCGTTTGGCAGCGTGTTTCATGGACTCGCTCGCGACTTTGGGCATTCCGGCCTACGGGTACGGCATTCGCTATGAACACGGGCTTTTCGCGCAAAGCTTTGCAGAAGGGCAGCAGGTCGAGAAACCAGAAACCTGGCTCACGCAGCGGCATGCCTGGGAATTCGAACGCCCCGAAGCGCAATACAAAATCGGCTTTGGCGGGCATGTGGATCACCACGAGGGCAAAGCCTATTGGCACCCAAGTGACGTGGTTATGGCAACCGCCTATGACACTCCGGTTGTGGGCTGGCAAGCAACCTGGGGCAACACGTTGCGCCTTTGGGCGGCCGAGCCTGCAAAGGACTTTGACCTCGAAAGCTTTAACCGGGGCGATTATCTGTCAGCCGGTCGGTCCGAAGCGCTCGCCCGCACGATCAGCCGGGTCTTGTACCCAGATGACACCACCGAAAGCGGCAAAGAACTGCGGCTCAAGCAGGAATACTTCTTCACCGCCGCGTCCCTGATGGACCTTGTGCGCCGCTACTTGCAGGACCACCACGACATTCGCGCCCTGCCCGACCATGTTGCGATCCAGCTCAATGACACGCACCCGGCCATTGCCGGGCCAGAGCTTGTGCGTCTGCTGGTCGACGAGCACGGCCTGCCGATGGACGAGGCGATTGAACTGGCGCGTCGTTGCCTCGCCTACACCAACCACACGTTGTTGCCCGAAGCGTTGGAACGGTGGAGCGAGCATCTGATGGGCCGCATCCTGCCGCGCCATCTTGAGATTATCCGCGCGATTGAGCACGCGCATCAAAGCGAATTCCCCGGCAGCCCGCGCATTCTGGAACACGGCGATGTGCGTATGGGCGAACTGGCCTTTGTAATGGCACACAAGGTGAATGGCGTTTCGGCGCTTCATACCGAACTGGTGAAAGAGACGGTCTTTGCCGACCTGCACCGCATTCACCCAACGCGGATCATCAACCAGACCAACGGCATCACCCCGCGCCGGTGGCTGTATGGGTGTAACCCTGCTCTGCGGAATGTGATTACCGACCAGATTGGCGATGGTTGGGTGTCTGACCTTGAACAACTCTCAGCGCTGAAACCCAAGCGCGGCGATGCTGCCTTTGTCGACGCCTTCGCCGATGCCAAACGCGCCAACAAGGTCACGCTGTCCAACTGGATTGGCGAGACGATGGGTGTCACGCTCGACCCCGACGCGATGTTCGACGTTCAAATCAAACGCATCCACGAATACAAACGCCAGTTGATGAACCTTTTGGAGACTGTCGCGTTGTGGAATGACATGCGTGACAATCCAAATGCGGACTGGACCCCTCGGGTCAAGATCTTCGGCGGCAAGGCGGCGCCTGGATACTTCGTGGCCAAAGACATCATTCGGCTGATCAATGACGTGGCCGGAGTGATCAATGCGGACGTGGTCACGGGCGAAAAGCTCAAGATCGTCTACCCACCAAACTACAACGTCACGATGGCCGAACGGCTGATCCCGGCGGCGGACTTGTCAGAGCAGATCTCGACAGCAGGGAAAGAGGCGTCCGGCACCGGCAACATGAAGTTTGCGCTGAATGGCGCGCTGACTATCGGCACGCTGGACGGCGCGAATGTTGAAATCCGCGAACATGTCGGGTCAGAGAACTTCTTCCTCTTCGGCCTCACGGCGCAAGAGGTGATGGAGCGGCGCACGCATCACGGCTTTGCCCGCGCCGCGATTGAGGCCAGCCCGCGTTTGCAGCGGGTGCTTGGCCAGATCGCTGAGGGGCGTTTTGCACCACACGACCCAAGCCGCTATCATGGGCTTGTGGGGATGCTTTATGACCATGACTATTTCCTCGTGACCTGCGATTTCGACAGCTATTTCGACACGCAGCGCCGCGCTGATACCGCCTATCGCAACCCCAAGAACTGGGCCGCGATGGCAATCTCGAACACGGCGAGCATGGGCTGGTTCTCGTCCGACCGCACCATTCAGGGCTACGCGCGGGACATCTGGAACGCGCAGAGCGTGACACGCCCGCGGCTTGAGAAATCTGCATGACGGCGCTTGACGCAGGCACAGCTTCGGCCCTTGCCGAAGGGCGGCACGGGGATCCGTTTTCCATACTTGGCTTGCACGATGTGGACGGATCGCTGGTCGTGCGTGTGTTGCGCCCTGGTGTAGAAACCGTTTCCATCGTTGACGCGAAGTCAGGCCGAAAACTGGCAACCCTCGACCGTCACGAAGAGGCGGGCGACATTTACACCGGCACCATTCCCCGTCGCAAAAAGCGGTTCGCCTACCGCCTGCGCATCACACGCGGGGTGGACAGTTGGGAAGAGCAAGACGCCTATATGTTCGGCCCCAAGCTGGGCGAGATGGACGAATACCTGCTGGGCGAAGGCACGCATGGCCAACTTTGGGATGCGCTTGGCGCGCATGTCTGTAACCACGAAGGCGTAGACGGCACACATTTCGCGGTCTGGGCACCAAACGCCTCGCGCGTGTCGGTTGTTGGTGATTTCAACGACTGGGATGGCCGCCGCCACATCATGCGCCGCCGGGGCGCGACCGGTGTGCACGAGATGTTTGTGCCGGGACTGCAGGACGGCACCGTCTATAAATACGAAGTCCTGGACGGCGCGGGGAACCTGTTGCCGTTGAAGGCCGACCCTGTCGGGTTCGGCGCGGAACTGCCGCCCAAGACGGCGTCGGTCATCCGCGACCTCGATGGGTATGAATGGTCGGACACAGGCTGGCTCTCCAAACGTGGGGCCAAGCAGAAAATCGATCAGCCGATCTCGATCTACGAGGTGCATCTGGAAAGCTGGCGGCGTGTCCCGGAAGAGGGCAACCGCCCCCTGACCTATCGCGAACATGCGGACATGCTGGTGAGCTACGCCAAGGATATCGGGTTCACCCATATCGAACTCACGCCGGTGTCCGAATACCCGTTTGGGGGGTCTTGGGGCTACCAACCCGTGGGGCTTTTTGCACCCACGTCGCGCTTTGGCACACCGGACGATTTCCGCACATTTGTCGATGCGTGCCATGCGGCAGGGCTGGGACTGATCATCGACTGGGTGCCCGGGCATTTCCCGACCGACCAGCACGGGTTGGGCCGGTTTGATGGCTCCGCGCTATACGAACATGCCGACGCCAAGGAAGGCTTCCACCCCGACTGGAACACGCTTGTCTACAATTACGGGCGGACGGAGGTGCAGAACTTCCTGATCGCCAACGCGCGGTTCTGGTTTGAGGAATACCACATCGACGGCCTTCGCGTGGATGCCGTAGCCTCCATGCTCTACCGCGACTACTCGCGCAAAGAGGGCGAATGGGTCCCGAACAAAGATGGCGGGCGCGAAAACCTTGAGGCCATCGCGTTTATGCAGCGCATGAACGAAACGGTGTATGCCGCCGATGACGGCATCCTGACGGCTGCCGAAGAAAGCACCGCCTTTCCGGGTGTGAGCGCACCAACGGATGCGGGCGGCCTAGGGTTTGGGTTCAAATGGAACATGGGGTGGATGAACGACACCCTGCGGTACATGGCCGAAGACCCGATCAACCGCAAATACCACCACGACAAGATGACCTTCGGCCTGCACTACGCGTTTTCCGAAAACTTCATCCTGCCAATCAGCCACGACGAGGTAGTGCACGGCAAAGGCTCGCTTTTGGGCAAGATGCCCGGTGACGACTGGCAGCGGTTTGCAAACCTGCGCGCCTATCTCGGGTTCATGTGGGGGCATCCGGGCAAGAAGCTCTTGTTCATGGGATGCGAATTTGCCCAGGGTGGCGAATGGAACAATGAGACCAGCCTCGACTGGCATCTGCTGGACCACGCTCCGCACCGAGGTGTGCAAGCGCTGGTGCGCGATCTGAACACGCTCTACCGCAACACGCCCGGCTTGTACCAGAAGGACAGTAGCGAAGACGGCTTCCGCTGGATCGACGGCGGCAACGCGGCGGATTCCGTGTTCTCATGGGTACGCTATGGCGAAGACGGCACAGCACCGGTTCTGGTGGTGTCGAACTTCACACCCGTCCCGCGCACGAACTACAGCATCGGCGTCCCGGCCTCTGGCCGTTGGGACGAAAAGCTCAACTCCGACGCCGCGATCTATGGCGGGACGGACACGGGCACTCCGGGCGGTGCCGAAGCGAAACCGATCTCCATGCATGGCTGCCCGTATTCGATCGAGATCACCGTACCGCCACTCGCGACGGTGTTCTTTCAGTTGGAGAGCGGCTGAACACAGACTTAAGGGGAGGACGACATGAAAGAAGACAGATACAGCCTCGCACAGCAATCCATGGCCTTTATTCTGGCCGGGGGTCGCGGCAGTCGTCTCAAGGAAATGACCGACATCCGAGCAAAACCGGCGGTCTATTTCGGCGGCAAGACGCGGATCATCGACTTTGCGCTGTCAAACGCCGTGAACTCCGGCATCCGGCGCATCGGAGTGGCCACGCAGTACAAGGCGCACAGCCTGATCCGGCACATTCAACGCGGGTGGAGCTTCTTCCGCGCGGAACGCAACGAGTCGCTGGATATCCTGCCTGCGTCCCAGCAGTTGAACGAAGACAACTGGTATAAAGGCACGGCAGACGCCGTCACCCAGAACATCGAGATCATTCGTGGCTACGGCCCGAAATACGTTGTGATCCTCGCGGGCGACCACATCTACAAGCAAGACTATTCCTTCATGATCGAGCAGCACGTGAATTCGGGCGCGAAGGTCACGGTGGGGTGCATCGCGGTGCCTCGGAAAGAGGCGTCGGGTTTTGGCGTGATGCATGTGGATGAGAACGACAAGATCCTCGACTTTGTGGAAAAGCCCGCCGATCCCCCGGCGATGCCGAACGATCCGGACAAGGCGCTCGCCAGCATGGGGATTTACGTGTTCGAGGCGGAGTTCCTCTACGAGGTTCTTCAGAAAGACGCGGCGAACCCGAAATCCTCCAATGACTTTGGGCATGACATCATCCCCGATCTCGTGAAATCCGGCGACGCCCGCGCGCATCCGTTTGACCGCTCTTGCGTGATGTCGGGTTTGGAGACCGAACCCTACTGGCGGGATGTTGGCACGATCGACGCCTATTGGCAGGCGAATATCGACCTGACGGACTTCAAACCAGAGCTTGATATCTATGCCACTGACTGGCCGATCTGGACCTATTCGGAACTCGTGCCCCCCGCCAAGTTCATCCACAACGAAGAAGGCCGTCGCGGGCAGGCGGTGTCGTCCATGGTGTCGGGTGGCTGCATCATCTCGGGCTCATCGCTGTACCGATGCCTGCTCTTCACGGGCGTCAAAACGCATTCCTATTCCCAACTCGAAGGGGCTGTCGCCCTGCCCTATGCCGAGGTGGGACGCCGCGCGTATCTCAAGAATGTCGTGCTGGATCGGGGGGTGAAGATCCCGACCGGCCTGATTGTCGGCGAAGACCCCAAGCTGGACGCAAAGCGCTTCCGCCGGTCCGAAAACGGCATCTGCCTGATCACCCAAGCGATGATCGACAAGCTGGAGCGCTGACATGAGATCGGAAGACACACGTCTGAACTCCAGTCACCCGTCCCGATCTCGTA
>ERZ1740070.1422-NODE-1422-length-15044-cov-6.017746_pt1 | contig 15044 bp, 10 predicted proteins | sample MGYA00581734_ERZ1740070 | MGnify/ENA primary metagenome ERZ1740070 (study PRJEB43018, sample SAMN04849744) | marine metagenome | isolation source: floating plastic debris | place: Pacific Ocean | collected 2008-09-01 | study: EMG produced TPA metagenomics...
ATGCCACATCCATCCTTGTCTACAAGGTCTACTCCACCGGTTTTGTCGGACAGGACTACGGATCGTCAGCGGCGCAATCAGTCATCTTGATGGGCCTCGTGGTCGCGATGACCTTTGTCCAGTTCCGCTTCATCGAACGGAAGGTGCAGTACTGATGGTCGAGAATCGCAAAGCCTCCGCCATCCTCACCCATGTCATCCTGATCGCGGGCATTGTCTTCTTGTGCTTTCCGGTCTGGGTCGCGCTTGTCGCCTCGACCCATCCCGGTGAGGCGCTGACCAAATCCCCCATCCCGATGTGGTTCGGTGACCACGCGGTGGAGAATTACCGACAATTGCTCATCGAAGGGGTGCCCGCCGCGGGCGGTGTGCCACTTTCGACCATGATGATCAATTCACTGGTTATGGCTCTCGGCATCACATTCGGCAAAATCGCCATTTCGCTGATCTCGGCCTTTGCCATTGTCTATTTCCGTTTCCCATTCCGCATGGTGTTTTTCTGGCTGATCTTCGTCACACTCATGCTGCCAGTCGAGGTGCGTATCCTGCCCACATATGACGTGGTTGCCAGCCTTGGCATGCTCAACAGCTATTCCGGCCTCATCATCCCGCTCATTGCCTCAGCGACCGCCACGTTCCTCTTTCGGCAATTTTTCCTGACGATCCCGGATGAACTGGTTGAGGCCGCGCGGATCGACGGCGCGGGGCCAATCAGGTTCTTTATCGACATCCTGCTGCCGCTCTCACGCACCAATATCGCAGCACTGTTTATCATCCTCTTCATCTTTGGATGGAACCAATACCTCTGGCCCTTCCTGATCACCACCGATCAGGATCTCTACACCATTGTGATGGGCATTCAGCGCATGGTGAATGTGGGCGAAGGCATCCCGATTTGGAACTACACGATGGGCACGGCTGTCCTGGCCATGATCCCGCCCGTTTTGGTGGTGCTGGTGATGCAGAGGCTCTTTGTCAAAGGCCTCGTGGAAAGTGAGAAGTAAACCATGGCAGAGCTGAAACTGGACAACGTGGGCAAGACCTATCCCGGCGGTGTGATGGCTGTGGAAGGCGCCAATTTTGACGTGGCTGATGGGGAATTCATTGTGCTGGTGGGGCCGTCTGGCTGTGGCAAATCCACGATCCTGCGCATGATTGCGGGGCTGGAAGAAATCACGCAAGGCGAGCTTCAGATCGGCGGGCGCGGTGTGAACCACCTCGAACCTGGTGAGCGTGACATTGCCATGGTGTTCCAGAACTACGCGCTTTACCCGCATATGACTGTGCGGGCGAACATGGCTTACGGTCTGAAAAATCAGGGCATGCCCAAAGATCAAATCAATGCCCGCATTGATGAGGCCGCGCGGTTTTTGCAGCTGGAACCCTATCTGGATCGCAAGCCCCGCGCCTTGTCCGGCGGTCAACGACAGCGTGTCGCCATGGGCCGCGCCATTGTGCGAGAGCCGTCTGTGTTTCTCTTCGATGAGCCGCTGTCGAACCTGGATGCAAAACTGCGCACGCAGCTGCGCGCCGAACTCAAGGACCTGCACAAGCGCCTCAAGGCGACATTCATCTATGTGACCCACGACCAGATCGAAGCGATGAGCCTCGCAGACCGCATCGTGATCATGTCCGCGGGCAAGATCGAACAGATCGGCACCCCGATGGAGCTTTATTCAAAACCCGCCAGCACCTTTGTGGCGGAGTTTATTGGATCGCCGCCCATGAATGTCCTGAAAGGCGACAGTGTTGGAGGGGCGGGTCTTCTGTCTCAATACACCGGGACGGCAGGTAACGTGGGATATGTCGGGGTACGGCCCGAAGCGCTTTCGCTTGGCAAGAGCGGGCTGCAGGCCACGGTCACCCTGGTGGAACCTTTGGGCGCGGAGACACTGGTGCATCTCAAGCTCGGCGACGACATCATGATCATGCGCGGTGCGCACGGCATTGATCTGGCCCCCGGGGCAGAGGTGCACCTATCTGTCCCGGACGAGGCACTGACGGTCTTTGACCGCGACGGGCGCGCCGTAGTCTCGTCAGCTTGATCGCAAAATCTTGAGTTCGAGCCGCACCCTGTCGCGCAGAATATCACCAACCGCGACAGGGTCGCCCACATAGGTCATGCCGGGCAAAACGGTGATGTCCCACTTGCCGGTTTGCGTGACACGCAAGGTGGGCTCCACCTCAGCATGGGACAGAACCGTTTCATCGGTCACCGGCAGATCGTAGCGCAGACAATATTCGGCAACCATTTTGCAAAACACATCCAGTTGGCGCTCCGTCATAGGGCACTCACCAATATAGAACGGCGTTTCTATCGCCCCTTTCATACACGCCATGGAAATACCGATAGACCCGGCGTTCAGATCCTTTGTGTGTCCGGCAAAAAGGTATTACGTTAGGTCAAGATTGTCCTCGGGGATGCAATTCCCAACGACACGGATGCCATCGCCCGACACGATTTCATGGTAGTGATCGACATCCCATCGCGTCACGTCATGCGCGCCTGCTGTCCAATGCATCACGATGCGCTGAATTTTGTCGACCTGTGTTGGGACGCTGTCTTTGTGCATGGGTATTTGGCCTTCGGACGTATAACTCAGCCCTGCGAAGGCGCGCCTGCGCGCGTGGCTTTGGCAAGGTACTTTTTAAGCTGCGCTGACAAAACGTCGATTTTACCCGGGTCGAAGAAATCACCGTGACCGCCTGCGATCTTGTCCACTTGCGCGTCGGGAAAATCGCGTCGCCAGTCCGGCCCGATGCGCGCGTTGTTCTCAAAAGTGTCGCGCGTGTGGCTTGTTTCACCGTAAAGGAACAAGGTCGGCTGATCATAGCGGCCTTGGCTGAACATCCATTCCATCAACACCAGAAGATCAGGCTCCCGCCCGGAACGGCGTAGTTCCCGCGCCAGGTAAAGCGCGATGATCGCGCCCTGACAATTGCCACCCAGGATCAGTGGACCGGACGGATGGATGGCCTGCAGATCCGTGAGAAGACGCTGCACCAATTCATACACGATCAAGGGCCTGTATTCCTGGGCTTTGAACAACCCAACCAGGGACCGCATGCCATAAAGGGGCTGATCCTCTCCCAAGTGGTCGGCCAAAGCGGCAAATTCACGATCTGCCTGAAACACCCAGAACAGCGGCGGTTTGGACCCGTGCAGATTGCGACCGATGATCAGACGTTCGGGCCCGATACGCGGACCAACCCATGGTTCGAACAGGGCCTCCATCTGACGCATGACTGCCTCAACGGTTTCCACGCCGGAACCGTCTGGTCCCACCACATCCGCGTCCGGCACGGCAAGCGCTGTGAGCCGGCTCAGGTTGTCAACTGTCGGGCTTTGATAGAAATCTTCAAGCGCGATCCGACACTGAAAGTGATCTTCGACGGCCATCAACAGCTGAAGACAGGCCAGGCTGTCACCCCCATCATCAAAGAAGTTGCTGTCACGGCGCGGCGCGGCGGGCAGTCTGAGGATCTGCTGCCATTTCGCTTCGATCCAGCTTCCGCATTGACCTTCTTTCTCGGCCTGTGCGGCACTACGCTCAACACTTTGCACCGCACCGGACCGCAGCGCGTCACTTAGCGCATCGCGTTTGATCTTGCCCGAAGGTGTGCGCGTGAATTGATCGTCCCGGATCGAGACCAGATGATCAATCTTTGCGCCAAACGATTTGGAAACCGTCGCGCGGATGCGGGTATAAAGCGCATCAAGCGCGGCAGGATCTGTGTCGAGCGGTGCGAAAAAGACGGCCAGCTCATCGGTCTGACTGTCCGCATCGCGATAGGGTAAGGCGGCCACATGGCCCGGCTTGATGCCCTCAATCCCGGTCAGTTCAATCTCAATGGCTTCTGTTGAAATCTTGCGCGCATTGATGATGATCACGGATTTCTTGCGCCCTGTCAGGACGAGACCATCTTCCGTCAACGCGCCCAGGTCGCCCGTGTCGAACCACCCATCCTCAAGGAAGCTGTCATCGCGGTGACAATACCCTTTGAACATCCGGGTGCGGGATTTGGCTTGAATGCTGCCGATCTCCCCCATCCGCAGGGTTTCATTGTCCTCATTTGCGATCCGAACGCTCCAGGACACAAAGCAGCTTTGAAGGGTGAAATACCCGTTCTGGATCTTGCATGTGTCACACAGATCGTCTGCATCCATTGATGTGACAAAGAGAGGGCCTGTTTCCGTCATCGAATAGACGAGAGACGCGCGCGCCTCGTTCATCCCGCAGGTCTTCAGGTTTTGGATGAGGCTTTTGATGTTGTCAGGGACAATCATCTCAGAGCCAAAATATAGCCCCTTGAGCGATGACAGATCGTGCTGAGGGGCATTGTCTGCAAACCATTCATTCAGCTTGGCCGCCATGGAGTTGCCCATGCCCACCTGTTGCACACCAAAGCGGGCGACCAGATCCAGCCATGTTTTCGGATCGGACATCATCCGGCCGGGATCCATGAAGATTGACTTGGCACCAAGCGGCAGCAAAAGGCGCACACCGCCAATTGTGCCTTGCCCCAGCAAGGCCAACCCCACGGCATCTGCGCCGCCAAACCCGCTGAAGAAACGCATCATGATCTCGGATGCACCCAGACGCGCGAGTTTTGGAAGGCCGGTCGTGCCAGAGGTTTCAATGAATATCTCGCTCGGGGCATCAGGCGGAAACGACGTGCTGTGATCTGCGTCCACATCCGGCAGGCGGGTGATGTCCAACACCTCCACATCATGGGCGGACTTGACCTGATCAAAGGTGGGTTTGAATTGGGTTTCCGTCAGGATCAGACAGGCCCCTGCATTTTGGGTCAGACGCTCCATCTTTTGGATCATCGCATCGCGGTTGCGAAAAAGACCAGAGACAGACAGCGGAAGAATGGAAAACCCGTTCATGAAACAGGCCCAGGCCGCAGGCACGTAATTGAGCACGCTTTCACAGCACAAGGCCACGTATTGATCGCGCCCAGGTGTCACATGCGCGATGTGCCTTGCCAATCTGCGCGCCTCTTGGAACAGGGCACCATAGGTTTCGCTGCGCTCATCACCATTGGGCAGGACCTCAACAAATCGCCCATCGGGATTGGCCTCGACCAACTGGGTGATGTAGGCGATCAGTGTTTCAGGCTGACCCGCAGGGATTACATCACGTTTGCCCGTCACATGGGCAATCGAGGACAGGCCATGATCCGCCACGTTCATCACAGCAATTCCTGACTTGACCGAACGGACCCAGACGCGCCTTTGCGCTTTGACCGTTCCATACGATTGAGAATGAACGCCACACGGCGATCCCGCGCACGACGTCTTTTGTCGCTCTCGGATTTCGCGATGGGGTAGCGAAGGCTGGCCGCAAGATTGGCCGCTGTCTCCGCATCCGTGGCACCTATGAACTCGGGGCGTTTGAGGGCGTTTTGGAACCCGGTGGCGCGCCAGCCGAAATAGGCGTTGTGAAGATAGATCAGCGCAATGGTCTTTTTGTCCAGCGCACTGGCACAGCGTAAAGCCAACAAAATCTCGGTCATCTTGCGACGAAAGCTGCGGTCCTTGTGGCCGGTGATGGTGCGAACGAGCTGTTGTTCGATCGTACTGGCCCCTTCGACCTTTCGCTTGGAGCAAAAGCGATAGACAGCGCGCAAGATCGCAACAAAATCAAAGCCGGGATGGCGGAAAAACCGCTTGTCCTCGCTGGCGGTCAGCGCCTCAAACACCTCATCCGGGAGGTCAGGAAGACGCGCCACTTCATCACGGTAGATCGACAGTTTTGCATCCAGCGCGTCGAGATCTTTCACCTTGGCCAGTTTGCTCAGCGCGGAAATCACCCAATTGGGACGCAGCCGTTCACACCGCCAGTCTTGGCGGTCATTCACCCAAAACGCAAAACCCTGAAATTGTGGCTGATCCCACCAGTCAGACCGCGCCGACACGGCACCATTGGCCAACCTTGTCTGACTTTGCACGGGTTCCGTGACACGCCCCGCTTCGCGTTTGGCGGTGAGGTCTTGGGCCTCGGGACATACGATAGAAATGTGGCCGTGACGGTTTGGTACACTCTTGGCGATGATCAGACTGCACATTCCATCATTGGCTGCCCCCTGCAGGGCCGTGAGGTCGGACACTTGTTTCCAACCAAAATGGGCACCATAGGCGGGCAACCAATCGAACAGGGCATTGGCGGTCATTTCACTGGCCTTGGGCGCCTCAGTTGTCCAAACGCGGGACTTTAACGGTTTGTCCAAGCCCCAAGCCCGCGGCAGATAAGCCCCTGCCAAATAACAAAAATCGCTCGCGTAGACATTGCAGAACGTATCGTCACCCTCGGCCCGGTAACGCGTGGCGCGGTCTACATCCAACCACGCAAGGATCTCGGTCAAACTGTTGGGACAGCGTTTGCGACCGATGCGAAACGCCAGCCCGCTTGTCTCTCCGATTGGAAGGTTGCGACCAAGCGTGTTGTCTCGCCTCGCCCAATCGACGGCTTCTTTTGGATACACAAGAACCGTTCGGTCAAACGCCTCTTGATCCAGCCCGGCGTGTTCTTTCTGTGGCGGTGCAGCCGCGAGCACGTCTTCAGACACAAGCGTTGTCGGGGCATCCTGCACATTGGCAAAGGCAACCGCGTAGTGAGACAGCCGCGTGCCATTTGCATCCGCCGGATCATAGGCGCCCCTGGACAACAGATACTGTTTGAGGCCTTTTTTGCCGCCCAGATGTGCAACCGCCCGCAAGGATCCGCGCGACAAGGCCACCCCGTGAAACGTCTCTCCAATGAACTTGGAAAACCCAGATTTATCGATGTAGCTGTCGATATCGTTGATGTGCCAGTCTTGAACTTTTTCCTGCAGCTCTGAGGACGCTTGGAACTGCTGGATGGAATAGCCTGTCCGAAACGTGCGATTGAAATCATCCAAACGCCTTTGGCCAAGCTGATATCGTCCGACAAAACCTTGGGGATTGCGTTCGCTGACGCGGCCGCCGCTTTCTCTTAACGACAGTTCGAGTTTGAAGCTGCGCGTTTCGTACTTCAAAATACTCAAATCCCACAAAACAATTGAACTCGGACTACAAAGGTAGCGCAAGCGGCAGATTGGCCATGTTTCCAAATTCCTTAATGGGTTAGCGAAAACCTCGACAAATGCCCAGCTTTTTGGGCGCTTAGGCGAAGTTTTGCGAAGTTTTGTGCTTGGTCCAAGGGTATGACACGCCATCAATAGCGCGTCCCAAACGCCGTTCGAAATCTGGATTTCACTGTGAAACGCAGCGCCCTTTCCCCCGGTGACGCGCGTGATCGACCCCGCCCGTCATACCCACGGCAGGGCACTCCATCCGGCTTAACAGTCCAAATCCAGATCGCAACACTTAGGTAAGAATTTGTAAATAAACGGAAAAATTTAAAAGTTTGCGACAACTGCCGCGCTGCGCCTACACTCTTTGTGTAAGGGAGGATGCGAGGCGGCGCAGAGGGACGACATCGCCTGGCGCCTCAGCGCTTGAATATGACGGTGACGGCTCAGCATATCACAAAGATCAACGCGTCGGCGGATCCATCCGGTGTCAGCCGTTTTGGCACCGACCTGGATCTTGCGCGGGTTCTGGTGGTGGATGACGAACCGGGCATGCGCAATTTCCTGTCGAAGGTGCTGCAAGGCGTGGTCGCCCGTGTGGATGTCAGCGAAAATACTGAGTCCGCGTCGGACATGTTGGATCAGAACACTTATGACGTCATCGTCCTCGACAATATCATGCCCGAGAAAACCGGGCTGGATTGGTTGGCAGAACAACGCAAAATTGGCCTCTTCAGCGATGCGATCCTGATCACGGCGCACGCCGATCTGGACACCGCGATACAGGCGATCCGCGCGGGTGCCGGGGATTTTCTGCTCAAGCCGTTCCGGTCAAACCAAGTTCTCAATGCGATTGCCCACAGCCTGGAGCGCGCGCGGCTCAGGCGGCAAAACTCAGTCCTGCGGCATGAACTGGAAGTTGGCAAGGACCTGCTAAATCACCGCGACGCGCTGTTGGGCACATCGGCTGAAATCCAAGCGGTCCGGCGTGAGATTGAAACGGCCGGTATGTCGCATTCCCATGTGGTCATTCGCGGCGAAGTGGGGGCTGGCAAACAGGTTGCGGCGCGTATGCTCCACGCGTCGTCCCCGCGCGCCGACAAGCCCTTTGTCTGGCTGAAATGCTATGGGATGAGCGAAGAAAGCTTTCGCGAACGCCTGTTCGGTCAGTTGGACAGCACATCAGAGGGATCCATCTCAGAAGGAGAAGGGATCTTGCGCAGCGCGGCCGGCGGCACTCTCTTTTTGGAAGAGGTGGAAATGCTGTCGCGCGACTGTCAGAACATCTTGGCAGAGCTGCTCAGCACGGGCCGGTTTACGCCAGTCGGTGCCAGTCGGAGTGTTGACCTCGATATCCGCATTGTCAGCTCCACACTTCGCCCCCTCGCTGACGTGGCGCGAGACGATGCATTCCGCATGGATCTGTTCTACTCTCTGAATGTGGTTGAGATCGTCTTGCCCCCTCTGCGGGAAAGATCGGATGACATCATCGCCCTGACGTCCTTTTTCTCTGACACCTTGGCGGCGCGCATGGGCACTGAGGTGCCTGTGTTGTCGGCCCTCGCGCGGCGGCGATTTCTGTCGCATGATTGGCCGGGCAACGTGATGGAACTCAGAAACACGGTTGAACGCGCGTTGATCCATCGCAGTTATGACAATGCGCTTGGGCCAAATGTCGAGAAGTTCGAAGTTGAAAGCCTGGCCGCCATAGAACAGCGTCACATCCTTGCTGTCCTGGAGGCGTGCAACGGCAACCGTGCCGAAGCCGCACGACGCCTCGGCGTGGCCCGAAAGACCATCGACCGCAAGTGCCAGGCCTGGGGCGTGTAAGGGATGCGTTCGGTCCGGCTCAGGCTTCTGGTCATCGCGCTGTTGCCGCTGATGGTGGTTCTTCCGCTGCTCTTTGGCGTCACGATGGTGCGTTGGATTGATCGCTATAACGACCTGTTGATCGCCAAAGTGGCCAGTGACTTGCGGGTCGCAGAACAGTATTTCGGCCGGATCGAAGCAACGCAGGCCGCAGAAGTGGCCGCCTTGGCAGAATCCGTTGGCTTTGCCGAAGCCGAAGACCAAGGCCCCGTGGCGCTCAGTGCATTTCTGGCGCGCGAACGTGAGGCGCTCGGTCTGGATTTTCTGGTTTGGAAATCGGTTTGGGATCCATCGCTTCCCGATTCTGCGCGCGAGGTTGCAATGGCCGCGGCCCCGGATGCACCCATTGCGCATTTGGTGTTGTTGAACTCCAACGCGCTCAACGGGATATCAACCGAACTGGCCAAACGCGCCGCGATCCAACTGGTCCCCACGGAGGCCGCGCGACAGATTGAACGAACCGTCGAAAGCCGTGGCATGTTCATCCTTGCGGCGCATCGCTCATCTGAGGGCGACAAGGCGCTGATCGGCGGTCGGCTTCTGAACAAGAACCTCGACGTGATCGATACGATGAACAGCCTCATCTACCGCGATGAAGACGGACAGATTTCGCGCACCGGCACGACCACCCTGTTTCTCGACGATGTGCGCGTCTCGACCAATGTTCGGATGTTTGAAGGGTCGCGCGCCTTGGGCACGCGCGTGTCCGAAGTGGTTTGGCGACAAGTTATGGAGACTGGGCGCACCTGGCTTGACCGCGCTTTTGTGGTCAATGACTGGTACATTTCAGGCTACGTGCCGCTGACCGACATTTCCGGCAATCGCATCGGCATGCTGTACACCGGATTTCTCGAAGCGCCCTTCGTGGCTCAGCGCAATGCGACGATTGTGGTGCTTATTGTGGCGTTCCTGGCTGTGGTCGCCCTGTCTGTGCCGCTGTTTTTGTGGCTCGCGCGGGGGATCTTTTCCCCGCTGGAACGGATGACCGCCACGATGGCGCGGGCCGAGGCCGGGGCGCTTGACGCGCGCATTGGGGCTGTGGCCGAAAAGAACGAAATCGGCGCTGTGGCGCGTCACCTCGACCGATTGCTCGATCAGGTGGAAGAGCGGGACGCGTCCTTGCGCGACTATGCGGACAACCTCAATGACCTCGTCGAACAGAGGACACAGGAACTTAAAGAGGCCAACCAGAAACTTGAGGCCACGTTCGCCAAACTGGTGATGTCGGAAAAACTGGCAACCGTGGGTGAGATCACCGCCGGTGTCGCCCATGAGATCAACAACCCGGTGGCCGTCATCCAAGGCAACCTTGAGATCATTCGCCGGGATCTGCCGGCCCATCAAGCGGACGAATTGAAGCCGGAGTTTGACCTCCTCGCTGCCCACACGCCTCGCCTCAATATCATCGTTGGGAAACTGTTGAACTTCACCCGACCCGATGAGGTGTCGGATCTGATCACCCGCGTACAGGCCCAACGCGCGGTCGAGGATGCACTCGTACTGGTGGCCGCCGACCTGCGCACACACAAGATCGAAACCAAGCTGGAGTTTGGCCCAGCGCCTGCCTTTCGCGCCGTGGAAACGGAATTGCAGCAGGTCATCGTCAACCTCGCCATCAACGCAGCGCAAGCGATGGGATCAGGCGGCGTTTTGACCATCCGAACCCACAAGGCAAACCGCGACGGCGAAACCGGCGCAGAGATTATCATGGAGGATACCGGCCCCGGGATTCCGGCCGACAAGATCGACAGCGTGTTTGATCCGTTTATGACCTCAAAGCTGGGGACCGGCTCAGGTTTGGGCCTGTCGATTTCGCAAACTTTGGTCACCCGAGTCGGCGGATTGATCAGCGTGCGAAGCGTCGAAGGGGAAGGCGCGGCCTTTTCCGTGTGGTTTCCCGCAGCGGACAATTCGTCCCCCGTGGTGCTGGAATCGGCCCAGTAAGTGGACATTTTGACCCTACCGCCACGTAAACGCACCTGAAATCAGAGACATTTTGGCCTTCCGCAGCGCAGCAAAAATTCTGTAAGTATATGAAAAATAATAATATTTTATTGACGCCTGCGGAGGTGCGACATACCGTCCGTCTATCGTTGCAGGACGATGGTGCCACGGGGTGGCTGCGCATCTGAGGAGAATGCGCGACACCGGCATCAAGGGACACACATTCACAAGCGTCTTTCTTGGCGTGACACACATCTCTGCAACGATCGCGGCCGGGTAGCCGGCTGATTTGCGCCACTGCCGGCGCGCGCTGACCGATGGGGCCAATTTCGGCCGAGATCGGGGCGCACAACCAGGGAGGAAGACGTATGAAACAAAATCGGTATCGAAACTGGCTGACCGCCGCAGCGATGGCCACGGGCCTTGTTGCAGCGGACATGGCCGTGGCGGAGGAAACGCAATATTTCCCCATCGCCAGTAGTCGTGTCGGACCCTATTCCGCCATGGGCACCGGGTATTACGGTGCTCAGATCGACTATCTCAACTACGTTAACATGAACGGTGGCGTGAACGGGGTGATGCTCACCTGGCAGGAATGCGAGACGGAGTACAATGCTGTGAAAACAGTGGAGTGCTACCAACGCCTGCTGGAAAAGGACGGTCAGCGTATCGTGGTGTTTGACACGCTCGGAACGCCGGGCGCCTATGCGGTGATCAACCGGATGGCCGAAGACGAAGTTGTCTTGGCACAGTACGGCTATGGCCGGACAGATGCCGCAGACGGGACCGTATGGCCATGGGTCTTCAACGCCGCGGGGCACTACTGGTCCCAGATGGCGGTGAAGATGAAGTTCATGGCCGAACAAGAGGGCGGCGTTGAGAACATGAACGGCAAGAAGATCGTGCATCTGCACATCGACAGCGCCTATGGTCGGGAACCCCTTCCCGCGATGCGCGCGATTGCCGAGGATTGGGGTGTCGAGCTGGTGGAAATCTCTATCCCGCCGCCCGGTCTTGAGCAGCAATCTCAGTGGTTGCAGATCCGCAAGGAACGCCCGGATTGGGTGACGTTCTGGGGTGCTGGTTCTGGCATGAACTCAACCGCGATGACCAATGCGGCGCGTGTCGGTTTTGACCGCGAGCGGATGATCTACGTGACATTCGGCGCGGCAGAAGAAGACATGTTCCCAGCGGGCGAAGCGGCGGTTGGCACCTATGCCATGGCAAATGCCCTTCCGGGTCAGGACTTTCCTTTGGTGCAATCCATCAAGGAACAGGTCTATGGCGCGGGCAAAGGCAACCTGTCTGAAGAAAGCCGCGTCGGAACTGTCTACTGGAACCGCGGGCTTGGTGCGGCCGTCACCTATATTGAAGCACTGCGCGTGGCGCAGGAAATGCACGACAAGGTGGGTCAAGCCGTAACAGGTGCGGAGTTCCGCGCGGGGTACGAAAACCTTGTGATGGATGACGCGCGGCTCGAAGAGCTTGGCATCAAAGGCATGATTGCACCTTTCGCAATGTCATGCGCCGAGAACGCCGGAGCGGGCAAATTCGCGATGATGCAGTGGGATGGGGACAAGTTCAATCAGGTGACTGATTGGGAAGCCCCTCTGGACGCGGGCTACATCCGTGGCCTGGTTGAGGCCTCTGCCGCGAAGTTCGCATCCGAGAATGGCATCACGCCACGAGACTGCGGGTAATTACCTCTTCCCACAGTAAGTGACGCGGGAGACCAAGAGACACTTTGGTCTCCCGCACCCAAGGCGGAGGCGCAGAACCCGCGCCACGCACCAGTCAAATTACAAGCGGTTGACGGATCTCAAATGAACGCAAGCGACAATATCCTGGAGATAGACTCCATCGAGGTGGTGTATGACAGCGTGATCTCCGCGCTCCATGACGTCACACTCTCTGTCCCACGGGGCAAAATCGTGGCCCTGTTGGGCGGCAATGGCGCCGGCAAAAGCACCACGCTGAAATCCATTTCCACCATGCTGGCGGCCGAACGCGGCAAGGTGACCAAAGGCACGATCACCTATGACGGCACGGCGGTCAAAAATCAGGATCCTGCGCAGATGGTGGGGCTTGGCCTGGTGCAAGTCCTAGAGGGGCGGCGGTGTTTTGGGCACCTGACGGTGGAGGAAAACATCATCTCCGGGGCATATTCGCGCAAGCTGACCAAGGCGGAAATCCGCGATGAGTTGGACAAGATCTATGGCTATTTTGACCGGTTGAAGACGCGCCGCAAAAGTCAGGCGGGCTATACCTCTGGTGGCGAACAGCAAATGGTCGCCGTGGCCCGCGCGATGATGGCCAAACCCAAGATGCTGCTGTTGGATGAACCCTCTATGGGTCTGGCCCCGCAGCTGGTCGAGGAGATTTTCAACATCGTTCAGGAGCTGAATCAGAAAGAGGGCGTGAGCATCCTTCTGGCCGAGCAAAACACCAACGTGGCGCTCAGGAATGCCGATTACGGCTACATCATCGAGACCGGTCACGTGATGCTGCACGGCGCCGCCAAGGACCTGCTCAACGATGACAAGGTCAAAGAGCTCTACCTCGGGATTTCCAAGGAAGGGCGCAAGAATTTCCGCGATGTGCTGCGTGAGGAGAGCCAATCCCACGCAGGCATCCACTGAGCCGGATGGGGGGAAGACGGACATGCTAGACACAAGATCATTTCCGATCGGCGATCCGATCCTGGAGGTGGCCAACATTTCTCTCAGCTTTGGGGGTGTGAAGGCGATCACCGACACGTCCTTCAAGGTTCTGCAACATGAGATCAAGGCGATCATCGGGCCGAACGGCGCGGGAAAATCCTCGCTGCTCAATTGCATCAACGGGATCTACAAACCGCAAGAAGGCAAGATTTCGTTCAAAGGGAAGGTGATGGACAAGATCACGCCCAAGCTGATCGCCGAAGCCGGCATCTCGCGCACCTTCCAGAACCTTGCATTGTTCAAACGGATGTCGGTGCTCGACAACATCTTGGTGGGCCGCAAACTGCATATGCATGCAAACTTCCTCAGCGTCGCGCTTCAATCGCCGTCCGCCCGGGCTGAGGAAAAGGCCAATCTTGAGAAATGCGAAGAGATCGTCGAATTCCTCGAAGTCCAAGACATCATGTACACGCCCGTGGGCAAGCTGCCTTACGGTCTGCAAAAGAAGGTGGAACTGGGCCGGGCCCTGGCCACCGAGGCGCAGGTCCTTCTGCTGGACGAGCCCATGGCGGGCATGAACGTCGAGGAAAAGCGCGAGATGTGCCGCTTTATCCTCAAGGTGAATGACGAGATCGGCACGACCATGGTTCTGATTGAACATGACATGGGTGTGGTGATGGACATCTCCGACAACGTGGTCGTGCTGGATTACGGCAAGATCATCGGGGACGGCCCGCCTGACGAAGTGCGCAACAACCAAGACGTAATTGACGCCTATCTGGGGGTGGCTCATGACTGAGTTTCTGTTCTTTATTGAGGTCGTGGTGGCCGGTCTTCTGGCGGGCACGATGTATTCGCTGGTCGCCTTGGGCTTCGTGCTGATCTACAAAGCCTCTTCGACCTTCAACTTTGCCCAAGGGGCCATGGTGTTTTTCGCCGTGCTGTCCTTTGTGGGCTTCATGGAGTTGGGCCTGCCCTTTGTGGTGGCCTTCTTTGTCACAATCTTGCTGATGGTTCTGGTCGGCTTTTGCACCCAACGGCTGGTGCTGCAACCGCTCATGAATGAAAGCGAAGATACGGTGCTGATGGCCACCATCGGCCTTGGCTTTGTCCTGGAAGGGCTCGCTCAGGCGGCATGGGGCGTGGAAGTGCGCAGGCTGGATCTGGGCATCGATGATTTCCCGATCACGTGGATCGCCGATAGCACCGGCCTCTTTATCTCGGCCATTGATCTCACCGCGGGCCTGGTGGCCGCAGGCTTGATCATCACGCTCGCCCTGCTGTTCAAATACACCAAGATGGGCCTGGGCTTGCGCGCGGTGGCCGACGATCCAGGCGCGGCAAGCTCCATTGGCATCCCGCTCAGCTCCATCATGTTGATGGTGTGGTCTGCGGCGGGCGTTGTCGCGCTAGTCGCCGGTATGATGTGGGGGGCCCGGGCGGGGGTACAATTCGCTATGGTTGACTTGGCCCTCAAGGCCTTGCCGGTCTTGATCATCGGGGGGTTCTC
>ERZ1740070.1423-NODE-1423-length-15044-cov-3.895123_pt1 | contig 15044 bp, 13 predicted proteins | sample MGYA00581734_ERZ1740070 | MGnify/ENA primary metagenome ERZ1740070 (study PRJEB43018, sample SAMN04849744) | marine metagenome | isolation source: floating plastic debris | place: Pacific Ocean | collected 2008-09-01 | study: EMG produced TPA metagenomics...
CACTTCGGTGCCACCGCCTGGTTGCGACTTGCTCCCAACATTGCCGCCATGCAGTTGCACAAAGTGCTTCACCAGTGACAGACCGAGACCGGCGCCGCGTCTGTCGCTTGAGGTGAAGCTATCAAACCGCGTGGCTTGGTCTTCGGCTGGAATACCGCGGCCATTGTCTTTGACGGTCAGCCTGGCGGTGTCGCCCATGCGCTCGGCAGAGATGGTGACTTTGCCACCTGGGTCGGTGAACCGCAGCGCGTTCGAAACTAAATTGAACAGCACCTGGCGAACGCGTTTCTCGTCGGCTTCAATCTTACCAAGACCATCGACGATATCGGCGACAACCTCGACTTCGGTGTCGGCAGCATTGGTGACACCAATCGACACCGCTTCTTCAATCAGCTCTTTCAAGTTCACATCGCTGATGTCGAGATCGAGACGCCCGGCCTCAATCATGGCGAGGTCGAGGATGTTGCCAATCAAATCATTCAGATGGTTCGACGCCTCGCAGATCGCATCAACCTTATCGCGCTGCGCTTCATTCAGATCGCCAATCCGTTCCATTTGCAGGAACTCGCCATAGCCGAGAATGGTTTGCAGCGGAGAGCGCAATTGATAGCTGACATTCTTGACGAACTCGGTCTTCAACCGGTCCGCCGTTTCGAACGCTTCGGCGCGGTCACGAAGGGCCGTCTCAACAGAGCGCTGCGCGGACACGTCGGCGAAGGCGATCAGCGTGTTTCCATCCGGCAGCGGCTTGGTCACATAGGTTAGAATAGATCCATCCGAGCGGCGCATTTCACCGGTCGTCTCCTGGCGCGCGCCAGGATCCGTGATGTGCGCCTTGATCGCTTTCCAGGTATCGCGGTCATGGAAGAGCGGCACGCAGAAATCAGCAATGTCATCATAATCAGGCTCGTCTTTAAGCAGCTCTGCCTCGATGCCCCAAAGATCTGCAAAGGCGATATTGGACAGCTTCAGGCGTCCATCGGTACCGAACACAACGACGGCCTCGTGCAAACTATCCAGAGTCTTGCCTTGGGTTTTGATCATCGCATTGTATTTCGTGCGCAGGTCCAGTTCGCTGGTGATGTCCTTAAACAGGATCAACAATCCGCCCATAGGATGGCGCTGGCGCGTTACTTTTAGGGTGCGATTGTCCGGCAGGTGCCACTCATCTTCTTCGATCCCGCTAATGTCGAGATAGTAAGAGAGCTCTTCGGCGCGCCATTTCGCATACTCGGCTTGCGCTGGTAGCTTGCGGCGCTCACGCAGACGATCCAGCAATTGGCCGTGGCTTGGCATGTCCAGCAAAAAGCCTTCATCCATATCCCACATTTTTGCGAAGGCGCGATTGTGGAAAGTGAGTTTACGTTCAGAGCTAAAGATCGCCACGGCATCGGCAACATGGTTCAAAGTCTCATCATGCGCGCGCACATGCTTATCGAGTTCGTCGCGGGCTCGCTCTTGCTCGGTTACATCGAACGCCATCGCACCAACGCCGCCGGACAGCGGGAAGGACAGAACGCGCATGGCGCGACGCTCACCTTTGATCCCGATGTGACGCGTCTCGTCGATCTCTTTGCCTTCGGTCAGTGTCTTGCGAACTTGCTCAACGGCTTTCTCGTCGAGCATGACTTGGCGCTCTAAGACGCGATCGAGATTATCGCCATCAACGGCATCGACATACGCAGCGTTCGCCCATTGCAAACGGCCAACGCCTGAAATCCGCCACGCCGGGAACGGAGCTTTACCAAGCATATCTAAGAACGCGGTCGGATCGCGGGCGATGACTTGGCGGGCTTCTTCAAGCCGACCACGCGCTGAGCTTTCTTCAAGGCCTTTAATTGTTGAGTCTGAAATCCAAACAACGACCCGGGCGCCAGCGGTTCTGCCATCGGCTTCGAGGAAACGTCCATTCTGGCCAATGATGGTGAGCGAGAAGGGTTGGCCTTCTTCGGCGAGCTCACGCAAACGGATACGCAAAGTCGAGTCAATGCCACTCGCATCACGCGCTTCTAGATCTGCGAGCCCTTCAATGATCCGAACCGCGGGGTCGATCGACACAGCGTCATCGGTGAATCGCAACAAACTCGCTAGCGCGACGGGCGAGCCGTGAATATCGGGCGGTGTGATATCATCTGCATCGACGTCAATGTCTTCACCCTGCCAAACGAGAATGACCCCAGGATGCGCACCCAAGACCGACTTTAATTCAGCGACCGAAGATTCAGCATCATTGGCTTTTTCTTTGTAACGCTTGGCCGCGCCGCGCGCGCCGTCTGAGGTTCGCAGCGCCCATAAGATGAAAGCCAGCCCGAGCGCCAAGGCCCCCACAGCTATGATCATTGGGATCTGGTCGGCCGAGATCTGCATCGCAAGCTCCGTCTTCGCCCCAGGCGAATCATTCGCCATCGCGCACTACTCAAGAGTTAACCGAATGCTGGCTTTGCGTTAAGTCCGGGTTAACATGTCCTATGTTGCCGTTATGTACGCTCGGGCTCGGTCATTAAATATGTACCGAGCCAAGGCCCGGTCCTTTTTGAAGTTTCATCGCAACATACGCGTCTATTTAAACACGGTACCTTTGCGGAAGTGCTTGACCAGCAAATAGTAAACGACGGCGCGGTACTTTTTGCGAACCGAACGACCATAAGTGTCCATGACAGCCGCGAGACCTTCGTCCAGCTTCGGCGTGTCTTTCAGACCAAGCTTCTTAATCAGGAAGCTCTTCTTCACAGTTTCAAGCTCACCCTTCTGAGTGGCTGAAACGGTCGATGCATCATTGCGGTAGATTGACGGACCACAAGCAATCGTAACGGCCGTTAGAAGTTTCATGTCCGGCTTCATGCCGCACTTCTCTTCAATGTCCTTTGCGTATTTTGCGATCAGATCGTCACGTTTTCCCATCATATACCTCCGTGGGATCAGACCGCTAAATTCCTCGCGGCCATAAAAGTTCAATAAGGCTACTCAACTTACAGTGCACACGTCGAACGGGACTCGGCGCTGCGGTCAAGGGGGTGCGACCATAGCAAGAGCAGTGTGCCATAAGATGATACAAAGCGTGCCACATTTTGGTCTGACGCAATCGTCATGTGGCATTCATACAACAATTGGTTATATGTAAATTCTCAAGCAGATTGGTGCCCCTATGATCAAACCCATCTCGATCGCCGCCTTGGCCGCTGTGTGTGTGTGCTTTAGCGCGCATGCCGATATGGATGAGGACGAACTCGTTCGTCTTCCTGGACAAGGCGAAGTCAGAGACCAAGCTTTGCGGGAACGCACCAAGGCCGACCGCTTGAAACCAGGAGCGGGTCTGTTCATTACATTTGATCAAGATGCCGATGGTCGGATCAGTGCCAGCGAAATGGACGCAGGTATTCCGGCCGCGTTCGAAGATGCGGACGCCAATCAAGACGGCTACCTCACAGCGCTGGAACAGCGCGACTGGGCCACGAGCCTACCAACGCGAGATGACAGTCTCGCCAATCCGTTTCGATTTGATCCGAACTTGGATCGACGCGTCGACTTAGACGAGTTCACCATGGTCATCGTCAATCTCGGCCAAGACTATGCGAATGAAGAAAGCGGTGAGATTATCGTCTCAGAACTCAAAGCACCTAAGCCGAGCGCGCGAGACCGTCGTGAGGAAGCCGAGGATGGCACACGCCCGCCGCGCGGTGAGCGTCCAGCCGATCGTCGCAATCAAACGATTAGAAACTGATCGACGGCTAAGGCTGGGCTGGTTCTAAAAATCGACGGCCCTCCCGGCCTTTTCCCAATCGCCATAGCGCACGCGTTCTTCTTTGGGGCCACCTTTTTCGGCGGTGCGTTGACGCTCTAAGTCTTCTTCTTTGGCCTCTTGCGCTGCGCGGCGCTCAGCGGCTTCTTCAAGCGCCCGCTGGGCCGCCGCAGGGAGGTCTCGTTTTGTGACGTTTTTTTCATCTGACATGAACAGGACTCCCAGGTTTGTTAACCAATCCATATATCTTCTATTCGAAAAGCTAGTCTCTAAACGATAACGAACAAGGGATGCCAACATGGGCACCGCAAAGACATTCATGCTCCTGGCCGCACTGACCGCTTTGTTTATGGCGGTAGGATATCTTGTCGGCGGTGCCATGGGAATGGGTATCGCCTTTGTCATTGCCGGCGGTCTGAATCTCTTCTCTTATTGGAACGCTGATAAAATTGTTCTGCGCATGCAAGGTGCGCGGCAAGTAGACGAAACCGATCGCAGCCCCGTCGTCCGCACTTTCGTGCATGACACACGGACCCTCGCCAAAGCCGCAGGCATGCCAGAGCCGAAGATTTACCTTATTGAGACGCAGCAGCCGAACGCCTTTGCCACGGGACGCGATCCGCAAAATGCCGCCGTCGCCGCGACCAGCGGGCTGCTCAGCATGTTGTCACGAGAAGAGACCGCCGGCGTCATGGCCCACGAACTCGCCCACGTCCAAAACCGCGACACGTTGACCATGACCGTGACGGCCACCATTGCTGGCGCCATCGGCATGCTGGCCAATTTTGCACTGTTCTTTACCAGCCGTGAGCGCGGCGGGATGATTTCAGGTCTCTTGATAATGATCTTCGCGCCAATGGCCGCAGCACTCGTCCAGATGGCGATCAGCCGGTCGCGGGAATATGAAGCCGATAAGCGCGGCGCAGAGATTTGTGGCAATCCGCTCTGGCTCGCCTCAGCGCTGGCCAAGATTGATCGCGGCGCCAGAGCGACCGTCAATCGGCGCGCAGAGGCCAACCCAGCCATGGCGCATATGTATATAATGAATCCTCTCGCCGGCCGGCGCGGCGACAATCTGTTCGCCACGCATCCAGCAACGCAAAATCGAATTGAAGCGCTGCATCGCCTCGCAGCGGAAATGGGCGTTGAGCCGGACTCACCTGAACCACGCCGAGCCGCAGGTCCCTGGGGCTAATCTTCAAACAGCTTCTTCTGCTTGACCCCGCAGCTTGACCTGCCCAAAGAGCCGCGATGAAACTGATCGCCCGCGCGGGTAGAAAGAGCATTTCCAAATGAAGACTGGATCCACCCGATGAGCGGCGCCCGCGCAAGGCTCGCAGCTGCCCAGCTTTTAATGACGGTCATGGAAGAGCGACGAACCTTGGACGAGGCGCTGGCTTTAACTGAGAGCTTTGATCGCTTAAACGGCCCGGACCGCGGTTTCGCCCGCGCAATGGCGAGCGCGGCCCTGCGCTATTTGGGCCGGATCGATGCTGGCCTGGCGCCCTTTCTCGATCGCCCGCTCGACACTGCGCCGCCCCCATCTCGCGCCTTGTTACGGATAGGCGCCGCGCAGGCCTGGGTCTTGGAAACACCAGATCATGCCGTGGTGGGTGAAACCGTTGCGTCGGCAAAGCTCTGGCCGCGCGCGCAACGGGCGACGGGATTTTTAAACGCGGTTTTGAGGAAAGTCGTCGCGGATGCGTCCGCGTTTGAAGCTGCTACTCCGGAAGCGGTTTGGCCCGCTTGGCTGCAAACAGCCATTGCTCAAAGTCTCGGGACCGAGGCCTGCCAGCAATTGGCTATGGCCCAAACCGAACAGCCCGAAACGTATCTCACGCCAAAAGATGGAAATGCCTCACAGCTTGCCGAGCAGACCGATGGACAGGTCGTTGGCGGCTATTCTGTGTCCGTGTCAGGCTCGAACGTGGAAAGCCTGCCAGGCTATGAGGACGGGATGTGGTGGGTACAAGACATCGCGGCCACCCTACCGGCGCGTTTGTTGGCCCCTCAACCGGATGAGACCATCCTCGACATTTGCGCCGCGCCAGGCGGCAAAACTCTGCAACTTGCCGCCGCTGGCGCAGAGGTCTCTGCAATCGATCGTTCGAAGCCGCGTTTGAAACGCCTCAAACAGAATCTTTGGCGCACCGGCTTCAAAAGTAAAGTTGAGGTGATCCAAGCCGATGCCGCCGAGTGGCGACCAGAAGCACCGGTCGATAAAATTCTCCTCGATGCGCCCTGCTCTGCGCTGGGCACTTTGCGCAGACATCCTGAAGGCGCTTGGATCAAGTCAGCCGAAGACGTCGCTAGATTTCCTGGAATTCAAGAGCGTCTGTTGCGCGCGACAGAACAGATGCTGAAGCTCGGAGGAACAATGATCTATTGCGTCTGCTCTCCTCTCCCTCATGAGGGGCGCGACATCGTTGATCGCGTGGTTGCTGAAACGGGACTGTCTCGGATCAAGATAAACCCGTCTGAAGTGCCGGGATTTGAAGACGCCATTACAGCTTTTGGCGATTTGGTAACCTTACCAAATGGTGTCTTTGGTCACGACGCCTTCTACATTTCTCGCCTCACGCGCGACTCATGACAAAAAAGTCATGAAATCAGCCCCATTTGCCTCGAAACCGCCTTTTCAGGTTCATGAGGAGTTCACTTAAATTCAGGCAAAACACTGTTAGTCTATCCCGTGCATAAGGAGCACACTCTAATGACGACTGTTATTTCTGCCTCTAAGGCCCCGACCAAACTCTTTGCAGGCGCTGCTGCAGCGCTCACTTTAGCTATGGCGGGCTGTCAAAGCACCTATGGTGCCAACACCGTTAATTCCAGTTCGGTGGGTTATGCCATGACCGTAAAGCCTGGAATCGTAACGAGCGTGCGCCCGGTCACGATTAAACCGGATCGGTCAATTATTGGAACAGCGACGGGCGCGGTCCTTGGCGGTCTTGCAGGTTCAGAGCTTGGCGGCGGTGACAAAGCCCAAACCGCTGGTGCTATTGGTGGCGCGGTACTTGGCGGCATTGCGGGTAACATGCTCGGCACGGCCGCAGGAACGAAACAAGGTGTTTCGGTGACCGTTGAATTCCGAGACGGCAATGTCAAAGCCTTTGTTCAACCCGCTGACACCTATTTGCAACCCGGCCAACCGGTGAACGTCGAATTCCGTGCAGCCGGCGCATACGTTGTCCCGGTTTAGTCTGCACTACAAGAGGTCATTCCTCGAATTTGGACTATAACTTCGCCGCCGTCAGCCTTGTGCTGATGGCGGTTCCGTTTTAGGCGTTCCGCATGACCGACGTGCTTATTTCTCCTTCGATTCTCTCCGCAGATTTCGCCGAACTCGGCGCCGAAATTCGGCGCATAGACGACGCTGGCGCGGATATGATCCATGTGGATGTTATGGACGGGCACTTCGTTCCCAACCTGACCTTCGGGCCGCCCGTGATCAAAAAGCTGCGCCCGCATTCTAAAAAGCCCTTCGACGTGCATCTGATGATCGCGCCGGTCGATCCCTATATCGATGACTTTGCAAAAGCTGGCGCAGACTATTTGACCGTCCACCCGGAAGCCGGACCCCATTTACACCGGACGCTGCAAGCTATTCGGGACGCCGGAATGAAGCCAGGTGTGGCGCTGAACCCGGGAACGCCGGCTGAAGTTGTTGACCCGGTGATCAATGATATTGATCTGATCCTCGTGATGTCCGTCAATCCTGGCTTTGGGGGTCAAAGCTTCATTGAAAGCCAGCTGCAAAAAATCAAAATGCTGCGTCAGAAAATTGACGCAAGCGGTCGTGACATCATCCTTGAAGTTGATGGTGGTCTCAATCCAGAAACAGCCCCGCGCGCGATTGCTGCGGGCGTAACCGCCATTGTCGCCGGCTCAGCCGCCTTTAAAGGCGGACCGGAACACTATGCCTCCAACATCTCCGCCTTGCGCGCTGGGGCAACGATTTAAGGTCCGGAGCCCGGGATGAGTGAAGCAATGTCTTCCGAACCGCTCAAAGCTAAGCGCAGCGACGCAGAGGATGCAGCGATCTGGGATCGTTTTGCCGGACGTCCTGGCGAAGACGCGAAGGTTTCGACAGTGCATCGCTTGCGGATCGCCGGCAGCGCGCCTGAAGGCTTCGGATTGCACATGCGCCCCGTTGTGCCCGCAGACGAGCTACGCGGGCAAATGCTGATCCGCGGCGTCTGGCGGATTGGCATGGATCGTCTCGAACTCGAGGATGGGAGCGCACCCTGGAGTGTGGCCATGCCATCCCGGCACTATGCCAATCGGCTCCATCGCTTCGACTGGTTGACCGATCTTTTCACTCAAGGCGATGTCGGCGCCGACCGCGCCCGCTATCTGGTCGATGATTGGATCGAGAATTTTGGCCGCTTCGATGGATTTTCTAGGCGGATGGGGTGCGCCGGGGATCGGGTCTGGAATTGGATGCGCTGCGGTGCAGCTTTGTTCGAGCACGGCGATCCGGAGGTTTGCGAAACGCGGCTCGAAGCCTTAGGCCGCCAAGCCCGTCATGTCCTCGCGTTGGTGGATGCAGAACTCGAACCACAGGCGCGGTGGCGCGGATGCACTTTGGCTGTGGCACATGCGGTCTGTCTCGGCCGAGGCAAAGGGCTTGATGATGCAGAAATGCGCTTGGAAAGCGAATGCACGGCGCAGTTCTTTGCCGATGGCGGTCACGTCTCGCGCTCACCCGCGCGCGCACTGCGCTGCTTGGCCGACCTGATTACAATCCACGATCTTCTTGAGCGTTCCGATCGACAAATCCCTGAATTTATAACTCGCTGGATTGGCCGCATTGGCGGCATGGTCGCTTTTTTCAAAGCCGAAGATGACAGTCTGATGCCGTTTCATGATGGTGACGAGCGCTGGCCGGAAGCGGTCAGCGCGGTCTTGTCTCATCTCGATACGCCCCCTCGCCAATTCTCAGTCGCGCCAAAATCTGGCTTTCATAAACTGATCAAAGGCCAGACCGTTCTCGTATTGGATGCGGGCGCGGCGCCGGAACGCCCGTTTGGCGATAAAGCCCATTCTGGTGCGCTTGGCTTTGAACTGCATGATGGGCCGGCCCGCTTGGTGACATCTTGTGCCTGCAGTCCTGAAATCGATATCGCATTCCGAGCCGCCGTCCGCCGGACCAGTGCTCATTCAACGCTGATCCTGTCAGAAGCGGACTCGTCGAGGTTTTTGACCAATGAAGATACAAGACTTCTTTATCCTGAGGGGCCGGACGGAATTTCAGCAAAACGCTTGGAAGAAGATGATGAGATCTGGTTGGACGCTCAGCATGGCGGTTACAAGCAAGACTATGGCCTCTTGCATCGACGGCGTCTGTTCATGTCAGGAGACGGTCTGCGCCTAACCGGCGAAGACTCGCTTGCCCGTCCTGTGTCGGCCGGACCGACGGAAAACGAAGCGCCGATCGTTTATGCATTAAGGTTCCATTTGCACCCGACTGTGACCGCGGTCATGGCTGGCGACTCAATTCTATTACATAGCGATTTGGGACCAAAATGGCGTTTCAAAACAAGCCACGCTAAGGCAAAGCTGGAAGAGACAATTTATTTAGGGAGAGGAAACATCGAACGCAGCGAGCAAATTGTGCTCACAGGCAAAGCCAACCCGGATAGCGACGGATCAACACCGCCCAATTGTATCCGCTGGGCGTTTTTGAAAGCGAGCGGTGAATGAGAGCCGAGTTTGAAGCCAAACGCGCCATGGCGTTAACGCTCGGCTTTGACGCCATAGCGGCATTCTTCTCGATGGCGATTGCCGTTTACTGGCGATGGTTCGCGACCGGAGGCGCTCCGCAGGATGCGCTGACATATGGCATGTTAGCGTCGTTAGCTTTCGCCATCTGTGCGGTCGCAGGCTTCACGATACTGAAAGTCCACCGGCAGGTGTGGCGCCATTCGGGTTGGCCTGACGCGCTTAAAATCGTCCAAGCGGTCGCTCTTACCGCACTCATATTCCTTCCGCTTATGTTCTTATCGAATCGACTGGTTGGATTTCCGCGCTCCAGCGTCCCGATTGCCCTGATCATTTGGCTCGGTTTTCTATTCTTGGGGCGCATGTTCGCCTTGTCGCGGTCGACCCGTCGTCCTTTGCAAATTTTCCGGGGTATCCGAAAAGACGCGCCCGCTGCTATTCTTGTCGCGAGTGCCATGGAAGCCGCAGATGTCTTGCGCGATGTTCAAGCCACCAAAGGCGGCGCCACTGTGCGCATATTGGGCCTGATTGAAACTGCCGGCGCAGAGCCTGGCCGCGCGATCCGCGGCGTTCCGGTTCTTGGCGGGTTGGATCAAATGCCCAAAATGCTGGATCTCTTAGGGGTCCGCTATGGCGAGACACTGTGGGTCGCAGTTACCAGCTCCGTCCGCGAGCGCGAGCTGATGAGTGAGATTCTCGAAACCGCAACGCAGCACGGATCACGCGTCATGGCTCTTGGGCTTGATCGCGAAGGGTTACACCTCCAACGCGTGCGTCCAGCTGACCTCCTCGCCCGTCCTGTTCGCAAGCTCGATAAGGAACCTGTGCGCGAGTTGCTGGAAGGTAAGCGCGTCTTCGTGACGGGCGCAGGCGGCACCATTGGCTCTCAACTCGCGCAGCAATGCGCGGCGATGGGCGTTGCGCAGCTCACAATATTCGATGCGTCCGAGTATAATCTATATCAGATTGATTTGACCCTTCGCGAGACGTTCCCGGACTTAGACGTCTTCACACAAATTGGCGATGTACGAGATGTGAAGCGTCTCAAACAGTCGGTTGCTGAGGCCCGACCAGATGTGATGATCCATGCCGCCGCCCTCAAACACGTACCGCTTATGGAATTGAACGCCTGCGAGGCAGTGCTCACCAATGTCGGTGGCACGGTCAATGCCGTAGACGTGGCAATTGAGTATGGGCTTGAGCGCTTCGTGTTCATCTCGACCGATAAGGCTGTCGACCCGGACAATGTCATGGGCGCCACGAAGAGATTGGCCGAACTCTCGCTTGCATATCGCACACGCGGGACGCAGCTTGCGGTCTCAATGGTGCGGTTTGGCAATGTTCTTGGCTCATCAGGATCTGTCGTACCGCTGTTTGAGCGCCAAATCGCTGCCGGCGGCCCCATCACGCTCACCGATGATCAAGTTTCACGATACTTCATGACCGTGGAGGAAGCGTCATCGCTCGTCCTCCAAGGCACGGCTCATAATGGCGTCCCCGGTGAAGCGTCGCTTTATGTCTTGGATATGGGCGATCCCATTCGTATTCGAACCCTGGCAGAAGCGATGATCCGAATGAAGGGCATGATCCCATATCAAGACATCAAGATTAAAACCACGGGCCTTCGCCCAGGTGAGAAGCTTCATGAAGAACTCACCTATGCGGATGAGCGATTGATCGCCACAGGCATTCAGGGACTAAACAAAGTCACACCTGAAACCCGTCGCCATGAACCAAATGGCTTTTCTGAAAACCTCGATAGGCTCTTGGAGGTTGCGAGCGCCCGCGATCCAAAACAGACCCTGACGACGCTTGCAGACCTCGTCCCTGCTTATGATCCACCCGAACTGAACGGTTAGATGCCCGAAAGCCGTTGCCCAATGCGGGACTCGTGATACGCGGGCCAGCGTATTCTAAGACCAAGCTAGAAGCCGCTTCATGACCCAATCTACAAAAATTCGCCGTGCCCTGATTTCCGTCTCCGACAAAGAAGGGCTGGTCGAACGCGCCAAAGCTCTGGTCGGCTTTGGAATTGAACTCATCTCAACCGGCGGCACATCACGCACCCTGAAAGACGCAGGACTTGACGTTAAAGACGTCGCAGACCTAACCGGTTATCCGGAAATGATGGATGGCCGGGTCAAGACCCTGCACCCTGCGGTTCATGGTGGTCTCCTCTATCTTCGCGACAATGACGCGCACAAAGCCGACGCCGACAAGCACGGCATCGAAGCGATCGACCTGGTCTATATCAATCTCTATCCGTTCGAAGCGACGGTGGCATCTGGCGCGGGCTTTGAAGACTGTATTGAGAATATCGACATAGGCGGTCCGGCCATGTTGCGCGCGGCGGCAAAGAATGGGGATTTCGTTTCGGTTTGTACCGATGGGACAGACTTGGATGCTGTGCTAGCTGAAATGGCGAGCACAGGCGGACGCGTCAGCCGCGACACCAGCCGCAAGCTCGCCGCTAAAACCTATGCTCGAACTGCAGCCTATGATGCGGCCATTTCTGGTTGGTATGCCAAGCAACTTGGCGAGACGGCGCAAGACTGGGTTGGCTTTGGCGGAAAACTGAATGAGGCGCTGCGCTATGGCGAAAACCCACATCAAAACGCTGCTTTCTATGTCACGGGAGACAACCGCCCCGGCGTAGCCACAGCTGAGCAAGTCCAGGGCAAAGCGCTCTCGTACAATAATATCAATGATACCGACGCGGCCTACGAACTGATCGGTGAGCTTGGGGATGAAACGCCTGCCGTCGCGATCATCAAGCATGCCAACCCGTGTGGTGTGGCGCTCGGTGAAACGATCATTGATGCGTATCGCGATGCTTTGGCGTGCGACTCGACCTCGGCGTTTGGTGGGATCGTCGCGCTCAACCGTCCACTAGATGAGGCGACGGCGAAAGAGATTACCTCCATATTTACAGAAGTCGTCATCGCGCCTGGCGCTGATGCTGCGGCTGTCGAAGTATTCAAGAAGAAGAAAAACCTACGCCTACTGCTGACCGACGGACTTCCTGATCCAGCGGCATCGGGCACATTTGTAAAAACGGTCGCCGGGGGCCTCTTGGTACAGGATCGCGATTTTGGGCGGATCACCAAAGACGACCTTAAAACCGTGACCAAGATCGCGCCATCTGATGATCAGCTAGAGGACCTTCTGTTTGCCTGGCGAGTGGCAAAGCATGTGAAATCGAACACGATTGTCTATGCCAAGGATCGCGCAACGGTCGGTATTGGCGCCGGCCAGATGAGCCGGATCGACTCGGCCCGCATCGCCGCAAGAAAAGCAGAAGATGCGAAAGAAAAAGAAGGCTTCGAAGCGCTGAAGACCAAAGGCTGTGTTGCCGCTTCTGATGCCTTCTTCCCGTTTGCAGATGGTATGCTCGCAGCCGCGGCAGCCGGCGCGAGTGCGATCATTCAACCGGGCGGGTCGATGCGCGACGATGAAGTGATCCAAGCCGCAGACGAAGCCGGCCTTGCTATGGTGCTGACCGGAATGCGTCACTTCCGGCACTAGCGCGAGGATAGGCCCGCCTGCTAGCTAAATGCAATGAGCACGCTACCACCCCCCTTTGATGCGCAAGGTCAGCACTGGTTGAGTATTCGGGTCTATTATGAAGACACCGATTTTACCGGCATGGTCTATCACGCCAATTATCTCCGCTTTTTTGAACGCGGACGGTCCGATTTCTTGCGTGATGCGGGCGTGAGCCATCAAGACTTGCTGTCACGAGACGAGCCCGCCGCGTTCACGCTCACCAATGTCGAGGTTGACTATAAACGCGCAGCTAAAGTGGACGACCTGCTCACGATCCGCACGCGCAGCATGGGCGTCAAAGGCGTGCGCATGTATTTCAATCAAACCTGCTTGCGCGGCGACGACATCGTTGCCGAGGCGCGCATCACCGCCGTGATGATCCACGCCGATGGCCGCCCGATGCGTCCGTTAAAAGACGTGGTCGCTCAGCTTAAGCCTTTCGAGTACAACCCTGCTGCCGTCTGAGCCCTAGCTCGTCGGGCATGATACACCCGCTTGGTTAATATCGATTGAGAGATCTTGGAAGACGTCGCCGAGATCATCGAACTGCTCGCTGGTAAATCCGGTAATGTCGCCAGACTCGATTTGATCTTCGACCTGGTCGGCGGTGCGTTCCACATCGAAATTATTGTCGGTCCGGATCGTCACCATGGTTTGAAGGATCTCTTTGTGGAGATCGATTTTGCTCTCGCCAGAAACGGTTTGGCTCGCAAAACATCCGCAGAAAGCGTCCAGATCTGTGCCTGCATCACCGGCGATCATGCCTGCGGTTCTGGCGTCACCTTCAAACACTTGGGTGCAGAGCTGCGTCAGGAGTTTCTCATTCGGCGGCGCGCCATTGCAGGCGGATAAAACAGACGCAGCAGCAAGCGTGGCGATAATGTATTTCATGGCTTTCTCCCTCCTGGTCACGGTCAGGGAAAAAGCCATGAAGATCAAGCCATCTTATTGAACGACATCCTGCCATTCAGGATGTTTTTCCAGCGTCGCCTTCGCAAAAGGACAAAGCGGGATAATCTTGAACCCTTCGGCCCGCGCATCATTGACTGCGGCCTCAACCAGCTTCTTACCGACGCCCATGCCACGCATGGAATCGGGCACGCCGGTATGGTCGATAATGATCCGTGTGGTACCGGCGCGGGAATAAGTCATCTCTGCCTCATCCCCATTGATGACCGTAACATATCGACCGCCATTGGGACTGTCTTGGCGGGTAATCGTGATTTCTGACATCGTCATCTCCTCAGCTGAGAGGGATGTAGGGCGAGGGGCTCCGGGCGGCCAGGTGATGGGTTCGGAATTCACTTATCCCAATCTTGCATGATCGACAAAGCTGACGGAAAAGCTGTGTTAGAGGTGAGCCCGTTCTGGTGCATGATCACGAGACAAGATAACGAAGACGCTAAATTGCTATCCCGCTTGAATCGATGAACAACGCATGCTCGAAGCCAGCTAAACAATGACGCTTTTCTCCGACATCGCGGTTCGTCGCCAAATCTAGATTGGCGAGCATAAACCCGCTAAGGCGGCTCGATGAGATTGCCGCCGCGCCCGCAGCTGACTTGGAAAGAGGATGGTACGCCCTTCGATGAGCGTGTCGGCGACGTCTATTATTCGGTCGAAGACGGGCTTGCCGAAAGCCGCGCAGTGTTTCTTGCAGGTTGCGGTCTGCCCGATGCTTGGCAAGGTCGCTCCAGTTTCACGATTGCGGAGCTCGGCTTCGGGACCGGGCTCAATTTCCTCGCGGCCTGGCAGATGTGGCAAGCGCATAAGCCAGACAATGGCTGGCTCAATTTCGTCAGCTTTGAAGGGTACCCCCTCGACCGCGAGAACGCCGAACGTGCGCTGCATCCATGGCCGGAGCTTGAAGATCTCGCGGCTAAGCTGTGCGAAAACTGGCCCGTCAGAGCCTATGGGGTGCAACACATATCCTGGCCGGACGAAAGGCTCAGTCTGACTCTGCATACGGGTCAGATTGAGGACGCACTTCCCCGCGCACAATTCAAAGCGGATGCCTGGTTCTTGGATGGATTCA
>ERZ1740070.1426-NODE-1426-length-15025-cov-5.218103_pt1 | contig 15025 bp, 14 predicted proteins | sample MGYA00581734_ERZ1740070 | MGnify/ENA primary metagenome ERZ1740070 (study PRJEB43018, sample SAMN04849744) | marine metagenome | isolation source: floating plastic debris | place: Pacific Ocean | collected 2008-09-01 | study: EMG produced TPA metagenomics...
GCGAAATCCGCGCCATCTCAATGGAGAAAATCGCCATGAATAGGATCGTTCCCACGACCGTCAGAAGCAAGGTCAAGCCCACGACCACAGCCGCGCGCCACCCCATAAAGAGCGCCAGCACAAAGACCACGATCGAGACGGACATCGCGAGGTTCACCAAGAACCCGTTGGAGCTTTCCTCCACGACCAAGTGTTGCTGGTAAATCGGTTGGATCTCGACGCCTGCGGGCAGCAGATGCGCCATCTCTGCCAGTTTGTCATCCACGCGGTGGCCCACATCGACGATGTTTTCCGTACTGATCCCGGCCACGCCGAGGGTGAACGCCTCTTGCCCATTGTGCCGGATCATCAGATTTGGATTGGCCTCTATCCCGCGCGACACGGTGGTGAAGTCAAAAAGGTTGAGCACCTCTCCGCCGACACCCACCGTCAGCCCGGCAATGGCCGACACGCTGTCACTGCCTTCGGGGCGTTGAATGCGGATGCGCCCATCTGGTGAGTACAACGTGCCGCCCTCGGCCACGGAATCCGCTTCCGAGATCGCCTGTTGGATCGCGGCGGGCGCGACATTGAGATTGGTCGTCAGCACAGGGTCAGGCTCAACAAAGATCACCTCGTCGCGCAGGCCTGCGATATTTACGTCGGCCACGCCCTCAACCGTCAGCAATTCGCGCCTGAGAAAGGTCGAAAGCTCATAGATTTCCTGATTGGTGTAGCCCGGTGCAGTCACGGCATAGTAAATGCCGAACACATCCCCAAACGTGTCGTTGATAATGGGCGGGTTGGCTCCGCTGGGCAGGCGCACATCATTCACCCGATCCCGCATTTTCGTCCAGATATCCGGCAGTTCATCGCCGCCATAGGTGTCCTTTACGTCCACCGAGATCTGCGAAAACCCAGGCTGATTGACCGACCGGATTTCATCGACTTCGCCCATTTTCTGAATGGCAGATTCCAGTGGCTCTGATACCTCGCGGGCCACTTGCATGGCGTCCGCCCCGGGGTAGAGCGTGGTGACCACGGCCGTCTTGATCGTAAAGGCGGGATCCTCCAACCGGCCCAGGGTCATGAACCCCCAATAGCCGCCGAAAATGCAGATCAGCATCACGATCCACGTGTAGATCGGGCGCGCGATAGAGAGCGTTGCAATGTTCATGACACGTGCCTCAGTTTGGGAAGCCGGTGAAGCGGCGCACCGCTTGACCATCGATCAAAAGGGCTGCCCCGCTGGCCACAATTTCTGCGCCGGGTTCCAGACCCGACGTGACGCTCAGCCCGCCGGTGTTCGTGGGCGTTGTCTCAATCGCGACTTTCCGAACCGCGCCTTCCTCTGCGCCGGCGGGTTCGAATACCATCACGTTGGGATTGCCCGCCTCATCAAACACCACCGAAGAATAAGGGATTTCCAACACCGGGTTGCCTTCCTTCAGCGTGGCGATCACCTCCACCGACGAGCCCGGCAACACCACCAGATCGTCGCGCGGGGCCATGCCCAGCGTCAGTTTGAAACTCTGGCCCACATCCGAGGTCTGCGCATTGAATTCGCGCGGCTCCACCGGATGCAGCTCATCCGACACCGGGAATTTGGCAAAAAGTGAGACGTCCGGGTCCTCACCCGCGCGCTGAAACAGGATTTCTGGCACGTCGATTTCCATGCGCAGCTCTGACATGTCATGCAGTCGCACCACGGCGGTGCCTGCGTTGATCGTGGTGAAATTGGCCACGTTGCGCACCGCGACCAGCGCATCAAACGGCGCCTTCAGCGTCGCGTTGCGCAAAGAACGCTCTGCATTGCGGACACCGACCGCGGCCAGATTGGCGGCGGTTTCGGCATCATCCACGGTGACCTGACTGACCGTATTGCCCTCAAGTTTCTTCAATCTTTCCAATGTTCTATCGGCTTGATCCTGTTCCAACATCGCTTGCTGAAGCGACAATTCGAAAGGCTCTAGATCAAGCTTGGCCACCAGGTCCCCCATCGGCAGCGGGTCGCCTTCGATCACCGGAAACTCAACAATCTGCCCGCCCACCTGAAACGCCAGATCGACCGTTTCCTTGGCCACAACCCGCCCGAAAAACCGGCGGGTGATCTCGCCACCGCTCTCTGACGCGCTGATCAGTTTGACAAGGCGCGGGGCCTCTGGGGCGGCCTCATTCTCTTCCTGCGCAAGAGCGCCAGTTGCCATGGAAATGGCGCAACCCAAAGCGATCAAAAATCTGGATGTCATGGTTATGTTCCCGAGGTCATAGTGCCCGTATGAAGTGCACGGTTGCGTCCACACTATCGCAAAGCTGAGGCCGGGCAATCTGTTTCAGCAGGTGTCGGCATTTTTGCGATTGGTTCTCCCGACGCTGCACCGCATAGTTGCAGGCAATGACGCAGGCCAATTCAAAATGAATGTCCTTTTGTTCGGGGCAAGTGGCACGATCGGTCAGGCCACGCTGCACGCGCTCAGTGACGCCGGGCATCATGTGACGTGTTTCCTGCGCGAAGGGTCGACATTCGATCTGCCCAACGGCGTCGCGGCCCATTACGGCCAGGTCCAAACCCCCGAAGATGTGTTTGACGCAGCTCGATTTGACGCTGTGCTGTCCTGCATGGCGTCGCGTACAGGAATGCCCCGCGATGCCTGGGCGATTGATCACGATGCCCATATCGCCATTCTTCATGCGGCCAAACGCGCCGGTGTCGGGCAGTTCATCTTGCTCTCCGCGCTCTGCGTGCAGCAGCCGAAACTGCCCTTTCAGCACGCCAAACTGGCCTTTGAAGATCGGCTGATCCAAAGCGGTCTCACCTATTCCATCGTCCGCCCCACCGCGTTTTTCAAATCCCTTTCAGGTCAGGTGGCACGGGTCCAATCCGGCAAATCCTTTCTGCTTTTCGGCGACGGTCAGCTGACCGCCTGCAAACCCATCTCTGACCGCGATCTAGGCGTGTATATCGCGGGCTGCCTGACCGACCCCGCCCGCGCCAATCGCGTCCTGCCCATCGGTGGCCCCGGGCCTGCCATCACACCGCTGGCCCAGGGCGAGGCGCTGTTCAATCTCCTTGGCACATCCCCCAAGTACCGCCGCGTGCCCGTGGCCATGATGACGGCGATCATTGCCGTCCTGTCTTTGGCCGGGCGCGTCTCTGCCAAGGCCCGTGACAAGGCCGATCTGGCGCGGATCGGACATTACTACGCCACCCATTCCATGTTGGTCTGGGATGAAACCACGGGCAGCTATAGCGCTGAGGCCACGCCGGAAACCGGCACAGACACGCTGCAAGATTTCTACGCCGCTCTGATCCGGGGCGAGGCGGAGGTCGACCTTGGCGATCACGCGGTGTTTTGACCCTCACGCGTCGCATTTGAACCAGCCGCACGGCGCGATCCGCCCATGATCCCCTCAAAAGGAGCCTTCCATGACAACACGCGGTCACTGTCTGTGCAAAGAGACAAGCTGGGAATACACAGGCGGCGCGACATGGGCCTGTTATTGCCACTGTGACGATTGCCGCCGCAACTGCGCGGCGCCCGTGGTTGGCTGGCTCGGTGTACCTTTGCGCAATTTCCGCTGGACCGGTGCTGCGCCGCGCACCTATGAAAGCTCTCCCGGCGTGCACCGCCATTTCTGCGCCACTTGCGGCACGCCCATGGGGTTTGAGGCTGATCACTATCCCGGCGGCATGCATCTTTATGCCGCGAGCTTGGAAGACCCCACCGTTTTTGATCCCACATTCCACGGCAATTGGTCGTCCAAACTGCCTTGGCTGTCGATGACGGATGACTTGAAGAAATACGACACAACACTCCAGCATGCCCCCGATCAGCTATGTGACTACGGCCAACACGCCGATTGCCAGCGCACGCCACATCGCATCTGTCACATGCGGGGATTGGGTAACGCTTGGGGGCCTGCGTGGCCGCAGACATCAAAATTTCGCATCTCATTCCGCTTTACCGCTCGCATCGGTTTGTGGACGTGATCGCGGCCAATGTGGCGGAACTGGCGGGCTCAGAGACGGAGATCCTCCTCGCAGACCGCAACGGGGACGAGGCGCTGTGCGCCGAGTTGCGCGCGCGGTTTGCCAATGTGCCAAACCTGCGGATCCTCTGTGACGACACGAATGCCAATTGGGTCGAAAACATCGCTGGCCTGATCGACGCCGCTCAGGGGACCTATATCCAAGTCCTGCCGCATGATGATGGCACCACCAAAGCGGCGACAACCGCCATGTGCGCGGCCCTTGATACCGCCCCGGATGCGGTTTTGGCCTATGGTCGCGTGCGTGCCTTCGATCTCGTTGGAACGCCGCTGCCGGACCGCGATGAACTTAACAGCCGCGAATGTGCGGAGGCCACAGGCTGGACGCTCAGTGACGCGTTGCCGCTGCTGTGGACAGGCCGTTTCAATGGCGCGTTCAAAGGCGTGATCCGCCGCGCCACCACCCAACAGCCCGCCTGCCGCTTCAGCGCCACGCCCAGCACGGCCCTGTCTGAACGCGCCTGGCTCTTTTCGCTGGCCTTGCAAGGCAGATTTCAATTTGTGCCCATGGATGTTCTGCACAAACGCTACTATCCAGACAGCACCCATCGCGGTTGGACCTTGACCGCCCAGACCTATGAAGAGGCCACGCAGTTGATGATCACCGCGATAGATCGCACGCTCAGCGATCCCGGTCTGCGGGCATATGCCATCCGCGACATGCAAGAAAATTGCACTGCAAAACTGCGCGCGTTTCAGGATGGGGCGGCACCCTTCCGCTATGCACCCGCATCCGATGCCAGCCAGGCCACGCTGCGCGCCACCCCCATCGCGTGGGGGCAACAGCTTTGAAAGACAGTGTGAAACCGCCCGTGTCAGATCATGACGCCCTTGTCTTGGGCGCCGGTGTTCAGGGCTGTCTTGTCGCGCTGATGCTGGCCAATGAAGGGCGGCGCGTCACGCTTGTCGATCACGCGCCGGATCTGCTCAAAGGGGCCTCGCTGAGCCATGAGGGCCGCGTGCACACCGGACTGCTCTACGCCATGGACCACTCCATGGACACCGCGCGCCGTCTGATGCGCGATGCCTGTGCCTTTGGCCCGGATATGGAGCAGATCCTTGGCGGCACCATTCCTTGGGCCTCAATCGCCACCGCGCGACCCCGTATCCTCGTTCACCGGGACAGCCATATGAACGCGGACGCCTTGGTCAGCTATTGGGACAAGCTTGAGGCGATGTTTCTCGATGAGATGCAAAAGCCCGGTGCGCATTACCTCGGCACTCGCCCGGACCGGTTCTTCTGGCCGGCCCAAGTGCCCGATGACGCCCGCCCCGATGTCATCCATGCCGCGTTCGAATCTGAGGAGGCATGCCTCGATCAACCGCTGATGAACGCGGAAATCAAAGCCCGCGTCGTCGCCCACCCCGGTATCACCTGCCGCTTTGACACACGCGTGATCGCCCTAGAGCAGGCGCACGACCAAACCCACGTCACCCTGCAAGCGGATGATGGCCCGCTGCAAACCCACCGCGCCCCCCTCGTTGTCAATTGCTTGTGGGAGGCGCGCGCGCTTTTTGACCGTCAAATGGGTCTTGATGCTTTGCCGGGTGAAAGCCTGCGCCTGAAATACAGCCTCTTGGTTGAGCTCGATGACTATTTCGAGCGTCTCGGCTCAGTGATCGTGGCTCATGGCGCGTTTGGCGGCATCGTCGTGCGGCCCGGCTCCAACAGCGTCTTCATGTCCTGGTACAATGCCTGTGTCGATACGATCATCCCGACGCAGCCGCTCTCTGACGATTGGCAGGCCAAATGTCTGGGCCACATCCCGGAAGAGGAAAAGGCCCGCGTGCTGGCCAACAACATCGCCGCGTTCCGCGACATCTTTCCCAATTTCCCAGATGCCAAGCTGCAAACCATCAAGGCCGGGATGATCGTGGCCCATGGGATGCTGGATATCGACAAAACTGACAGCGGCTTTCACCACCGCGATGAATACCCGATCCGCCAAGCTGGCAGCTATTTTTCCATGGCCACTGGCAAATACACCTCCGCCCCCCGAAACGCCCTGCGCTTGCAACGCGAGCTTTGTCGCATCGGGCTGCTCACGTGACAGCAGTGCTTGCCTTAGTGCGCGCGCTCAGGCCATATCAATGACAGACGCTCGCAAAGGATCCGACCTATGAAACTCTTGCGCTTTGGTCAGCCCGGCAATGAACGCACCGGGCTTTTGGATGACACCGGCGTGATGCGCGACCTGTCTGGTCATCTGCCCGTGCTGGGGGGTGCAGCCCTCGGTCGGCTTGATGATCTGCGTACCTTGGATGCCAGCGCGCTGCCTCCGTTGGATGACCCTGTACGCATCGGTGCTTGCCTTGCAGGCGTGCCCAATTTCCATGCCGTGGGTCTCAATTATAACGAACACGCCGCCGAATTGGACGCGGACCCGCCCAAGGAACCGATCCTGTTCAGCAAAGCGACCTCGTCCCTGTCCGGCCCGCATGATCCCCTTGTGCTGCCCCGCACCTCCGAGAAAAGCGATTGGGAGGTGGAGCTGGGTGTCGTCATCGGTCACACCGCTTTGTATGTGAGCGAGGGTGAAGCGCTCGACTATGTGGCGGGCTATTGCGTGATCAACGACATCTCCGAACGCGCCTTTCAGCTCGAACGCGGCGGGCAATGGTACAAAGGCAAATCCGCCCCCGGTTTCGGCCCCGCAGGCCCATGGCTCGTTACTCCCGATGAGGTGGGCGATCCGCAATCGCTTGCGCTCTCGATGACGCTGAATGGTGACGTGATGCAAAGCTCCTCCACCGCGGACATGATCTTTTCCGTGGCTGAGATCATCTCCTACATGAGCCAGTTCATGGAGTTGCGCCCAGGTGATCTGATCGCCACCGGCACGCCGCCCGGCGTCGGTATGGGCAAAACCCCGCAGCGTTTCTTGCGGCCCGGCGACGTGATGGAAGCCAAAATCGAAAAGCTCGGCGCACAACGCACCGAAGTGGTCACCATCGTCTAATCAACGCCACCCCGGCTTCTTTCTTGTTACAAATACCTCGGGGGTTTGGGGGGCTGCCCCCCAAGGAAAGTGCGTTTGGGCGCTGGCCCCCAAGTATAGTGCGTTTGGGTGCTGGCCCCCCAGGAATAGTGCGTTTGGTGGGTGATGTTCTACGCCGCACAAAACCGACCAAATTCGCCGCGTCTTAGACTAAACTGGCCACATGCCAGAGACCAATCACGCACCCGTCCACCTCACCATTCTTGTTGTTCCGCATTTCAACCTCGCGGCCACGACAGGCTTCATTGATCCATTTCGCATCGCCAATTACCTCCATGGTGAAGGGCTCTTTCGGTGGGACGTGGTTTCCGAACAAGGCGGTTCGGTGCAGGCGTCCAATGGGATGACGCTCGACACAAGCGCCCTCAGCCATGTTGCCAGCGGTCGCCGCGACATGGTCATGGTGTCGTCAAGCTGGTCGCCCGACGCCCATTCCCGTCCGTCTTTGCATGCCGCTCTTTGGCGCTGGGCCCGACAAGGGGCCACATTGGGCGGCATTGACACCGGCGCGTTCATTTTGGCCGAAGCGGGGCTTCTGAAGGGCCGCCGCGCCACTGTGCATTACGAACATATTGATTCCTTAGGCGAAACCTATGAGGATATCGAACAGACCCAGGATCTCTTCGTTTATGACGGCAACCGTATCACCTGTGCAGGCGGCAGCGCCTCGGTGGATTTCGCCCTCAATATCTTGCGCGGCACTCATGGCGATGCCTTGGCCAATGCCACGGCACGCTATCTTTTTCACCAAAGTATGCGCCCCCCCGGCAGCCAGCAGAACACCGATTTCGTCGAACCCATCGGGACCACCACCCCCCGTCATGTGCGCCGGGCGATTGCGCTCATGGAGCGGCACCTCGAACATCCGATGCCCATCACCGAGATCTGCGCAGAGACGCGTGTGTCCCATCGCCAGCTCGATCGTCTTTTCCGCCAATTTGTCAAAAAAAGCCCCGCCGCCTATTACCGCGACATCCGTCTGGATCGCGCTCGCGGGCTGGTCACGCAAACCGATATGCCGCTCAGCCAGGTGGCCCTTGCCTCAGGCTTTGCGAGCCAGGAACATTTCTCCCGCGCCTATCGCACCCGCTTCGGTCTGCCTCCGCGCCAGGACCGCATCGAAGGCCGCGTGCCCTTTGAGTTTCGCGCCTGGCCCATGCACCGCACCGGGAGGTGAGATCAGCGTTGAGGTGGGCGACGCGTGACTGTGGACAAAAAGAAGATCCTCAACTTTTTACTCTCAGCTGGGGTTAACTATCGTTCCAGATCGTATTTGTAAAAGCTGCCAAGACGACCATGCATGAACTTAATCCGTCCTCGACCCACCGCTTGGTAGGCCAGGGATATCCCGAACGGGCCCAATATCCAGACGAAAAATATGATCCGCCATGGCCCGTTCAAACACCTCCCGTACAAGCGGATCATGCCCCGGCACCACGAGCTCTGGGCGAGAGGCCAATCGCGCCAACCGATCAAAACCGCGCAGCATATCACCTTGGTCGGCCACGATGGGAAAGCGCTTCCGCGCCCAGATATTCTCATAGTACTGCGCCCCGTCTGAGGCCAGCCCCATCCAGCCCGCGCGCGTCCGCACCCGCACCGCTTGCAACCCCATCGAATGCCCACCGCTCCGGTGCACGGTCACACCATCGGCAATCTCGGCGTCATGGGCATGAAATGTAAGCTTGCCCGCATAAAGCCTGCGCACCGCCTCGCACACATGCTCCCCCGTAAACGGCGCGCGCAACGTGTCGCAGCACATGCACGGGCCGGTGGCAAACGCCATCTCAGCCTCCTGCAAATGCAGATGCGCATTGGGGAAGAGCGCGAGCCCGCCGGCATGGTCATAGTGCAAATGCGTCACGATGATCTCACTCACATCCTCGGGCGCCACATCAAACGGCTTCAACGCCTCCCGAGGGTCGAGCCGAATAGGTCGCCCTCGCGCCGCTGCCTCAACCGCGTCGTATCCCGTATCGACCAGAATCACCCGCGCGCCCTGTCGTAGCACCCAAATGAAGTAATCCATCGCGTGGGGCGCATCATGCGCGTCATCGAGAATGAAACTGTCGGCCCGCGTGCGCGCATTGCGGTCGGCGTATTTGACCGCATAGACCTCCCACGCACTCATCGCATCACGCTCGCATAGGTCTCCAGCCGCTTTTCTGCCACCATGTCCGCAACCGCGGCATCAAAGCTCAGGAAATGATCCGTCGCCAAATGCGCATCAAACGCCGCGCGGTCATCATAGATCTCATAAAGAAAGATCCGATCGCCCTCACGACAGACATCAAACTGCTGGCATCCCGGCTCCGTGTCCCGTGAAGCACGTGCATTGGTCAGCATGAGCGGCAGGAAATCCTCCATCCGGCCTGCGTGGATGTCAAAGATTACGGTGACTGCGAACATTTGGGTTCCTCCTGTCGCGCACCATGGCAGAAAACGCGCCCCGCTTGCCACCCCTCGGCGCGCGTTTGCCTCTGCTCCGCCTTTGCGCCAGAGTGCCCGCAAAAAGGGACAGCCCATGACGACATTCTCAATCGCCGTGTTCGAAGGCGACGGCATCGGGCCGGAGATCACCGCGCCCACCGTGGCCTTGCTCGAAATGCTCGCGGCGCGCGCGGAGGCGTATGATCTCTCCTTTGTCCCGGCCCCGGCGGGTGCTGCGCATTATGCGAAAACCGGGGTGTCCATGCCAGAGGCGTCCATGACCACCGCCCGCGCGGCGGATGCGATCATGCTCTCTGCCATGGGCCTGCCGGATGTGCGCTACCCCGATGGGACAGAAATCTCTCCTCAGATCGAGTTGCGCAAAGCCCTCACGCTATTTGCCGGTGTCCGCCCGGTGGCGGTGCGCGCTGGCGCACCCGGCCCTTTGTCCCTGCCAGAGGGGCAAGACATTGATTTCGTTCTCATTCGTGAGAGCACCGAAGGGCTGTTTTATAGCCAAGGTGCGGGCGAGGTCAGCGAAACAGAGGCCCGCGAAACCCTGCGTATCACGCGCGACATCTCCGAAAAACTGTTCGAATTCGCCTTCGATCTGGCCCAAACGCGCAAAGCTGCGGGGCGGGGCCGAGGCCGCGTCACCTGCGTGGATAAGGCCAATGTGTTCCGCGCTTTTGCCTTCTTCCGCGCGATTTTTGATGAAGAGGCGGCGCGCCACCCTGATCTTATTGCCGATCACGCCTATGTCGACGCCACGGCCCTTTGGATGGTGCAAAAACCATGGGATTTTGACGTGCTCGTCACGGAAAACATGTTCGGCGATATCCTCTCGGATTTGGGTGCGGGTCTGATGGGCGGGCTCGGCCGCGCGCCCTCTGCGGATATCGGGCTGGACCACGCGGTCTTCCAACCCTGTCATGGATCGGCACCTGATATCGCAGGGCAGGGGGTGGCGAACCCGTTCGCGATGATCCTGTCTGCGGCGATGATGCTGGAATGGCTAGGTCTCAAACACGGGGTAGAGGCGATGCGAGCCGACGGCGATGCCCTGCGTTTGGCGGTCGAGCGGGTGGTGTCCGACGGTCAAACCCTGACGCGTGATCTGGGCGGCACCGCCACAACGGATGAGGCCGCCGCCGCCGTCCGTGGCGCGCTTGATCTATGACCCAGTTGCGCGTCGCCTGCGCCGGAGCCGGGTATTTCGCAGGCTTTCATTATAACAGCTGGGCGCGGATGGATCGCGTCGATCTGGTCGGCGCGTGCGACCTGGATCTTGCCCGTGCGGAGGCCACGGGCCTGCCCGCTTACAGTGATCTCAGCTCAATGCTCAGCGGCACCCGGCCCGATGTTTTGGACATCATCCTTCCGCCAGAGGCGCATGCCCAGGCCATTGAAATGGCGATTGCCTATCGCATTCCAGCGATCATCTGTCAAAAGCCGTTCTGTTGTGATCTGGCCGAGGCCACCCGCATGGCTGAGATTGCGGAAAGCGCAGGTATCCGTTTGATCGTACACGAAAATTTCCGGTTTCAGCCTTGGTATCGGGCCCTCAAACACGCCCTTGATGCCGGTCGCGTGGGCCAACTCCTTCAGGTCACGTTTCGCCTGCGTCCCGGCGACGGGCAGGGCCCTGACGCCTATCTCGATCGCCAACCCTATTTCCAGGCCATGGAGCGGTTCCTCGTCCACGAAACCGCTGTCCACTGGATCGATACATTCCGATATCTCTGTGGTGAGGCGGAGGAGGTCTACGCCGATCTGCGCAGGGTCAATCCGGTCATCAAAGGGGAGGATGCAGGCCTGATCCTGACGCGCCACGCAGGCGGCATACGCTCCGTCTTTGACGGCAATCGCTGCCTCGATCACGCAGCCGATAACCTGCGCCGCACGATGGGTGAGGCGTTGGTGGAAGGGACAGAAGGTTCGATCCGGCTCACCGGTGATGGTGCGCTGTGGCTGCGGGCGTTTGGGGCGCAAGAGGAAACCTGTCTACTGCCGCCTGACGCATGGAATGGTTTTGGCGGCGACTGCGTGCACGCGCTGCAATCCCACGTGGTGGCCGGTGTACTGGATGTCGCGCCTCTGGAGAATGAGGCGCGAGATTATCTGCGCGTCCTGCAGGTGGAAGAGGCTGTGTATCGGTCGGCGGAGACAGGCCGGAAAGTAAATGTTTAGGGCCCCGTATGGAAACAAGGCCGCCCGCACAGCGCAACCCTAAAGAAATTCAAACCCTTGGCGCATCGCACCCAACTGCCTATAAGGCCAGCGTTAGAGCGAAGGATGACCCAATGCGCACCGCCACGATCACGCGCAAGACCGCGGAGACCGAGATCACCGTTGAGATCAATCTCGACGGCACGGGCCAGTATGACAATGAGACCGGCGTTGGGTTCTTTGACCATATGCTGGACCAACTGGCGCGGCATTCGCTGATTGACATGAAAATCCGCTGCGCCGGCGACACCCATATTGATGATCACCACTCGGTCGAGGATGTGGGGATCGCACTGGGGCAGGCCCTCACCGAGGCACTGGGCGACAAGCGTGGCATTCGGCGCTACGGCGCCTGCCTTTTGCCCATGGATGATGCTCTCGTACGCGCCGCGCTCGACCTGTCCGCGCGGCCCTATCTGGTGTGGGAGATGGATCTGCCCACGCCCAAGATCGGCACGTTTGACACCGAACTTGTACGCGAGTTTTTTCAGGCGCTCAGCACCCATGGCGGCATCACGCTACATGTCTCGGCCTTGAACGGCATCAACAGCCACCACATGGCTGAGGCCGCGTTCAAATCTGTGGCCCGCAGTTTGCGTGAGGCGGTAGAGCCCGACCCGCGCAAAGCGGATGCGCTCCCGTCAACCAAAGGGGCGCTTTGAGGGCCATGACCACGGTCATCGTTGACTATGAAAGTGGCAATCTGCACTCCGCCGAAAAAGCGTTTCAGCGCATGGCGGATGAAACCAGTGCGGGCGCGGTCGCGGTCACATCCGACCCTGACGTGATCCGCCGCGCGGACCGCATTGTCCTGCCCGGTGATGGGGCCTTCCCCGCCTGCCGCGCCGCCCTTTTTGACCATCGGGGCGTGTTTGAGGCGATGGAAGAGGCCGTGCGCGATGGTGGGCGGCCGTTCTTTGGCATCTGTATCGGGATGCAGATGCTGGCCACGCGTGGGCTCGAATACGAACCCACCCCAGGCTTTGACTGGATCGGCGGCGAGGTTCGTCCGCTTGCGCCCTCAGATGCCACGCTGAAGGTGCCGCATATGGGTTGGAACGACCTGCATATTGATCATCCACACCCGGTGCTCGCGGGCGTAAGCGCCGGAGATCACGCCTATTTCGTCCACTCCTACCAGTTCCACGTCCGGGACACGGCCCATCGGCTGGCCCATTGTGATTATGCCGAAACCGTCACAGCGGTCGTCGGCCATGGCACCGTGGTGGGCACTCAGTTTCACCCTGAGAAAAGTCAGAAAACCGGCCTGCGCATCATTTCCAACTTTCTGAGCTGGACGCCCTGAACCTGGATGCCACATATCCCGCGCTCAGCGATCTGCGCGCCCGGGCCAAACGGCGTTTGCCGCATTTTGTTTGGGAATATCTCGACAGCGGCACAGGCGCGGATCGGGTGGTCTCACGCAATCGCGAAGCGCTCGATCAGATCACGTTCATGCCTGCCATTCTGCGGGGTGAGGTTGAGGCCTCAACACAAACTGACTTTCTTGGCGCCACGCTCGATATACCAGTGGGCATTGGTCCTGTCGGCATGTCCGGCCTTATCTGGCCCGATGCCGAATGCATCCTGGCCCGTGCGGCGGCCAAGGCGGGCATTCCCTACACCCTGTCAACCGTGGCCAGCCAAACGCCGGAAGATGTCGCCTCGGCCTTGGGCGACCACGCTTGGTTCCAACTCTACCCGCCCCGCGACCCGGACGTGCGCCGCGACATGCTGCACCGGGCGCAAAAGGCAGGCTTCACGACCGCCGTCCTCACCGCCGATCTGCCTGCCGCCAGTCGCCGCGAACGGCAAATCCGCTCAGGGCTGACGCAACCACCGAAACTGACGCCCCGCATCCTCGCCCAGGTGGCGATCAAACCCGCCTGGGCCATGGGCATGGCCACGCGTGGGATGCCCCGGATGCGGCTCATCGATGACTACGCGCCCGGCACCAAAGGCCTGACGCTGAACAACCACGCAGGCTACCAACTCCGCACCACGCCTGATTGGGACTACCTGCGCGCCATGCGGGATGAATGGCCGGGCCATCTCATTGTCAAAGGCGTGCTGGATCACCGCGATGTCAAACCGTTGGAAGATGCCGGTGTCGACGCGATCTGGGTGTCCAACCATGGCGGGCGGCAATTTGATGGCGCGCCTGCGGGGCTTAATCTATTGCCTGCCATCCGGGCTGCGACCGAGTTGCCGATTGTCTTTGATGGCGGCGTTGAGGGCGGGCTCGATATCTTGCGTGCCGTGGCCATGGGGGCTGACCTGGTGATGCTGGCGCGGGGCTGGCACTACGCATTGGGCGCTTTGGGTCGCGACGGGCCGGACCATCTTGCCCATATCCTGAAATCCGACCTTTTGTCGAATATGGGTCAGATGGCCCTGGAACGGGTCAAGGATGTCCGCGGTCAGTTGGCCGATTCTATCGCCCCTGCCTAAGCATGCCGACACTGTGAGCGCTGACATCGGCCAGGCACGTCCCCAATACTGGGTAGGGGCACCGCCCGATCGGGCAGGATTTTTCGCTCAGGCGCAGTTTGGGCCGCTAACGGATTGCGTAACGCCACGTCAAACCCTAAGACATCGCAACGATTACGCTGCGTTGCGGCACCTGTGACCAACCTGGGCCCTGACGCGATGTCTTCACCAATAGGAGGACAGCACTGTGGCTGAATTCAAGAAAATCCTGATTGCCAACCGAGGCGAGATTGCGATCCGTGTGATGCGCGCCGCCAATGAGTTGGGTAAGAAAACAGTCGCTGTCTACGCCGAAGAGGACAAGCTGGGCCTGCACCGGTTTAAGGCGGATGAGGCCTATCTGATCGGCGAAGGCCTGGGCCCGGTAGAAGCCTATTTGAGCATTGATGAGATCATCCGTGTGGCCAAACGCTGTGGCGCGGATGCGATCCATCCGGGCTATGGCCTGCTCTCGGAAAACCCGGATTTCGTCGATGCCTGTGCCTCAAACGGCATCACCTTCATCGGTCCCAAGGCCGAAACCATGCGCGCCTTGGGCGATAAAGCCAGCGCGCGGCGCGTGGCGGTCGAGGCGGGTGTGCCCGTGATCCCGGCCACCGAGGTGCTGGGCGATGACATGCAAGAGGTCGCGCGCCAAGCCGAAGAGATCGGCTATCCCATGATGCTCAAGGCCTCTTGGGGCGGTGGCGGACGCGGCATGCGCCCTGTGACCAAACCCGAAGAGCTGGAAGAAAAGGTGCTTGAGGGCCGTCGCGAGGCCATCGCTGCCTTTGGCAACGGCGAGGGGTATCTGGAAAAGATGATCACCCGCGCCCGCCATGTTGAGGTGCAGATCCTCGGCGACAAGC
>ERZ1740070.1428-NODE-1428-length-15011-cov-5.352033_pt1 | contig 15011 bp, 15 predicted proteins | sample MGYA00581734_ERZ1740070 | MGnify/ENA primary metagenome ERZ1740070 (study PRJEB43018, sample SAMN04849744) | marine metagenome | isolation source: floating plastic debris | place: Pacific Ocean | collected 2008-09-01 | study: EMG produced TPA metagenomics...
AGTGCAAAGCGGCAAACGCAGAAGTGGTGCAGGCCGGATACGGCGACCTGTTGGCCACGGTGCCAGACGCCGATAACGAGCTCAGACTCTAGCCGCCGCTCACCATCACCGATGACGAGATCGCAGAGGCCATCACCCGCCTCGATCAAGCCGCCACATCCGTGTCCAATCAGCGCGCCGCAGAGCCTGCCTAATCTTTCATCTTGCCAAAAATACTCCGGGGTTTGGGGCAGCGCCCCAATCCGACCTCGGTCAAAGGGCCTATATCCATGACACATTTCCTCGACGTCCACAAAACTGACAAATCTGCATTGCGGCAGATCCTCGACAACGCGCACAGCATGAAAACCGCGCGCCAAGGTCGGCCGCGCGGGGCGACCGATGATGACACCCCTCTCGCCGGTCGCATGGTCGCGCTTATCTTTGAGAAACCCTCCACCCGCACACGTGTGAGTTTTGACGTCGGCGTGCGCCAGATGGGCGGTCAAACCATGCTGCTCTCTGGTGCGGAAATGCAGCTTGGCCATGGCGAGACGATTGCCGACACCGCCCGCGTGCTCAGCCGCTATGTGGACCTGATCATGATCCGGACCTTTGACGAATCCGTCCTGTTGGACATGGCAGAGTATGCCGATGTCCCCGTGATCAACGGTCTCACCGATCGCACACATCCCTGCCAGATCATGGCGGACATCATGACATATGAAGAACATCGGGGGCCGATCGCGGGCAAAAAAGTGGTCTGGTCGGGCGATGGCAACAACGTTTGCGCGTCCTTTCTGCACGCAAGTGCACAATTTGGGTTCGACCTCACGTTCACCGGCCCGGCGCAACTGGATCCCGAGGAAGAATTCGTCGGACTTGCCCGCAAGGCCGGCAATCGGGTGACCATCGAACGCGACCCGGTCAAGGCCGTGGAGGGGGCGGACCTCGTGGTCACCGACACCTGGGTCAGCATGCATGACAGTCAATCCACCAAGGAGCGTCGCCACAACATGCTGCGCGCCTATCAGGTGAACGAAGAGCTGATGCGCCATGCCAAGCCGGATGCGCTGTTCATGCATTGCCTGCCTGCCCATCGTGAGGAAGAGGCCACGAGTGCGGTGATGGACGGGCCTCACTCCGTGATCTTCGATGAGGCTGAAAACCGGCTTCACGCGCAAAAAGCGGTCATGCGCTGGTGCCTGGGGCTTTGATCCCAAGAGCCACCACCAGCGAGACGCGACCGCAGGGAGCGACGAGCGGCACCAAAAGAAGGATGACGCCTGCCCACAATTGCCTTTAGGGTGAAAAGAAACGTGGAAAACGGACACATCCAATGACATCACAGATCGGCGTTTACGGCCTGGGCACCATGGGCAGCGCGCTTGCGCTCAATATGGCGGACAATGACATCACCGTGGCCGTGACCAATCGCGAGGTTGACTGGATTGCCGATTTCATGGCCGAGGCGGGCGACCTGACACGCAACCTCACGGCGCATGACACGCTTGAGGAATTTGTCGCCGGTCTCAAAACCCCGCGCGTCATTCTATTCATGATCCCATCGGGCAAGCCTATGGACCTCATGATCGACGCCATCTGCCCGCTCTTGGAGCCGGGCGACACGATCATCGACGGGGGCAATGCCGATTTCCATCTGACCCGTGCCCGCACCGCGCGCCTGGCCGAGCAAGATTTGCATTTCGTTGGTATGGGCGTGTCAGGCGGCGAAAGCGGGGCGCGCCACGGTCCGTCCATGATGGTGGGCGGGTCTGATCACAGCTGGCAACAGCTGCGCCCTATCCTGCGCGCCATAGCGGCCACCCATGAGGGCGATCCCTGCGTCGATCACCTTGGCCCTGACGGGGCCGGGCATTTCGTCAAAACGGTGCATAACGGGATCGAATACGCTGACATGCAAATGCTGGCGGAGATTTACAGCCTTCTGCGCGAGGGCGCGGACTGGGCCCCCAAAGAGATCGGCGCGCTTTTTACCGACTGGGATTCAGGTCCGCTCAAATCTTACCTGGTGGAGATCACAGGCAAGGTTCTGACCTATGACGACCCCAAAACCGGCCAACCCATGGTCGATGTCATCAAGGACGCCGCAGGCCAGAAAGGCACGGGCCGCTGGACAGTGGTCGAGGCCGTGCGCATGGGTCAGGCCGCCAATATGATCGAGGCAGCCGTCGGCGCGCGCAGCTGGTCATCTGAGAAAGACACCCGCCTTGCCGTGGAGGCCCGCTTTGGCGGCGAACGAGGCAAACTTGATCTGGATGATGGCACGCTGGCGGACGCGATGATGGCCGCGCGCATTCTGGGCTATGCTCAGGGGTTTCGCATTCTGGCGGCCGCCTCCGATCTTTATGATTGGTCTTTGGATCATGCCCGCGTGGCCGAGATTTGGCGCGCGGGTTGCATCATTCGTTCGGCGCTTCTGGATGATATCTCCGAGGCCTTCCGGGGAGAGTTGCCGCATGGGGAGCTGATCCTGTCACCGGTTTTTTCGGAACGTCTGACACGCTGCCTCACAGCGTTGCGCAAAACCGTGGCTGAGGCGGTGGCCGCCGGTCACGCTGTGCCGGTTCTGGCCTCCGCACTGCAATTCATGGACAGTTTACGCCAAGGCACAGGTACAGCGACCGTCATTCAGGCGCAGCGCGATTTCTTCGGTCATCACGGGTTTGAACGCTTGGACGATGAAGGTAAGCATCACGGGCCGTGGTGGACTTGATCGTCACGACACGCAGAGCGCCAAGGCCTCATTCGTTTCCGACCATGCATGCAAGCGGTCGAGAACAAGGGCCACCAAGCGCCGCGGCTGTCCCTCTGCGTGCCCGGACACCAGTTCGAGCGCTGCAGCGTGTCCATCCAGCGGTACCGCCACCAACTCATCCCCGCCATAGGTTCTCATGATGCGCGGCCGCATGTTCAGCACCGCCACTCCGATCCCGCTGCCCACCAGACTGCGCACCATTTCCGTGCTATCTGACCGTGCCACAATGTGCGGGGCAATCCCCGCCGCTTTGAAAAGTCCATCCACGTAGGGCCGCGCCAAAGGTCGATCAAGCTGCACCAGCCGCTCCTTGGTTAGACGTGCAAGTGGGCACCGTGGCATGTCAGCAATCGGGTGGCCGCGCGGAACCAGAACATACGGCGCCAATGTCAGCAGAGAGTGCGTGGTAATCCCGCTTCGCAAATCCTGCCCGGCAAAGAGGATAAGGTCGACCCGCCCATCCAGCAGCGCGGTTTGCACAGAGGCGTTGTCATGCGCCTGAAGATCGAGTGTCAGCTCAGGATTGTCTGCCATGATCGGCTGCAAAAGCTGCGGTAAAAAGGCGGGCGCCACCGGGGCGTAGTACCCAATGCGTAGTGTCCCGCTGAGGGTTTGCGCTATGTCGCGGCCCTCTGACAGGATGCCATGATAATCTTCTAAAAGGTGCCGGAACCGATCCGCCATCGCGCGGCCTTCGGCGGTGGCCGTGATCCCCTTTGACCGCGTGCGGATCAAAAGGGAGGCGCCAAACTCTGCCTCGACCTGACCCAACGCACTGGCCACGGCAGAGGGCGCCACGTGAAGCGCATGAGCGGCGCCATTGATGGAGCCGTGTTCCACAACCGAGGCAAAGGCGCGTAGCGTGCGCAAAGACAGGCGGATATCAAAGGTCAATGATACCTCGGAAAAACAGATTTAAGACATAGGATAAATCGTTTTTTCAATCCGGTCCAGCAATGGCATGATCTGATCAAATCAGAGCTGGAGCGCCCGATGTCCGATACCACCGATCCCAAAGAAGAGCCGATCACCGGTTGGCATCACGTGCCGCAAGTGCCAATCCAAGTGTCGCCGTTTTTTTCCTGGCCGCCCAATCCCGCCCGCATGGTAAGCTGGATCGCGGCGCGGTGGTTCCGCATGGCCGAAAACTCGATCCTGATCGTGATCGCTTTGGTCTGCTGGGCGTTTTTGCAACCCTCACATGAGACGACCAAGACGCTCTCTTTGGATTGGATCGCGCTGATCTGGCTGCGCAATATGGGGCTGATGATCCTCGTGGCGGGCGGGTTGCATTGGTTTTTTCACGGGGCCAAGCGGCAGGGCAAGACGCTCAAATACGATCCGCGTGATCTGGCCCATGAGGGCAAGCAATTCACCTTTGGCGGACAGGTGCGGGACAATGCGTTCTGGACGCTGTCGAGTGGCGTGGGCGTTTGGACCGCCTTCGAGGTGCTGCTTTTCTGGGCCATGGGGAATGGCTATGCGCCGGTGCTGATCTGGTCGGACAATCCTGTTTGGTTCATCGCGGTTTTCTTGCTCACCCCAGTGTGGATTTCGTTCCACTTTTATTGGATCCACCGCGCGCTCCATTGGGGGCCGCTATACCGCATCGCGCACAGCCTGCATCACCGCAATATTAATGTCGGCCCTTGGTCGGGCCTGTCGATGCACCCCGTCGAACATGTGCTGTTTTTCAGCTCGATCCTCATTCACCTCGTGGTGCCAGGCGGCATTGTGCATGTGCTGTTTCATATGCAGCATCAGGCGCTGACGGCGGCGACCTCTCACACCGGGTTTGAAAACCTGCTGGTGAAAGACAAAAAGAGCCTCGCGCTTGGCACCTTTCATCACCAGATGCATCACCGGTATTTCGAGGTGAACTATGGCAATCTGGAGATGCCCTGGGATCAGTGGTTTGGCACGTTCCATGATGGCACGCGTGCAGCGCATGACCGGCTCAAGCGGCGGCGCGGGCGGCGGGGTTAGCCTCTGCGTTTCACGCGCAAGGTCGGGTCCGCGACGGTTGGATCCTCGGGCCAAGGATGCTTGGGGTAGCGTCCGCGCATGTCCTTGCGCACATCCGCGTATGAACTGGCCCAAAACCCTGGCAGATCCTGTGTGGTTTGCAACGGTCGTCCAGCAGGGGACAAAAGCGTGATGCGCAAGGGTGTCGTGCCGATCATCGGGTGCGTGGTCTGACCGAACATTTCCTGCAACCGCAGCTGAATTTCGGGGGTGTCGCCGGAATAGTCGATGGCGATGCTGCGGCCCAACGGCGTGGTGAAATGGGCCGGCGCCACGTGATCAAGTCGGGCCATCTCCTCCCAACTGCGCCGCGCACGCAGAGGATCGAGGATGTTGAACGCCTTCCAATCCTCGGCCGTTTTGACGCCCGAAATGTAGGGCAAAAGCCAATCCTCAAGCTGCTCCAGAAGCGCGGCCTCGTCCATGGGCGGAAGATCGTCGCCTGCCATGCGCACCCGGGCGGCAAAAAGGCGCGCGGGCTTTGACCATGTCAGCCCCAGATCGCGCACGCCGCCCAGCATGGCGCGGGCGACGGCCTCTTTCGGGGCCTCCTTCCAAAGCCGATCTTCCAAAATCAGCGCGCCGAACATCTCTTGCCGGCGCGCCATCACCCGGCGTTCGCGTTTGTCCCAATGGCAGGTGTCTTGCCAGACGATTTGATCACCAAATAGCGCGCGCAGTTCAGCCTCTTCTAGCTGGATTGCCTGTCGCACGCGGGCCTCACGCCGATCCCCGTCAAGATCGGTGGCCACGATCAACCGAGCCCGCCCCATAGGGTCGCTTTCGGGGAGCACCGCCCCCTTGCCGCCGGACAACACATGGCGCGGGGCGACCCCTTTGCGGCGCAAACCGATGCGGTCAGGATAGGCAAGGGCGGCCATGCCTGCGGTGCTGATGTCTCGGGCGCAGAGCCCGCCTGCCAGCCGCGCCAGTCGTTTGGCCTCGTCGCGGATGCGGCTCAGCGCGGGGCTTTTGTCATTTTGCAAGGCGCGCAGGCGCAGTGTGATGTCCACGTCCGCGTTTCGAAGAGGATCCCGATCGGACAAAAGCGCGGCCAGTTTGGCGGCCTTGGGGCCCGCCGTGGCCAGCATATGCGCGAGACGTGGATGCACCGGAAGCTTGGCAAGCGTTTTGCCATGGTCGGTGATACGCCCCTCATTGTCCAAAGCCCCCAGCAAACACAACAGCGCCTGCGCCGCGGCAAAACTGCCCGAGTTGGGCGGTGTGAGCAGGGGCAGTTCCGCCGGGCTCGCGCCCCAGAGGGCCAGTTCAAGCGCAAACGCCGCCAGATCTGCCGCCTCAATTTCAGCCGGAGGGTAGGCTGCCAATGCGCCTTCTTGCCCACGGGTCCAAAGGCGATAACACATGCCTTCGGCGACACGACCCGCCCGGCCGGTCCGCTGCTCTGCCTCTGCCCGCGTCACGGGTTCGGTGACCAGCCGGGCCATGCCAGAGCTGGGATCGAACCGGGACCGTCTTGCGCGGCCTGCATCGACGACCACGCGGATATCTTCGATGGTCAGCGATGTCTCCGCGATCGAGGTGGCCAGAACCAGTTTGCGCCCGGTCTTGAGCGGCGTGATGGCGGCGCGTTGGTCCTTGAACGGAAGCGCGCCATAAAGCGGAAAGAGCTGCGTCTGGGGCGGCAATGATCCGCTCAATCGGTTGGCGACGCGGCGGATCTCTCCTTCGCCGGGCAAGAACACGAGAACACCGCCTGCCGTCTCGCCCAACGCCTGCTGAACCAGATCTGCGACCGAGGCGTCAAAGCGGGTGTCTTTGCGCAGCGGGCGGTCGAGATGGCGGATCTCCACCGGGAAACTGCGACCCTCTGCAGTGATAACCGGGGCTTGCATCAGCGCGGCCACCGGGCCCGCGTCCAGCGTCGCGGACATGGCAAGCAGCATCAGATCCTCGCGCAGCGCGCCCGCGATCTCCAGGCACAGCGCCAGGCCCAAATCGGCATTGAGAGAGCGTTCGTGGAACTCATCAAAGATCACCGCGCCGATCCCCGACAGCTCTGGATCGCTTTGGATCATGCGGGTGAGTATGCCCTCGGTCACCACCTCAATTCGCGTGGATTTGGAGGATTTGACCTCACCGCGGATGCGGTAGCCCACGGTGTCGCCCACAGCCTCGCCCAAGGTATGCGCCATGCGCTCTGCCGCTGCACGCGCTGCGAGACGGCGGGGTTCCAGCATCAGGATGCGACCTGCGCAAAGGCCAGCACGCAGCATGGCCAGTGGCACAAGGGTGGTTTTGCCTGCCCCGGGCGGCGCTTGCAACACAGCGCGATTTGTCCGCCGCAGCGCGTCCAAAAGCCCGGGGATTGCGGTTTCGACAGGAAGGCTCAAGGCGCGGTCACCGCCGCTTGACCACCGCCGGTCCGTAGCGCGTTTCGACCCGCACTTGTTGGGCGCGCAAATTGCCTTGATGGGGCACATAGTCAATCGCCAGCGGTACAACCTTGCTGCGGCTTTCGCTGTTGGAATAGCCTGAGACGCGCCGGTAGGTGCCATGACAGGTCGTACCATCTCCACGCGGTTCGGCGCGGGTCAGATCAATCCGGGCCAGCCTGTGCCCGTCATAGATATTGGCGCTGAACTTGCAGGTCACATCGGCGGGTTGCTGATCCTTGAGCAAGACATAGACGCCCGTCAGCGGATCCAATGCACCGGCCAAGGCAGAGCCCGTCGCTGGCGGGGCCTTGCTGCCGACATTGCCAGAGACAAGCCGTGGCAGACCGGGGGCGAACTTGACCACCACATCGGTCACCCGAGTGCCATCATCAATCGCCTCGTTGTAGTTGACGGGTTGCATCCGCCCGCCCGCCACACGGCCTTGCACGGTGACATCCGCCTCCATGCGTTTCAGCGCACCGACCAAACCCACCGTGGTGAATTTCGACCGCGCTGAATACCCGCCGCTGGTCTCACTCGCGGCGATGCTGAAAATGCCCACGCGCGCGCCTAGAAGGCGCACGTCAAAGCTCATGCTGGATTGTTCCGCTTGGGCCTGCAGCGCACAACAGACCATCAAGCCGGCCAGCCACAGGCGTTTCATCATATGTCCCACGGGTCGCGTGTCCCTTCCCCCTTGCGGCCTCTGGACAGGTCACGTCAGACGGGGCACAAGGGCCGCCAGACGAACCCTGAGCCGCTATCATGGACATTGCACAGCTTCGCGACAAAATTATCAAGGGGGAGCGTCGTGCTTTGGCCCGCGCAATCACCTTGGTCGAAAGCGGGCGGGCCGATCATCAGGCACAAACCGCCGAGTTGATCGCCAGTTTGCAAGGGCAGGGGGAGGCCGTTCGCGTCGGTCTTTCCGGCACACCGGGCGTGGGCAAATCCACCTTCATCGAAAGCTTTGGCACCATGCTGACCGCCCAAGGGCTGCGCGTTGCCGTTCTGGCGGTAGACCCCTCAAGTGCCCGATCTGGTGGGTCTATTCTGGGCGATAAGACCCGGATGGACCGGTTGAGCCGTGACCCGTTGGCCTTTATCCGACCCTCTCCCAGTCAGTCCCATCTGGGCGGCGTTGCCCGCCGCACGCGCGAGGCGGTGACGGTCTGTGAGGCGGCGGGGTTTGATGTTGTCCTGATCGAAACGGTGGGCGTGGGCCAGTCCGAGACGGTTGTGGCGGAAATGTCCGATCTTTTCATTCTGCTTCTGGCCCCGGCTGGCGGGGATGAGCTTCAGGGCGTGAAGCGCGGGATCATGGAAATGGCGGATATGATTCTCATCAACAAAGCCGATGGAGATCTCAAACCCGCCGCGACGCGGACCTGTTCGGATTACACAGGCGCGCTTCGGCTTTTGCGCAAACGACCGCAGGACCCCGATGGTTTCCCCAAGGCGATGATGGTGTCGGCCTTGCAGGAAAACGGGTTGGCCGAGGCATGGGGTGAGATGACATCGCTGGTGGAGTGGCGCCGCGAGGCGGGGCATTTCACCGGTCGTCGCGCCGCACAAGCGCAATATTGGTTCGAACAAGAAGTGAGAGAGGGGCTTTTGGCAGAGCTGCAAAACCCCGAAATGCGCGCTGAAATGACCCGAATTGGTGCCGATGTGGCAGGTGGTCATATCACCCCCACACAAGCTGCTCGGGATATCCTGAGCCGCCTGCGCCATCGCCCGTAGGGTGGGGTTTCACCCCACCATCACATCACTGACGGACCAAACGCTCCAACGCCTTGCCGCCATCCCAAGTGCCGTGCAGCTCATTGCCCACGACGACGTAAATCACCGGCGTAGACGCCCCCCAATCGATCGTCATGACAGAGCCCTGAAGCACGCCCCGGCCCGCATATTGCTGACCACCTACATTCCAATACATCTCGATATTGCCACCTGCCTGAGAGATCTGCACCTGACCGTTATACTTGGAGCCATCCGCGTTCATTCCATAGGCCGTGTAAAGCCCGCCCACACGGTAAACTGTTGAATTCTGGGCAGAAGCTGCGGTCCCCAAGGTGGCGGCCAACCCGGCCAGCGCGAGGCGACGATTGATCATCGGAAATCTCCTTTTACGCAATGTCGCCAGCAGTGTAGCGCAGATTTCCCCAATTGCGCGGGCTTTCTTGACCCAAAGGACATTCCCCATAAACTGCGCCGCATGACCCACCCGCGAGGAAGGCCAGAATGACCGAAACACGCTTTGACTGGCCGCGCCGCGACCTGGAAGGGGCCTATACCCTGCCGTCTCGCTTTTTCTACGATCCGGCGATCTATGAGGCCGAGAAACAAGCGATTTTCTACCGGGCGTGGCATCTTGCAGGTCATGTGAATGAGGTCGCAACACCCGGTCATTTCATCACCGTCGACATCTTTGAGCAAAGCGTGATTGTCGTGCGCGGCAAGGACGGCGTGCTGCGCGCGTTTCACAACGTGTGCCAGCATCGCGGCAACCGTCTTGTCACCGAACGGCGTGGATCTGTGCGGGCGTTCAAATGCGCCTATCACGCGTGGATTTACGGGTTGGGGGGTGATTTGCGCGGTGCGCCCAGAACAGAGCGGTTGAGCGGGTTTGATGCGTCTCAGTTCGGCCTGCGTCCCGTGCGTGTGCAGGAATTTGCGGGGTTTGCCTATGTCAATCTCGACCAAGACGCCGAAGACATGCACACGCTTTTTCCGGGGGCGGAGGCGTTCCTCCTGGATCTCTGCCCAGATATGTCTGACATGCGGCTCGACAGTGAAGAGGATCTGATCATCCCGGCCAATTGGAAAGTGGTCGTCGACAATGCGATCGAATCCTACCACGTGATGCTATCGGGCCCGTGTCACAAGGAACTGGCGGACTTTCTGGACTTTGAAAAAGACCTGCCCATCTGTCGCGGCAACTGGTGGACGTTGGGAGGCCCGACGCGGGAGGGGTTAGACCACATGTTTGGCGTGCCCCTCAATGATGAACCCTACCAAACAGAAACCTACATGAACTGGTGGCTTTTCCCGGCGACCTGTCTTTACACGGTGCCTTACACGGATCTGATCTCAACATTCCTGATCATCCCTCGGGGACCGGAGGAAACATTTGTGCGCTTTGGCTACTATTCGCCTAACCGGCCGGAGACAAAGATCACGGCAGCCTGCAAAGACTGGATGAATGGCGGGTTGGGGCCGGAGGATGTCGCGCTCAACATCACAGTGCAGCAGGGGCTCAAGTCCTTCGGCTACGACCAAGGCCGCTACATGATCGATGCTGAGCGCAGTTCAGAAAGCGAACATGCCGTGCATCATTTCCACACGCTGGTGCATGACGCGCTGCTGCGACACGGATAAGCGCACCCTAGTCGCAAGGTTTGAAACCGGCCCTGAACGCAGCGGCCTCTTCCGCGGGCAAGGTGACCAGCATGTCTTGTGTGCGCGTTAGGCGAACGAAGGCGCGGTCGGGGTCTGTGCGCAACCAAGTGCTGAGAGGGAGAGAGACCAGCGGCGCTTTTGTACAGCCGCCAACCACGCCGATACTGAGCGTGCCTTCGCCATCTACACCACTGTTTTTCATGGCTTTAATCTTCGCTTGAGCCGCCGCGACCCGTTGTGCATCCGTCTCGGAAAACCCGGCGATGTAGACGGTTTCTGTCGCTGAGTTCGGTTCGGGTCTCCCGTCTGTGCTCGGTCTGACTTGCAGGGAAACCGTCTCTGAAACCGTCGCGTGGCGGGTGTCTTCTGGTACGAAAGAGAGGGCAAATTCTGCATCGCCATCGGTGAGTTTTACAGTCTCCGGCACGCCGACCGCCACGGCAATCGCGGCCGGGGGCGTGGGCAATGGATCAAGGCGGCTGGCGGCCACAAGACCGGCGGGGGTGAGGGATGTGCACGCCCCGAGCGAGAGGGCGAGACAGGCGAAAATGGCGGTTTTGAGCAACATGGGCGATCCTTTGGCTTGCATGATTCGAATTTAAGAATTAATGTAAAACATGAAACAAGTAAAACGGAGCTTGAAATGATCGACCCAGATAGCGTCACCCGTCCGGCACAGCGTTTGCAGGCCGTCATGACAACGGGCGCGGCGGTTTTGATCCTCGCGATGATGGGTCTTGCCGTGGCGATGATGACCAACCTTGGCGGCTTGGGTATGACATTGGCCGACATGGCTGGATTTGGCAGTGGGCCCTTAAAGACCTGGCAAAGCCTGGGGTTGAGCGCCGTCGTGGCGGCCCATATCGCCGTGTGGATCATTCTCTTTGCGCTGGTCGGTCGCGTGTTTGGGCATCTCGCAGACGGCGATGCGGATGCGGCGGCAAGGCAGGCGCGGCGGTTGTCCTATTGGCTATGGGGGATGCTGATCTGGGGGATTGTCTCGCAGATGATTGTATCCGTCGTGGCGACCTGGGGCTTTGGTGACGGGCAGCGGGAACTGACGATTGGCCTTGGCACAGCACAGATTTCCATTGCGCTGTCTGCTCTCATTGCAGGTTTCATGGCCCGCGCCTTTGCGCTGGGCGCAGAGCTTTGGCGCGATCACAGGGAAATGGTGTGAGCATGGGCATTATTGTCCGGCTCGATGTGATGCTCGCCTTGCGCAAAATGACGTCGCGCGAATTGGCGGCCAAGATCGGGATATCAGAGCAGAACCTGTCACTGCTTCGGTCCGGCAAGGTGCGGGGCGTGCGCTTCAATACCTTGTCGGCGATCTGTGCCGAGTTGGAGTGTCAGCCGGGCGACCTCTTGGAGTTTGAGGCCGATGCCACGGAATAAGCCGAAGTGGCTGTCTCTATGACGACTGTGCGGATGAAGGCGCAGAAAATTTGTATTTTCTGCGCATTTTCTTCCTAGAAAATGGTGCCTTGTTCTCAGACTGCGAGGTTGGGGATGATCTGCTTTTTGCGGCTCATGATGCCGGGCAGGACCACGCTGTCGCCGCTGACGTCTGCGGAGAAGGATTTCTCGGCCACAGTTTTCACCAGGTCGTTGGGCACCAGAAGCGTCGCCTCTTCTTTGAGGATGTCCACGACAAAAAGCAGCACCTGATCGACGCCGTCTTCGGCCGCCACATCGCCCATGGAGGTCATAAGGCTTGCCTTGCGCGACAGCACCACGTCCGGCGCGGTGGTTTCCAAAACGGAGACGCGGAATTTCGTGTCGCCCACGGCGTATTCCTTGCTGTCCATGCGCAGAAGCTCAGCATCAGAAAACGCGGAGACGTCCGATTTCGCCTCAAACATTTGCGATGCGTAGGCATTGATATCCAATCCCAGATCCGCGCCCAGTTTCTCCGCCAGCGCCTTGTCATGGGGCGTTGTCGTCGGCGAGCGGAACTCGAGCGTGTCAGACAGGATGCAGCTTAGCGCCGTGCCCTTGGCCCAGTCGGGCATCTTCGCGGCGTCATCACCCATGAGGTCGATCATGATTGTGGCCGTACAGGCGAGCGGACGGATCGTGATGTCGATGGGCCCCGCTGTTTCCAGCCCGCCCACCAGCTTGTGGTGGTCAATGATGGCTTGGATATCGGCTGCGTTGATCGCATCAGGCAGTTCTGCAGGGTTATTGGTGTCGACGATGACGCAAGGTTGGCCAGCCTCCACATCTGATATGATACGTGGTTTCGGCAGGTCCCAATGCGTGAGCATAAACGCCGCTTCCGTGTTGGGTTCGCCCAACAGGACCGCTTCGGCATCGCCGCCTTTGACCTCATTGAGGTACCAGGCCCAAAGAATGGGGGAGCCAGTCGAATCTGTGTCAGGGGATTTGTGGCCGAAAACGAGCGTGGTCATGGGGGTGCGCCTCTTGGGTGTGTCTGGATTTTGCGCGCCTTATAGGAGGGCTGGGTGAGGTTGTCACTAGCGCAGGAAGGGACGGTTAAGCGCCCGGCGCGGAATCAAGGGCCAACGGCCCGCTGCGCCTTCGCAAGGCCGTCCCGGGGCCTGGCGAAATGGCAATTGCAGGCTGAAACGGATTTGTATGCCCCGGTGAAGGAATGGCTGGAGGGCCTCGGGTATGAGATCAAGGCCGAAGTTGGGGCGGCGGATGTTGTGGCGCTGCGCGAGGGCGAAGAGCCGTTGATCGTCGAGTTGAAGACCGGGTTTTCCCTCACGCTGTTGCAACAGGCTGTGGCGCGGCAGGCGGTGACGGATGCGGTCTATGTGGCTGTACCGCGCTGGGCGGGCAAGGCGGGCTGGCGGGCGTTTAAGGGCAATGTCGGGCTATGCAAGCGGCTGGGTGTGGGGGTGTTGAGTGTGACGCTCAAGACGGGTGCGGTGCAGGTGCATTGTGATCCGGTGCCGTTTCAACCGCGCAAATCCAAACGCAAGCGCGCGGCGCTGTTGAAAGAGTTTGCCAAGCGCGTGGGCGATCCCAATGCGGGCGGAACGCGCGGCAAGATCGTGACGGCCTATCGCCAGGATGTGGAAAAGGTCGCGGCGTTTCTGGTCAAGAACGGGCCAAGTTCCGGGGCGGCGGCCGCCAAGGATACCGGCGTGATCCATGCCACGCGGATGATGGCGGATAATCATTATGGCTGGATCACCCGCGTCTCGCGTGGGGTATACGATCTCACGGAAGAGGGGCGCGCGGCTACTCAGGCATTGGCAGACGGGTGATCTCATACCCTTCTTGTTTCAGCAGGTAGAGCACGCCGAAATCGCCCGGAAGGTGGCCCGCGCCAAAAGCGGCGAAGATATTTTCCTCATCAAGACTGGCAAGCAGTTCGACCCATGCCTCATTGCGAGCCACCAACACCACCTCTTCGAGCAGGGCGAAATCCTCTTCTGCGGTCGGGCCACCATGGTCCAGCGACAACGCCTTGGCGAATTGCCAAGTCAGCGCGATCTCTTCGTTCAGATACCGCTCCCGGATCGTGTAGGACATGTCATCGGCATCCAGTGGCACGTTGAGCGTGAGGCGGATCATGTCGATCTGATCTTCCATCGGCTGCGTGTCGAGCATTGTCAGCACGGATTTGAAATCTTCCAGAGACCGGCTTTTGGAGCCTGTGGCATCGGCATGCTCCCCGATCAGGCTGTCGATGCCTTCGGCCTCCATTGCGCCGTTTTGCGCTTCACAAGGGCCAATGCCCAGCATCATCGCGGCCCAGAGCGGTTTGAGCTTGGCCGCCATGATCCCGGGAAAGCCGCGCTTGGACATTTCAGATTTGAAACTGGTCCAATCTTCATCGCCCAGAAGATCAGGAAGGGTGGGGCCATCGGTGATGAACATGATGGCAGGGTCACTGGCCACCGCAGTTTGAAAATTGGTCTGCTCTTCCTTGGACATCTCAAGGTAGACGGCGTCGGCGGCCTCGATCTGGGGTTTGACCAGCTCTAGATGCGCGTCCGTTTGTGCGTGGCGGAAGTGATAGGTGCCGAACATGGTGATGGTCTGGTCGCCCCGGGTGGCCTGCCAGTAAAGTCCCACAGGATACGGCATCGCATCCGCTTCGGCCTGCAGGCTCGCGCGGGTATCCGGGGCCATGGCCTCAATCAGGTCCTGCCCTTCGCACAGCGCCAAAGCCGTGCCGGGGAAAAGTGACATCAACAAAAACGCTGTGGTTCGGAGCATTGTTTCCCTCGGGTTTCGGCGGCGTCTCAAATACGTAAGGGTCCAAGGCCCTCGCTGCAAATGCCGAATGCAAAAATCCTGGCTGGGCTGTTGACTCGTGCCAAAACTCTCCTTAACTACCCGCCGTTAGCACTCGCCACCAGTGAGTGCTAACGACCCCCAAGGCGGGGTCAATTGGGAGAAACTTTGAGCCAAGGAGCCAAAGACAATGGCATTTAAACCCCTGCATG
>ERZ1740070.1429-NODE-1429-length-15008-cov-5.343811_pt1 | contig 15008 bp, 15 predicted proteins | sample MGYA00581734_ERZ1740070 | MGnify/ENA primary metagenome ERZ1740070 (study PRJEB43018, sample SAMN04849744) | marine metagenome | isolation source: floating plastic debris | place: Pacific Ocean | collected 2008-09-01 | study: EMG produced TPA metagenomics...
ACCTTCTTCCGTCAGATTTTTGCCCCAGAGTGCCAGCCGCCAATTATCATCGTCTGCCGCAAACACGATGCGCGCATTGAAGAGGGTGTAGGCTTCCTGAATCGACTGCGGGTTATTATTGGTGTTTCCGCCAAGGTTTTGCTCGCCGATATATTGCAGCTCAGCACGCAGGAAATAACCGGTGTCTTTGAAGCCGAGGCTATCCGACCAGTCGGCCACAAGCGAGCCTTGCACGTCCGGTGAGAAATGCGCCTCGCCGCCGGTCAGATCTTGCACCGGCCCTCCGGGCAAGGGTGAGGCATTCTCATAGTCGAGGAACTCAGAATCCAGCAGAGAGAGGCCGCCATTGATGGTCAGTTGATCGAGCGGCGCCCAGATAACGTCCGCCTCGACCCCTTGCTGGCGGAGCTCGCCCACGTTGCGTGTAATGAACGAAATTCCGTCAAATGCGCGATCCTGATAATCTTGCAACTCCATCCGGTACGCCGTGACATTGGCTTGAAGCGTGTTGTTGAAGAACTGGCTCTTGATCCCCAGTTCGAGATTGTCAGATGTCTCGGCTTGAAAAACGCGCTGGTTGGGCGCGAGGGCAGGGAACGTCCCTTGCGTGTTGAAGCCGCCGCCTTTGTATCCCGTCGAATAGGTGGCGAACAACATCACATCATCAATCGGGAACCAGCTCGCATTTGCAAAATAGGTCACCTGGCTGTCATCAAGCGTTGTGGCGGGGAGGGTCTCATTGTCGCGCACCGCCAAGGCGATGACGAAGGGATTGTTCACGACATTCGAGAATGTGCCGTCCTTCTTCTCGTCAGAGTAACGCAGGCCTGCTGTGAACGCCCATTCCTCGTTGGGGCGCCATGTGCCTTGTCCGAAGACCGCGAAGCTCTGCAAGTCTTGTGAAAAGTCACCTTCTGATGCGTCCATCTGCTGCCCGGCGGCACAGGCCTGGCCGGCGCCCAAACCGGCGAGACCGGCGACAACAGGAATACAGAACTGAGCGCCAAGATCGAAGTCCTCTGCAATGTCGTATGTCTCGTCATAGTAGAAGGCACCGACAACATATTCGAACTCGCGTCCGGTCGGTGACAGGAGCTGGATTTCCTGGCTGAATGTCGTGTTCTCATAGGTCTGTTTGCGCGGGAAGAGTTGCGCGGGAAGCCTCAATGCGCTGCCAAACGTGTCGGCTTCCCAGTCGCGCGCGGATGTTATCGACCGAAGCATGTGTCCGGACGCAAATTCATAGTCGGCATGCAACGAGACGCCCCATTGCTGATCATCAGAAAAGTCTCGGTGATCCTGATATATGTCATGATCGAAGGGATCCGCCGCGGCTGCCAGAAACTGATCGCGGGCATCGGCGCCGAACAAGGCTCCGAGCGTCGCCCCAAAGGCGGGCGTTGGAATCGTATCGGGAAGCAATTCAACGGTCTGCCCGCCAAAGCTGATCTCGGAATAGTCGGCAGCCACTTTGACAGAAAGCTGGTCACTCACATTGAACAAGACTTTGCCGCGCAGGTTCAAATCATCGCGTGCGCCGAATTCTTCTCCGTTTAGGAGGTTGGTCCCATAGCCGCCACGCTCCGAGTATTGGCCGGCAAGACGGATCGCAACGGTATCGGAAAGGACGCCATTGAAAACAGCGCTGCCATTATAAGCGTCAAAGCTGCCTGCGCCGGCGGTGATGCGACCGCTATTTCCAACAAGCGACGGGTCTTTGGTGCGAATATTGAGCGCGCCTGCCGCCGTGTTTCGTCCGAACAGAGTGCCTTGTGGGCCCCGCAAGACCTCGACCGTTTCAACGTCCAGCAGATTACCCAGGATTGAGCCTGGGCGCGGGTAATAGACCTCATCGATAAAGACGCCGACCGATGGCTCGATTCCAGCATTTCCCGGCGCGCCGACGCCGCGAATCTGTATGCGGGCATTTGTGAGCTGGCTCGAACTCGGAAGCATAAAATTCGGAGAGTAGAGGGCGATATCCTGCAGGGTTTGCGCCCCGGACTCCTCGAGGAATTCACCCGAGTAAGCCGATATCGAAATTGGCACATCTTGTACGTTCTGCTCGCGCTTTTGCGCGGTCACCGTAACGGTTCCAAGGCGCGCTTCGCTATCATCATCGCCGCCCTGGTCTTGTGCGTTCGCAGCTGTGTTTGATATTCCGACGAGCGCAAATGCCGCCACTGTGATCTTCAGCGTCACTTTTTTCATCTTTTATTTCCTCCCTATTATTGTGATCCAAAGGATCTACATTCTCGCGGCTCGTCGGCATTGCGCCTGGAACGGCGAAACCCTGAAACAAGGACCGCGATTGTCTTGACGCGGTAGCGAGGGGGGCGTTTTAAGAATACCAACTAGTTGGCAATTGAAAGGCGCGGAGCAAAACTGTGGCAAAACCGAAACCCAGACTCGAACCGGGAATTTCCGAAGAAGTCATCGGAGCGCTGCGGGCGCATGGCAAAAGGCGCACCTACCAAAAAGGCCAATTGATTGTGACGGCGGGCGATGACTTCGAGGAACTGTTCATCATCGAAGAGGGCAAGTTTTCTTATTCCAGTATCGATCGGCACGGCAATGCTTCCGTCTATGGTTACAAGGAAGCTGGCTCCATGTGGGGACTGGCAGGGGCCCTTATGCGAACGCCGGCATCGTTCTTCTTCGAAGCGGTGGAGGAAAGCGTTGCGACATGCGTCAGCCATGATGAGCTTTGGCGATTGATCGACAGCGATCCCATCATTAGGCGCGGTATTATTTACAGGCTTGGCTGGGCCGTTTTCGAAGCGACGTCTTTCGGACATCAGGAGCGCACCCTGCCGCTCAAAAAACGTCTCGCCAATTTTCTGCTTAAGAACGCGGATGAATCCGGAACACTGGAATTGCCGCAATCGGTTTTGGCGCGGAATCTTGGTGTTTCAAGATTTGCGGCCGGTACGCAGCTTCAAAACCTCAAGAAACTGTCACTCGTTGAGATTGAGTATGGGCGCGTGCGCGTGCTCAATAGAGACCAATTGAGAGCCTTCGCGGCGCCCGACTAATCATTCTCACGAACTGCCATCTGGCTGGCAGTTGGCGACGCGATGGACATGCATAAGTGTGTGTGGGAGATCGAAAAAATGCGGAAATTGATACGTCTCTGCCTATTGGCTCCATTGGTTTTCTTTGGTTTGGCAAGAGCAGATGCGGAGGCGCCTAAATTGGAAGACCGGCTTCAGATATCAGATCAGATCGCCAGGTATTCTCAGCTTTGGGATCGCAAGGACGCAGAAGGGTTTTCAGAACTGTTCACCGACGATGGTGTTCTGGAATGGCACTTTGCCGACGCATCCGACCAGCCGCCATCTCTGACGGGCCGAGATAATATTCTTCAATATGCGCGCAAGGCGCACGCGGGCAGGCTGGCCGGTCGCCAATCCCGGCATCATTTCTCCGGGCTCGTGTTTGAACGTTTTACCGACGAGACGGCGTTCTCGGATCACATGTTCATGGTGACGGACGTGCTGCCAGATGAACCCCCGATTGTCAGGGCTACCGGTATTTATCAGATCGAATGGCGTAAGACAGACAGAGGATGGCTAATGTCTCATCGAAAACTGTTCGTCGATCGGCGCGCAGACTGAATCACGTTCAGCTTAAAGTCTGGACGTTCACTTTGACGCCTGGATCAGGCGTTTTCGGGAGCGCCAAACCCGTTGAAGTGCTTTGAAAGCGCCGCGGCCGGTTCCGGCTTGGCGGCTAATAGCAAGATGGAGATCCAAACCATTTTGATATGCGCTATCGTTTGCGCCATGCTCAGGTTTCCACCCGCCCAACTGCCCATCGTCGACAGAATGGACAATCCAAGCTGCTCCCCCAGGGCGATTGCATCGACGCCGTCGCGAAGCTCGCCCGCCGCCTTGGCGCGCACCGTCATTTCGGTGACGATGCGAACAATATTGCTGTGCCCATCCTCGCGGGCCTCCGGATGATCGGAAATCATGATCTCCCAGAAAATACCCCGATGGTACTCTTCGTCGGCTTCATAGAATTTTTGGGTCTTATCCAGCGTGTGGATCATCTCGTTCAACACCCAATCCGCCCCGTCAGACCGAAAGTCCTGAAACAGCACGGCGTTCACGCGATCAAGCAACGCAATCAATAAGCCGGTTTTGGACCCGTAGAGATTGTAGGGACTTCTCAAGGCGACTTGAGCCTCTTCGGCCAGGCGTCGCATGGTCAGACGCGCCGCGCCATCGGATCGAATAATCCGTTCCGCCGCGCGTTCAATCTTATCCCGCGTCTCCGATTTGCGGTTCTCGAAAGACATATCACCTCATGATTTTTATAACGTGTTGCATAAAACGGAAAACAGGGTTATAACGCGTTATATAAAATTGCTCTGAGGCTTAGACTAATGACTACAGCCATCATGGCAAACCCACATGAAGCTCTTCGCAACACGGGACTCCGAACATGTTGAAAAAACTTGGCGCTCTATTGCTGATCGCCCCCTTTCCATTGGCCCATGGTGAAACTGCAGTGAGCGGGATCGAGCTGCGTCCGAGTCTCGGCGACGCGCCCGGCGCGGTATTCCAGGGCTGGCTCTCACCGCACCAGCAAGCGGGTGAAGAGGAGGATGTTCCTCGGCTCACCCCGAAACAGTTCAAGTCAACCACGCCGTCCACCGATCGCGCTGATCGACCCTCGCGGGGGCATGGCACGCTGACGTTCAATCGCGATTTCAGCAAGGCCTACGCCCATGTCAAACTCGAAGGCGTCAAACTGGACGAGATCAATATGTTCCACATTCATTGTGGTCGGCCTGGCCAACTCGGTCCGATCATCGTTGATTTCGGGATGGGTCGTGATCTCATCGAAGAGTTTGCCGATGGCGAAGTGTTCTTCGAAATTGATAATCACGATATTGTTGCGGTCACCGAACACGGACACGGTTTGGTCGGGGCCCTTACGGCGGGCTGCCCCATCGTTGCGTCCATTCCGAACGATAAAGTGAAAACCGTCGCAGGCATGGCGAATATCGCGTTCCAGCGCGAGCTTTACTTCAATCTGCATACGACAAGTCAAACCTATTTCGGCGATGTGCGCGGGCAGTTGCACCTGGTATCGGCGGACTGATGTCGGTTTTCCCGGATCCTGCTTACCTGTCCTGGATGACCTTGATCGGGTGGTCCTGGTCGGCTGCAGCTTACTATTTGATGTTTGCGCAGCGCGGACGCGCCATTCTGGCGAACCCTTCATTGATTTTGCTTGCGGCCATCCTGCTCTTTGGCAGTCTACGACATGTTCTGGGCGAGATGGAGGCGCTGAACATTTTGGCCAATGGGGTCACCCCATTGGATGGGCAGTTTGGTTATGGACTCCCGGAGACGATCGCATTCGCCGAGGCGTTGGGGGAAGAGGGACGCGACGCCTATGCGGTGTTTCAGCTTGGTGCTGATGCGCTCGCGCCCCCCGCCTTTGTTTGCTTCCTGATGGCGGTGTATCGATCGACCGTCCAGTCTGCGCTCGTGCAGCGCGGCCTGACAGTCTTGGCATTCACATATTTCACGTCAGTGCTGATCGCCAATACGTTCATGCCGGTAATCATGCAAAATTTCCCGAATGCTGAAACCGGTTTGCTGCCTCTCTATTATCAGCTCATCCCGAAACTCGATCTGATCAAATATCTGACGCACGGCGTTGCCTGGCTTGTCATTTTCGGCGCGTGGGCCTGGCAAGGTCTTCGATGGTCGCAACGTCGCTTCTCTCAGCCCGCATCATGATCAGCCTCAACTGAAAGACCCTAAAGATGATCGGTTCATATCCCACGCGTTTCAGTGTCATCGCTTCGGCCTTCATCGTCTGTGCGGTGGCGCTGAGCCCTGAAGCAAGTGCCTCCTACGCTCTGGAAGACTGGAATATGGAGGCACGTCGCAACATGCCGCTGGTGATGAAGCTGTGGCTCGGCGCAATGTTGGTCACCAACCTGGCGGCAGTCTTTTTTGTCAGGAAGCACGTCGCCGCGCGATGGGTACTCGGGGCTTGGCTCTTTAGTCATGCCTGGATCGCGATTTTGGAAGGAACGGGCGCTTATACGGTCCAAGGCGGCTTGGTCTCACTCGGCCACATCATTGTCTGGGCCCCGGCAATCTATGCCCTTTATCGCTATCGCAGCGAGATCCAACTTCCATCCGCATACGGAATTTGGGCCAGCCTGATGCTCTTTTTCTATGGCGTTTCGCTCATCTTCGATGTCCGAGACGCGTTTATCTGGCTCTCAGCCAACTTGTTTTAACAGGAGGACTTCTCATGAATCTGTTTCGATACCCGCTTAAGAGCGATTGGGCATTTTACCTGCTCGTCTTTGGCTATTTGTATACGCTGGGCCGCATGACATTGGCTCTATGGTTTGGGGATGGCGTGAATATCTTCGCTACCTATAGCGATGCGGTTGCGCCACCAGATGTCCTGCTCGACGCCAATAAGGTTTACTGGTCGAAGTCACTCTACCTGTTCAGCACGCTGTTTCTTATGGCCCTAAATGTGGATATTCGTGCTGCTGTCGGCACCGCAGCCATCCTATGGTCGGGATCCTTGATTTTGATCTTCGGTACCTTTTCGTCCGCCATGGGCGCGGCGCTTGCTCTTGGATTGATCGCTGTGGCGCTTCAAATCCGACGTGGCGCGTTTTTCGCGGATCGCCGAGAAGCTTGATGTTTGCGGATCTGAATTGGTTTTATTAGACGGAGAAAAAAAATGATCTTCGCGAAAATCGGCGCAATCTCTTATGCGCTTTGGTCGATCTTACACATTGCGGTCGGTCTGGATCGACTCATCGCGCGCGCAGATGCCGGACTGTTGGGCGAAGCCTTGGGACGGCTTGCACAGGGTCACTGGACACTGATTTGGGTCGGCGTTCTCGGGCTTGGATTGTCCTGGTACAATTGGCGAAACAACGCCGTTGCATACTGGCTGTCCGCGTTTGTCATTTCCGTTGAAGATATTGGATTTCTCTTATTCCCGGTCTGGCAGGGCGGTTTTGGCCTACCTGCCGCTGCAATTGGGCCTGTCCTTTGGATTGTCGGGTTGGTCTTCACGACGATCGCGTATCTGACGCGAGAACCAAAGCATGCGGTATCCCTGGATTAAAATTGAAGGGAAGAGACCAAGCTCGGGATTAAGCGCGCCAGAGAAAGGTCGGGCCCGGTAAGTCGCGACCATCATCGTGCCCGACTTCGGCGGCGATCAGGGCGTTGAGTTTGCCGTTTAAAGACAGCACCAAATCATCTGAGGCATCTCCCATCACTGCCAGGTTATTGGTTTCTCCAGGATCTGATTTCAGGTCGAACAGCTCCAGGTCGTTGCGGCTTTTCAATGTGTCTATCGATGTCGGTGTATGATGTTCGCGCGGTGAAAAATAGCGGGCGAATTTGTAGTCATCGGTGACAATGCCCCGCATGAATCCGCGCGGCGAAAGGTCAGGCATCCATCCGGCATCAGCCAGACGCTCAAAGTCATCATCTGTTTCCCGCGCGCGCCGTTTCTCAAAATTCGCGCGCGCAAACTCCGTATCGATATGGTGACCAACGCTATAGGTAATCAGCGCACCATCGCCTGATTGACTGCGCGGGGTTGCGGTCGTTCCGAGATATTCAGAGACATCCGATCCGCGCATGGCCGTGTAGCGATGTTTGACCGCTTGCTTGTCTGCGCCGACCAGGCCCAGCATGGTCGGCGTAAAGTCCAGGGCTGAGACGATGCCAGGATTGGTATTCTGCGTTCGGGCATCGGGATGAGAGACCACGAACGGGACGCCGATATTCTCACGGTACATCCATGGGCCTTTTTGGCGAAGGCCATGCACGCCGCCCATTTCGCCGTGATCTGAAACAAGTACAATAATCGTTCGATCGGCTTGGCCGGTGGCGTCCAGCGCGTTCAAGACGGTGCCGATATGCTGATCGACATCGCGAATGCAATTATAGTAATACTGACTGAAACGAACCCAGGCCTCGACATTGTCGTGTGGCATTTCGCCATAAAAATAGTCCATGTAGCGATCATAATCTGACTGTGCCGGCATTTGTCCCGGATAGGCAGACGATCGAAAATTACGCGGCGTGTCGTTCCAGTTTTCAAACTGGTAGAGCGGGTCATCGGGGTGCGCGAGCACTGGACCGGGAAAGACATTCTGAACACGTGTTTCAGCCTGGCGCCCGGTGGCGTCAAAGTACATGATATCATGCGGGTTTACAAAGCTGACGGTTAGCGCCCAGGGCTGGCCGAGATCGCTGGATTTTCCCGTAAGCCAGCGGGCGGCGTCTTCGGCGATCCTCCCATCATACTTCCAACCCGCTTGCTCATCTATGAACTCCGGCCCCCAGCCATAATCTGAAAACCCGTACTCTTCGAGCGCATCCTCGCGCCGCGGGGAGTGTTCCCAGGCCGCCTCTTTGGGCAGCTCGTGCAGATGCCATTTTCCTTTATAGGCGGTATAAAAGCCGGCATCGCGAAGCATATGCCCAAGAGTCGGGATAGCGGGATTGAGTGGCCGCCCGACAAGCGGCACGTTTGTATTGTCCTGAACGCGTGTGTGTTGCACATGCTGACCTGTCCAGATGACCGAACGGGACGGTGTGCAAAGCGGACTGGTGACATTCATATTGCTGAAGCAGGTGCCGCGATCCGCAATTCGAAAATGGTGTGGCAAATCCAGACCGCTTGGCAGCGTGTCCCACGGGCGCTCCTGGTCGACCATTATGATCAGCAGGTTCAAGTCTTTTCGTGACTTTGGAACAGCCGCATCATGGTTGACGCCGCGCGTTCCTGGCGCCTCTTTGGTGAACCATTTCCAACCAAAACCAGCTGCGCCAGCCATAGCAACGCCTCCCATCAGGCCCCTGCGAGTCACCCGGACCATCCGCTAGGTTTCTTTCGCGTTTTGAATGTGATCGTTCATCAGCGCATGAATCAAAACCGCGATGAGACGCGCGTGCTCGGCCTTATACTCTGCCGAGAACACGTCGGCGCCATAGGCTGCTGAAAGCATGTTGGAGTCGATAAATGGAAAGTTTGCCGCACCAAAAATGAGCGGCATGATCTGAGCCGCAATTCGCGCATTCTCCTTGCGCTCGTCATGCACCGAGATCACTTGGATGAAATTCGTAGCGAGTTCGTGAAGCGGTATCAGATAGGTTTCTTCCAGCCATTCGGCGCGCACGCCGCCTTGCCGGGTTTCATCAATGACAATTTTAACCAGTGCGGGGTTCCGTGCGCTGAACTCTACCAACGCATGCGCAAAGTTCGCCATGACGTCGCCGTGGGCCTGTAGCGAAAGTTCCTGCTCAAATCGCCGCGTTTCTTCTTGTAATAAATCGAAGGCCTGGGACACGGCTTCAATCCAAAGCTGATGTTTCGACGCGAAGTGATAGTGGACCAGCGGTCGCGCGACATTGGCGGCAATAGCGATCTTGTCGATGCTGGTGCCGACAAATCCAAGCCGCGCAAACTCCTTGAGCGCTGAGGCTTTTATTTCGGCGCGACCATGCGTTCGCTCCAGCTTCGGGCGACCGCGTTTGCGCTTGGCTGAGGGTGTTTCAGATTTTGTCATATTGAGCAGGTTGACCGAATAATTATAACGAGTAGTATAATAAAAAGACGAGCGACACAAGCCTAAAAAAGCGGAGCATCGATGCACGTTCTTCAAACGATGACTGAGGCGAAAAACGAACGGTCTGAAGTGCTTGGTGCACCCAATAATATCCCTCCCGGAAACCAGAAAAGAGACATTCAAAAATGAAATACGAAGCGGACTATTTGGTGATCGGCAGCGGCGCCACTGGGATGGCGTTTGTCGATACGCTCCTCGATGAAACGGACGCGACTGTAATCATGATCGACGATCGCGCCGTTCCGGGCGGGCATTGGAATGAGGCGTATCCTTACGTTCGCCTGCATCAACCCGCTTCGACGTATGGTGTGAACTCGAAAGACCTAGGCGCGCGGCGCATAGACACAAAGGGCACCAATGCCGGGTTCGAAGAATTGTCTTCGGGCGTGGAGATCACCCGTTACTATCACGCCCTGATGGAGGAGAAGTTTATCCCGTCCGGGCGTGTCATGTTTCTACCGCTTACCCGTTACACTGAAAAAGGCAAACTGGTTTCCAGACTGACCGGCGAGACGCACGACTTCAAAGTCTTGAAGAAAACGGTCTTTGCGAACTATGTCACCACCGCCATTCCGGCGCTCAGCAAACGGAAGTTTGATGTGGCGAAAGATGTGACTTGCATCATTCCGAATGACTTGCCGCACCATGCGCCGGATCATAAAAACTACTGTGTGATTGGCGCCGGAAAAACGGGAACGGATTCCGTCAATTGGTTGCTGGAGCGCGGTGTGAAAACTGAGCGAATTTCGTGGGTCATTTCACGGGACGCCTGGTTCCTTAATCGAGAAAGTTTTCAAGTCGAGGACCGTTTTTACGACAGCACGATTGGCGGGCAGTCCAAATCGATTGAGATCTATGCGACTTCAAAATCCGTTCGAGAAATCGAAGAACGCATGGAAGCCGAAAAGCTATGGATGCGCATTGATCCCAATATCTGGCCTAGTATGTTCCATGCGGCGATCGTGAGCGAACGCGAGATTGAGCAACTTAGAACCGTAAAGAACATCATCCGAATGGGGCGCGTTTCGAAGGTGAACGCGGAGGCGATGGAGATGACGGATGGGATCGTCTCGATGGACCCGGATACGCTTTACATTGATTGCACGACGAGCGGATTGGGAAAGTATATCGGCGTTCGACAACCGGTCTTTCAGCCGGGTGAAGTCCATTTGCAAGTGGTGCGACAGTTCCAGCCCTGTTTCAGCGCCGCGATTTTGGCCTTTATCGAAGCCCACATCCCGGAGGGTGAGAAGAACAATTTTGCCCGTCCCACGCCAGCGACCGATGTCGTGACGGACGCGCTGCTCGTTTTCGCAGATGCCCTTCAGAACACATTTATGTGGACACAAAATGCCGACCTGACCGCCTGGCGCAATCGGAGCCGCCTCGACAAATATTCACAGCTGGCCGCGAGCGCCGACAAGACCGATCCGAAAGTCATCGAAATTATGACCCGGGTTATGACGCACGCCTTTCCGGCGGTGGAGAACCTTCAGCGTCTGGGGATGGATCAATCCGTCGCTGCTGAATAGAGGGAGGGATGTACAAGGCTATGAACAACACGGAAAAATTGGTTTTCATCACAGGCTCCGGGAGTGGAATTGGTCGCGCGACCGCCGTCAAATTCGCCTCACTTGGCTGGACGGTCGGGGCGGTCGACATTGTTAAACCCGGGCTTAGTTCTCTGGAAACGCAATTGGGGCGCGGTCACTATTTCTCGGTGCTGGATGTCAGAGCGCCTGAGGAGGTCACGCGTGCATTAAAGGCGTTCTGTTCCGGTTCGAACGGCAAGCTCGACATATTGGTCAACAATGCCGGGGTCATGGAAGCCGGCAATTTCGAAGACATTGATCTGGCGGCACACAAGCGCTTGATCGAGATCAATGTCGCAGGCGCGACGCACTGCGCTTACGGAGCATTTCCCTATTTGCGCGCCGCCAAAGGTGTACTGGTCAATGTCGGGTCGTCCTCGTCAGCGCACGGGGTGCCAAGCATCGCGAGCTATTCGGCGTCTAAATATTTCATTCGCGGTTTGACCGAGGCGCTCAGCATAGAGTGGGCACGGCACGGTGTGCACGTCTGCGAAGTGCTTCCAGGATTGGTTCAAACGCCACTCGCCACAAGCGTTGCGACAGGGCCGCTCGCGAACGCGGTTCTCGATCTTTCGCCTGAAGATGTAGCGGAGGCGATCGTGGACGCGGCGCACCAGCGGCTTAACCACCACATCATCGTCGACCAGCCCGAAGGGATTGCGCGCAGAAACATGCTCGCATCGCTTTCGCGCGAAGATCGTCATAGCCTCATCGCACAGGCGATGGGCTTTGCAGCCGACGCATAAGGTGCTCTGAAGATGACAATGACAAATGAAACGATTCAGGAAGGTCTCTGCTCATCGCAACGCCACACCTCTTTCTATCTGAGCAGTGGAACACCCGGCAACATCCCGGTAATTTTCTGTCACGGTTGGCCTGAACTATCTTTGTCATGGCGCCACCAGTTGCCAAGCCTGGCCGCGCTTGGCTTTCAAGCTATCGCACCGGACATGCGCGGCTATGGCCGGTCCTCTCAACACCCGGCGATCGAGGATTATGCGGTACCCGAAATTGAAGCGGACATGATTGAACTGCTTGATCACATTGGTGCCGAGAAGGCGATTTGGGTCGGACACGATTGGGGCACGCCGATTGTCTGGTCGATTGCCCAGCATCGTCCGGATAGGTGTCACGGCGTTGCGGGCATTTGTGTTCCATACCTGCCAAATGGCTTCACGCTTCCCGAACTGGTGCGCGGCGTTGATCGCGAGATTTATCCTGAGGACCAGTTCCCATTAGGGCAATGGGATTATTGGCAATTTCATCGCGATGCGCCTGACAAGTGTCGCCGCGGGTTTGAAGGCAACCTGGACAATACGTTTCGCGCCCTGTTTCGATCTGGACAAAGCGACAGCAAATCCAGTCCTTCCATAACCGCTATGATCCGGATGATGGGCGGCTGGTTCGGGCCCGACGGCGCGGCCGCACCCGATATGCCAATCGAAACGGGCGTTATACATCCATCCGACCTTGCAGCATATGTTGCCGCTTATGAGCGGACCGGGTTTTCAGGACCGAATAGCTGGTATCGTAATGATCAGCGAAACACCGAACACGCGCGGCTGGCAAAGACGCGCAATCTTGAAATGCCGACTCTGTTCGTCCATGCTGCGAATGACGGCATTTGCGAAACCATGAACAGCTCTCTGGCATCGCCGATGCGGGCACATTGCCAGAACTTGACGGAAGTCACGATCGAGAGCGGCCATTGGGTGGCGCAAGAAAAACCGGATGCGCTAAACGTTGCCCTGGCAGACTGGATCTCATCTCAGTTTCCAGAATTCGCGCGCATTGTCGGATCGGGCTAACTGAATTGTTCGCACCTTCGCCAATTAAGGCGCAATGTCGACAACGATCTTGCCAAGCCCGCTGGCCTCATAGGTCACCACGTCACCCGGCTGTAAAAAATGACCTGATCGGCGTTCGTTCTCGATGAATGCATCAATGGCGAAGTTCAAAAGATCTTGTCCGCTCAAAGGCCCGCCCCGGAGCGCATAAGCAATCACGATCTCGATATAATCATGCCGCTGAGGGGGCGTGAAAATAACGCCTTCTGACGTACCAGACATCAACGTCATGTCCCGTTCAATGCGTGCATTCGGAGCGAGCTTGTAGAATCCGTCTTGATAAGAGAAACGGGGGCGTTCCATATCGCCAAGCACTTTCTCTGTCAGAGCCCGGAAATCCAGGATCATTTCACCGCCTCTCGCATCCTGTCGCGCTTCGCCGTTGAGGTAAGTCATCATTCGCGTATCGGCGATGAATCTGGACCAATCCGTTGGGATGACCAGGAATGGTCCCGTCGGAAAGAAACCTTTACCGCTTTTCGCATCGCTGAATCCATATCCGGAATCAAGATTGTCGGGGTCGGCCAGTTTTAAGAGTTTGATGCGATCAGTGAAGTCGGCGCACAGGAAGACGCCTTTCACCGCGGCGTCAAAATCCTCGACCGACGCGACCGGTCGATCGAACCGTATGCAGAGCTCAGTTTCATAGTCGAGCAATCCCCCCGCCGGCGCAGCGACAGATGTCCGGGCTGGCGTCGCGGTGCCGAACTTTGGAAAATTAAAGACCGAATCGCTTCGTGCTTCTTGCGCATGTTCTGGAAAGTTTGTTCCGATTCCGACATGTTGGCTGCCGGCGGGTCCGGACGGTAACAGGTTTGATACATCGACTTGCTGCCTTTCAAAGCGTTGCAAAGCTAAGGTGCGCAAGTTCGTTTGGTCCACAGCGGCAAGCACGACGAACGGATCGGATGAGCGAGGCGCGCCAAGGTCGGCGAGGTCGATGCCCTGAACCGTCTTATCATTATAGTCTGTGACCATAATCGTGACGGTTACCCCATTCGTATCCAAATATTGCGCCAGTGTTACCGCGTTGATTGGGTCAGCGAGTTGCGACTCAAACGGTGCGTCTTCGAAACTCGCTGGATTGAACTTTGGGTCAGGGGATGTGATCCACGCGAGAAAGGTGACGCCACCCATGACAAGGCCAGTTAGTCCAATGTACCGAGCGATCTTTGACAGCATAAACGCGTTCCTAATTCAGTGAGGCCTGGATTTTTGCGGACTGAAGTTCGAACCCAAGTTGCGCCAATTGTTTCGCAAATTGGTCTGACGTGCCGGCCGCACTGTCGCTCTCACGTAACGCCACGTGTCCATCTGGCCGAATAAGAATTCGTCCTGACGTCTCGATCTCGCAAAGGTCTTTCAAGGCGCGTTTGCCGGCGTCGGAAACCTCCAGTTGATCAACATGGATGCGTTGAAGGGAGGCGCGATCGGTAAGATCCACGGCTGGATCAAATAGCGCCAACGCATCGCCAAATTCGAGGAGCGTCCAGCATCCATATTCAAGCAAAGCGTGAGAAGAGTGCGAATGCGTTTCAGGCGAAAGCCAGATGTGAGGAAATCGCGCGCCGGGTTGGCAATTTGGACGATAGGTTGTGACCTCGGTTTGGTGCATGACGGTCCCATCAGAGATGACCGCTGCGCTGTCATAGACATATCCAAGATCAAGACCGATACGATCGAAATGGGGGATTTGGTCCTGAATGGTGGCGCGCAATTTCGAGACTTGAGACGCATCCGCGAGCGCCTTTCGAATGTGCCCTCGAACAAGACCATTGAGCGTGGTCATTAAGCCAGTCTGCAAAAAACGGGGGAGCATGCGTAGCCAGGCCGATCCGCGAAGGCGCGCCGCTTTTTCGGCGCCATCTGGGTCCAGACCAATTCCCTTCACAACATCGAATATTCGCTCGAAGTTTTCGAAGC
>ERZ1740070.1430-NODE-1430-length-15006-cov-7.807772_pt1 | contig 15006 bp, 17 predicted proteins | sample MGYA00581734_ERZ1740070 | MGnify/ENA primary metagenome ERZ1740070 (study PRJEB43018, sample SAMN04849744) | marine metagenome | isolation source: floating plastic debris | place: Pacific Ocean | collected 2008-09-01 | study: EMG produced TPA metagenomics...
TTGGGTAGACTGTATAATGTTTTTACCATGGTGGTTGCCCTTATTTATCAAATAGGTTTATCAGCCATAAATTAGGGAATATTTCCATATTTTTTGCCCCCCCCCCCGCCCATTCTCCCTTAGCAGGTATGTATATTTGGTCATCGGTCAGAATACCATGCGGCTCTTATTACGAAATGGTGCATGACCTGGCTGGGTTCCTTTGGAATACGATAACTGTGGTGTGAATCGCTCTGAACCGGATTGTATTTCAGACTTGGGTGATATTGATCAGCAGGTTAGTTTTGGGTTTCTTGCATAGGCGGAATAGTGAGGCTGTGATTTTGGCAATTATTCAAATTTGCTGCAATGATCTTTGTTATGCAAACTGGAAATCATGCTAGGGTGTAGGTTGTAATTATTGAACTGGGATCAATTGGTGTGATCGAAGTCCATTCTTCATTGTGAGGATCAGCTGAACTGAAATATGATGGTTGGTTAGCACCACAGCATATGGCATGTATGTACTCATTTAGCTGTGGTACACGCTTAGTTTTTTTCCCAGGTTTATTCTTCTATGTTTACAAAGAGAGTCCCAACCCCAAAAACACCAGGAGACCCCACACCGCAGGCCTCAAACCCAATCAACTGAAAACCCCAACCCCAAAAACACAATCCAATACCCAAACCCCCAAACCACCATAAATGAGCAAAAATGAGAAAGTATTAACAATAACCCTGGGAAAAAGCATAGCATGGTGCACTGCAGTGGTATTATATATTTTGCCACCAACTTATCTTGTTCAGCTGCCTTCGTGCAGGTTGTTGTAGGTCTACGATGTGCTGTTATCACTTAGCTGGTGGTTTAGTGCAAATTTTGGTAGTCATTCTCTTGGAAGTTGTCTTGTTTATCTAGGCTAAACTCAAGTTCTTTCCTGCATCCTTTCTATGGTTAACCCTATATTACTATTCTCATATATGGAGGGGAGGGGTAGCTACAGACTGGGACATTGATATGCTCTCTACGTCTGTGTCTTGCCTGAAATTACTGCTGTCATCACCAACAAAGATATAAATAAATATTTGTGTGACAACAGAGTGGCTGCGGGGGTCTCTTGTAGTTTTGGGATATTGAATAAGACTAACACTGTTTGCGTCATTCTTATATCTGCTGGAAAACCAGACCTCCCTATTAAATTATTCTTGGAGTAATTGGTTGCTGTGCTAAGTGTGTCTTCCTTGTTTTGACACAGCCAGTTTTTAATTTTGTCTGTCCTGTTTACCAGCATTCTTGACTGTCGATGACCAGAGGACGGGGTCATTAACATGCAGTATGATGTCATGAGGCTCTAGTCTAATTTATGCTGGTTGTTGCTGATGTCTTCGACTGTATAGCAAACCCTACTCTGATTGAGGAAATAATTGTTAGTTCTTGGGTGAAAGTTCTTCCCCATTCCGACTTCTGGTTTAATTTCTTTCCTAAGTTCGAGTTTACGTTCAGATTTACTTCAGTTTACATTTCGCATATCCATTGATTGGTAGCTTCAAGGCATTGTTTGTGAACAGATCATCCTGCTCACAATCTTCCAAAAAGTCCTCATAAATCAAACATCATTGCTTAAAAAAGAACATAGAAACTTTGCAGATAAAGGATGGTCCTCTTCCTATATGGGATTTTCCAAGAAATGGTGCTTTGTGGAGAATATTTTACAGGATAATAAATTGATTCTAGCAACAGATCGACCATAGCAGTCGCATCCATATTAGCAGTGCAAACGTTACAGGGCTGCACTAAACCATCTAGGCTTACATCCCATTTATGTCACATAGCTTTCAACCCCTGATTCTGAAAAAAACTAGCTAGTCAATGCTGTTCACCAATAATGATGTTGGTTGACTCAGGGCTATGAGTTCGGAATTTAGCGAGCTATGGTGGGCTGAAAATAGAATATGCAGAAATGCAGTGTGTGGGGGAGTTGCTAAAAATCAGATATTTTTACTGTACCCGCTGTAGACTATGGCTCGACATTCCAAATATCAAACTCATCGTGTTTGAGAGCTTGCTCAACTAGGCTTGTAGGTTTTAGAAAGTCCAAGGTTCAGAAAACCACCAGCCCCAGATGTGTCCACCAGCTCCAGATGTGCTATTTTTGTTTCTGTATTGGCGGAAACCGTGGCTATTGACCTTCGCCTCTTTCAAAGCCCTCTTTCAAAGCCCTCTGTCAAAGCGTGTTCTGTGACACGTTTATCAAATTGACTGTACCTCATTCACAGTAAATATCAAAAATCGCTATCAGTTTGAAATTTATAATAATCTGGCTTCGTAATTGCTGCAACGGTGGTTGTTATCAGATTAAATTGATTCTGTGATTCTCATGATTTGAGTACAAAGAGAGTGTTTCAGGTCACCATTGTTATTAATGTGTTTGTATCATTGATCAGATTGCTCAAAAGTGGAAACAAAGGCTTTGTTCAATTTCCAAAATTGCCGCTTGTGCCAGAAAACCATTGTCTCTCTCAATTTCCCATTCTTCATTCATCATTTTTTGTCTGTTCACTAATTCACAGTCCTGAGAATGTCCTTTATGCAAGAACAGATTGCATTGCCTATTTGCTAAGTTGTAATCTGTGATAGTAAGAGGGCTAGTAGGGGCATGGTAAAAAACCTCAATTGCCCAACTCAATTTGAGTGAGTGAGCGGTAACACTTGCTCTCATTGCATCAGTATCAGATTGCTGTAAAAAAAATCACAGTCACAACGTGATATGAGTCTGATTATGATTTTCTAATGTACATGCAGTATACTGTCTGTCCCTCAAGGGAATTTACTCCCCGATCCTACCCTTATCTACAAAGTCGAGACTCATGTATTGCTTTGTTTTGATCGCTTTAACCATGTCCTTGGAGTTACAGTGGGAAGCTTTCTTTTGTAAACATCACTTTCATGGAAGAACAACAAGGAATTTAATGCTCAGTATCATGGTGGAGATCATTATTGCAGTGATACTGAAACTATGTAAGATGTACTTGATAATTGTACAGAGAGTGAGAATCTTCCCTTGCTTTTAGTGGTGAAACTCTCCATCAAGGCGTGAATTATTGATGCCTGTCTAATACTCACATGTTCGCATCAGCTATGAAGCCAGGTTGTTTACTGATTCATGTTTGAGTTTGGTCATGTGTCAATCCATGAGTTACATGACCTAGCACAGATGCTTCGCCAATGTCTCATTTACATGATTGCTAAATAATGAAATACACATGTTTGCAAAATATGTAACATTGTGCAGGTCTCACTTGCATTGGCGACTGTTGATAAAGCTGCATGACTACTGCAAAGGGATGAATAGGACAGGGTTGGGAGTATTGTTAATGAATAAGATATTTAAAATAGTAGCTGCTCATTAAATCAGGAGTTGTGTCATCAGGAAAGCTGGGAAGACGACTCACTGTGTCACCTTTAGTTTCTCCGATGAGATAATCCAGGATAAACACTGTAGAACGTTATAACTAGAATTAGTAGTCTAGCTAGAAATGGGTTTGAGATGATGTTACCTCGGTATTTTTTACTTTTGATTTCCCTGGCTTTACAAAAAGGAGTCCTTCTTTTCATCATGTAAGAAACAGCGATGACATGAGTCAGGATATTTAATGTGTTTAGCTCAAACTGCAATCTCGCCTTTGGTCATATTTTGGTTTATCAAGCTCTCCCGACAAGCACTTGAAACCTGGTCAATTGGTTGGTTGACACTATAGCCTTTTTCATCACTAAGTCTATAGTTGACACTCTGCTCAACTCTACCATTATGGATTTTAATACTGGGAAATACAGATTTTCTTGGATACCATACATGACAGGCTTGATATAATGCTTATGTTTGTTTATTTTTCTGTGTTGCAGCTACAGTTATGGGATACTGCTGGTCAAGAAAGGTTTCGCAAATCTATGGTGAGTGCCTTATACATTTTATACATGTATATTAAACATGTATATTAAACATTATAGAAAATATCCGTCAAGATGTAGTAGGCTACCAGTTTTTCCTAATTTTCATCTCTATCAGACCTTGAAATCCCACTGTTGGATGGTCCCTGGGACAGAGTACCTGTATCTTCTTGGGTGGAGATGCTAGATCTTCAGATCTGTTGATGATTACCGAATCCATCGAGTTTCATGTCCAAAGAAAAGACAACCACTTAGTACTGTCAAGGCTAAAGAATGGAAATAATCACGGTTCTGAAAACTGAGTTTGCTGGGAATAGCATTAAAGAGCTTGACAAAAATTGTAAGCCTGCATATGATTCTATTATAACAAGTTTGTTATGGGCAGATCTCAAAAAGACAATGAATTCTCTCTAACATAATTATGCATAAGATATCTCTAAAATTGCTTGTCTTTTTTGTTTCAGGTACCACACTATTATCGTAATGTACATGCGGTGGTGTATGTGTATGATATCACTAAGAGGAGTACGTTTGACAGTCTCGATAACTGGTTATCAGAATACAGCAGACATAGTCTCAATGAAAACGTTCCTAGAATTCTAGTCGGTAAGTGGAAATAGAAATCAACAGTATGTTGTGTTGTGTAGTATGTTGAAGTTATGTGCCCTCGCACAAAGGGGGCATAAGTCATTCCAATGTGATGTATCGTAAATTTCATGGATATTTATCACATTGGCCTCAGTGGATTGTATCCAGTAATTGGGCGTTACATGTATAAACTCTGTGTTACAGCAGATACATGTGGTTTAAATCTTTTCGTCTTAATCCACAATAGTTTGCTGCAATATTTTTTCAATAGTTGTTGTAATTGCTTTACCGGAAAGGCAGATACTATCCGCAATCGATTTGATAATAATTATAACCGCCTACACACGAATTCATTCAGTCACTCACTTTTTAATATTTTCTTTCTCAGGTAATAAGTGTGACTTGGTGAGTCTAGTGCAAGTATCAACAAATGAAGCTCAGAGGTTTGCTGACAAATACAACATGCCTCTGTTTGAAACGAGTGCTAAAGATGAGGGTAAAACGGACCATGTCGACTCTATATTCATGACTGTAGCTCATAAGCTAAAGGTGCGTGACATAAAAAACCTCTGGTTCTATGTTAAAAATGAAACCAATAATGAATAATACCCCAGCATCTGGTGGCAGCTTGATTGTGGTGAGACAAATTTGCTGCGTAGAACTTATGAAAACTTCTAGCGTGACGAGTCATTAGACCAACGAGTTATACATTTCATTGTTGGATATGTAACTTCATCCCACCATAGAACCTAAAAGCGATTGTGAACTTGAGGTATGGTTTATCAGCATAAAGTTGATGGCTTTTGCACCACTGTTCCATAAAGTTTGAGTAAATTTCTGGAAAGGTATAGCTTTTACCTCAAACTTCAATACTCAGCCCTTGTACTTGGGTATCGTGAGCTTAGGTCATCACAGTTAGACATTGTATGTGTAATAGGGCATACTAACAACATTCCCACAATGCAATTTTTCACTGGAATTTCCAAAAACTTTCTGTCAAAATCATCTACGCTATCATTGACTGAGAGTGTCTGGGATTTCTAAAATAATGCATTGTGGGATACTCATTAACATGCCCTATTGCATAGGCATTCATGTTAAATACATCGGTGATTTTTTTGTTACAGGAGGCCCGACCTATGATGGGATCACGTTATGGCTCTATGAGTCAAGACAAGCCTAACACCCGACCACACAATATACAGTACACCACGATCGGACAGGAGAGCAAAGAGACGTGTGCATGCTAGTCTCCAAAATAAATGGAGAATATTAGTCTGAACTGACAAACCAGCAAACAAATTGCAATATTCACGTGTTCGCTACATCATATCTATGCTTTAGCCAATAGTCATATCCTTGTTATTTTTTACGCACTTCCACACTTTGTTTGGTTTCCAATGCAAGATTCAGATACCCCTAAAATTCCATTTAGTGGGTTTGTCTAGGCTTATTGTGCATTTTATCTTTGTATTTCAGTGGTTTTGAGCACAGCTACATCAACAAACTAATAATTTTCATAGTCTTAACCACATATACATGTAGGTGTGCGTGCACCAAGTAAATAATTTCGACATTCCTTTTTGAACAATTCTCGTAATATTGTAAAATTTGATTCAATTGAGTCTTCTTGTGTTGGAGCTTCTAAAAGGCTTCCATGACAGGGCTATGTAGGCAAAGAGTTAGATGACTCCTAACTCCTTGATGTAGGTCACTTTTGAGGTAAAGTTGAGGGAATATGTATACCCAGTTACAGGACATGGGTCCACTACTGATTATGCATGCATTATGCTTCATTTTTGTTTTTGCAACTCTTGTGAGACATTGATGTTTTCCTTTTTGACAGAAATTTGTGCTTTTTATATTAGAAGCATGCTCTGGATTGAATGGCATGATGCAGCAAAAGTCAAATTTGTGGTGCGTATTTTGTAGTTTTTTCACTAAACCATATGTCAACCAAGAGTCAGCTTTTTGGCATTGTTGTATATTTTGTACAAGACAGCATGTGGTTCTACCAAGGAACTTCTGGCAAGGGGAAGTTCATTGGTTCTACCCCAATTTGACTATTATAAAGATACACGTACTTGTCAAGTTGTTTTGTTATTATGATTACTATCATAAAAATGCATTCTACTGTAAATTTATGTATAACAATTTTTGTCTTGTTTACTGCGACATGTGATTTGATAACTTGCAATTTGTTGCTTTGTAGTGAAACGTATTTATGTCATATATTTATTTGTGATAAAATGGGTGTACCCAGGAATAAATCACCTGCTAAAACTTTTTTTACTCTTTTTCGCTCTAATGCTTATAAGATTGTATTGCATCTGCGTTGGCACTTGTTAGTTGCAGGTTGAAAAACTATAGTTTAACTTTCAATATAGGAGGGATACTAATCAGGTTTTCGTTGTGAAATAGTAGGCTGCCAAACTGACCCTGGTTCATTTGCTTATAGAGGCGATACGTTTTTGCCGTCAAGTTAGGATGTATAATGTAATGGAAAGTGCGACTGCGCAATGGCTTTTGAGTTGTGAGCCCATAACTTTCGATGTCTTCTGTATCAAATTTGTTTCAAGACATGTATCTTGCTAGTATGTCAATAAATCTAAAGAAGTCCTGGTTTTAGAATTACACATCAACATTCTGTCATCCACAGGTTATTATTGCAGAGCAGACTTATGAAAAATCTCATTATGTCTTGTAGGGGCAGGTGAACCCAATAAAACCAAAATGCATGTTCCGTTATTCTTTCTCAATTGGTCTTGGCACCTAATCCCTTCATAGCATGAATCTCCCTGGCGGCAAGCCGCAGGCAGTTTTTTTCAGATTGCAAATGGGACATAAAAATTGATCTAAAATTGCAAATTTGTGGTCTTGCTGGGAGGATGGCTCTGGAGTAATAAAACTCCATGTAATCCAGCAGCAGAGGTTCTTTCTCATGCTATGTTTTCGATCACGTATCAGTGAATCCAAAATGTTTTTGTGCGATGTTCAAACAAGAGCTCTTATTTTTTTTGCATGCATTGATTACAGCCCTAGATCAATGATCTATTGTGATACTAATGTAAGGTGATAATGGAACTATATTAAGTGAATAGTTTCGTTTTAACTATCGAATTGTTTGTTTGTCCTTAGTGATAAAAAGCCTCATTCCAACGGAGTAGTAAGGTGAGTGAGTGAATACACATTTTTATCGGAAAATAGGCTATAAGATCACAGTTGGACTGTTGACACTTCTTCGATAAGGGTGTGCAGTAGTCTGGTACAGGCTCTCTTCTCTGTCTTTTGGGAGGGTGGGCCTGTCCGGGGCTAGGTGTGCTGTACAGTCTGTCTGTACAAGTTCATAGGTTGTCATTGGGGACGTGATTCTGAGCCCACACTACAACACTTGCTTATCCATTATTTATAAAAAGTTTGCCTGTGCCTGCTTGAAACAAGGATACCAGGCAAGGGAGTAGTGTCCCAGCAGGCAACGCATCTGTGTCTTCCTTGTCCACCTGGTTACAAAGAGATTTTGAGATCAGAGATAACGCACATGAATCAACGTATCGGGATACAATTCAAATTACCTGTGCGGTTTGGTTGGCCCAAATATGTAACTTGGAAAGAGTCTGTTCCAGGCCCAGGGTACCGCAAACAACTTGTTGTTCTACATGCATGTATTTTTCCAGGCTGTTTTCTTATAATATATGAAACTCAAACTTTTTGGGGGTTGGGATTCCGGATTGGAGGTTCAATCGATAACAACTGCAAAGCCGCTGCAAAGAACAACCCCCAATCCCCTACGCCAAACCCCACCGCTAAAAAATTGGATTAATGAATTGTATTATGAGAGAACACCCTGCAAAAAACAAGCTGGATGCTTCCTGCAGATATAACAATCTTATTTCCTCACACGGATTTCACAACCAAAAATAATCCCCTAGGATAGTTATCCTTTATGTATGCTGGATATTGCCAATGCCAACAGGATACTCAGATCCGATTCAAGAAATTGGCCTAAGGGAGAGGTATTCAAATGGTGGTCATGCAACCACTTCGATCACCTCTCAGAATGGCTCTTGCAACACTGTGAGCACAGGGTTTCCGGCAATACGTGAGCATTGGTTAAGATCATGTTTACCGCAGTCCGCAACTTCTCCCTCGTTCATATCTGTTCCATATTTGAACTGTTTTTAGGAGCAGCGCCTTCATTCTAACGGTGCATGAGTGGACATTTTAATCGAATTTTATGGGTTGAGGTTAGGAGTATCGTTGGCTCATATGTAGCGCAATGCGCAAGCTAGATAATTTAACCCTTCAATCATTAAATTTCCAGGCAGTTCCTTATTATATAGTTAACCGGTCGCATGCAGTTTCACAATCACAACTGCAATGGCTACCGCTGCAGCAGTAGTATTGGAAGAGGAAGATGAAAGTCATGTTGTTTCCTGTTGTAATTGCCTAGAAGTGGAGGGTTATATCCTAAACCCTAAAGTACTCCCCTGTGAGCACGTCTTCTGTGAGAAATGCCTCAAAGATCATGACAAAAACGCTCAAGACATCACCTGCTATATATGCGAGTAAGACTGCTTATCGTAAACAGGAGTTTGAGCAGGCTGATAAGTTGTAATTGACAACAAATTCTGCTTTATTTTATATCTTCCCTTCATCTCACTTCACATGAAGCTTCACTGGTAAAAGCCATGACGATATTTCATTCACTTGTAAGCGATGTGACCCATTGTGACATGAAGAAGCAGCTGATATGTGTAGCATTTGTGGCTATTAGGTAATTTTTAAAAGCAGTTGCAGATGGTATCTACTATCATGTGTTCTTTAGGACCTGACAAAATTTTACCTCAGAGCTTAGCAATTCCCTGCAAGGGAGGAAGTATTTTCGGACACATGATTGGCTTTGGTTTCTTTCGCTTGACGCTTGATAATTACGACTTTTAGGGATAAAATAACCTTAGCTCTAGATGATCTACCCTCCGCCATGGACAACGAGAATGCATTCTGTGATGTTTGTAATAAACAAGGAAAGAAGAATATGACAGCACTGGTATACTGTATACCTTGTGATGTCAAGTTCTGCGCTACTCATCAAAAGGTATGTGCTTTGATGGCCATTGATATCAATCAACTGAGTTATATCCGAAACGAAATGTTTTTCAAAGTTAAGTGGTTATCTTCCCCTGTTAAATGAGAGCATAATCCACTGGTAAACTCCAAAGTTTGTCTTTGGTTGTTCGGTTAGAAGGCTCTTCATCATATCAAAGAACTAGTTTAACTTTCATCGTCTATATCTGAGCAAGAAAAACTGGGGCAAGACTCCCAAATAAGTTGTTCCAAGACATGTCACTCATATGAAGCATTTTGATACCTGTTTGGCCGAAATATCCCCACTCCTCTTCTCTGCAAACAAAATATCTGCTGCTGATCTTTGGAAATCAGCAGTAACAGAAAGTTTCGGCTGTTTAGTCCGAGATTTTACTAACTAGGTCAACAGGAAACCTCAAAGTGTTAAGATTTCTCACTACTAGACCTCATCAAGGGCCCTGTAAACAGTGAATAGATGGGGTCCCAGAATTGCACATTTATCCGAAATTGCCCGAGGCATTTATTTGTATGATAAAGAGCCTTCAAACAAAACAACACGAAACAACCAAAACCAGATGATTTCAGGCAAATTTTGCAGTTTACCTGTGGCATAATCCAGGTAACTTGAGAGCTGCCCTGTGTTAGCTGTTCTAACTTGTTGGCTGGTCAGTTGTAGAACTCTGATTGCAATACTGAGATTGATGAACGAAACTAACTCACTCCCTGTCTCCCCTCCCTCTTGATTATTTCCATGCTTTATTGTAAACAGAACAAAATGACTTGTTCAGTTCAACTGCTGCCAATGATCACTTCGAGTTTGAGGAAACTCACGCGATATACAGTGTACTCGAATTTTAGTGGCACAATGAGGGAATGGACAAGCACAGTATGATTGGAATTAGAGACTACTTGAATTCTACTTACTCACAAGAGATACGATACTGCACTAAACACAGAGATCAGCCTCTCTGTCTGGGATGTAATAAGTGCTGGACAGTGTGCTGTGCTAAATGTGTCTCTACCCTTGGACCGTGTGGAAATGGTACATCTGATTTGTTTGCAACAGTTGATCAATATGTTTTCATGACATGTCGATCCCTAGAGAGCTCACAGTGGGGTCCACAGCGTAGTAATAATGTCTTTATTTATAAAGCCTCACAAACTTTGGTGTCATCAGGATCAGTTAATTCAGATACCGCAGTCTGTTTCAGTCATAAGCTCATGCAGATTTCTGTAAAACTGATATTATGGTATCAATTCAATCTCAATTCAATGTCACCTGATTTCTGTCACTGTTTGAAATGGTAGACCCACACCATAACTGGATGTCACTGGATGAGGTATCAAAATACGCAGAAGAAGATTTGGAACCAGTCAAGAAGAAGGTTGAGAATCAATATGAAGAGTTGTCTGGTCTAGCTGAGGAGGCAACTCTTATATTGAATGGCTGGGATGCTGACACTGATCAGGGGCTTCAGCTGCTTCATCAGATCAAGGATCAAAATGCAAGTAAAAACAAACAATCATTGATTCATTTAGAAATTCCATTACAGATTATTGCTTGTAAAGAACGGATTAGGGATAGCTCAGTTGGTAGGGTGCTTGATCTGTAACTGCAAGTTTGCAGGTTTAATCCTCATCTGTGTAAACTGTATTACCCTCTGGTTTCACTTTGGAGGCGATGGCAATGGCGTTGGTGGGGGTCAGTCACACTAGTTGACCCAAACAGTGTCTCACTTTCTTTCCCTGATCAGTTACCCAAGTCGCACATTGACAGCGGTGCTGTGGACCTGACCAAACATGGTAAAGTTTTCGATAAAGTTTCCTGCAAATTCATAGCTTCAAAACATTTCCTTTTAGTGAATACTACACAGTTGAGAAAGATTCGATATGTAACAAAAATCACAATTTCACTGTTGTTTTTGTCTCTTTGCAGATGTCAGAATTGGAAAAGAAATATGGGGACTTGGAACAAGAGTATGTGGCCTCTCGTCAATCCAGCAAAGAAAGCATCAGTTGGTATCTGAAAGCTGATGTGGGGAAGAAACAAAATGAGCTACAGAAATATCTGAAGAAACTAAAATCAAACGCCTCCAACAAGCATGCAGTGAGAAAACATTATACAAAATTGAAAGACTATGCTTCATGTCGGGATGGCTGGCTTGGCAGCAAAACAATGTGCATTATTGTCTATTATGTCAATTTTTATCGTAACTATTTTTTACCCATTAATTACCTAGCCTGCCCCGATCTGAAGTTGTACGGTTACATGTGTGTCGTTATCGTCCAGATAGTTAAATCAATAAAAATCCAATTCAATGGTTATATCTGTCGGCGCAAAAAATGGCGCAACTTTTAGAGGCGCATAATTTGTAAACTCTGCTGACAATTTTTATGAAACATCACAATGATATTACTAAAACATGTTTTCAACCCAATTGGTGAATATTCGAAAACATTGGACAATAATTGCGGAAATGGCAATAATTTGAAAATTCCATGTCCGGAAATCCAAAATTGTGAATACAGGATGATTAATATGGCATTTATTGCCTGCACTCTGCATGGCACACACAGATGCGAATGTGATAAACAAGTGTCGGGTGTTAATATTGTCACTATTACGACTGCTAAAACATTTACAGCTGGTGTACTGCTCACTATAGTACCTAAAACCAATCAAGAACCGGGAATCGGCAAAAGGGATGACACTACTTCGCTGTTTTAATGAGAAAGGCGATCATTGACATAGGATTATCTGTAGTCTCCTCAAAAAAAGATGACAGTTATCACTGATTGCTGCCTAAAACTCGACAATAGGAGCTCAAAAACTAAAAGGGCAGATTATTTTATGCATTTTTTCAGGTAAACACGTTTGAGGGGTATTCATCAACCAGTCCCCACATTGAATGTTAACTGTTGTTAAGTAGTATCAATTGCTGTATGATATCAAATTTTTGGGCATTTTTGTAAAATAACTGCCATTTCTGTAACTTGTCAAATGATGTTGAAAATTCATGTTGTTGTTGAAAACATATTGAAACTGTGTAATGTGAAGTTTCATGCGATTACGCAATCCTGACCAAAATCTGTGACGCAATAAATATTGTGCCGTTTTTCTGTTCACCCGATATATTCAATTTCACTATTATCCAACAATCAACAAAGCACTACATGACACATGAAAATCTGACAATTTGTTTTCTGCTCAGGTTGATCTGGTGAGAGACAGAGTATCAGCGGAGAAAACTGTGTCAGATTTTATGGCTGCAGGATTACCAAAGCTGACACTTAAGAAACAGGTGGAGATAATTACAAAAGGTGAGTGTCACAGCTACTTAATGATAACAAAATGGATCAACCTAGAATGCTCATGGAGGTTGTATAATGTGGCATGATGTCTTTGCCAATGACACATACAGCAGAGAGTATGAAACTCTCAACTTCATAAAAGCACCATAGTTCCGGGGTTATATTGTCCATAATATATTATTACCTCAATACTGATCTTGCATGCCTTGTGTATTCTGGTCTTACTAGAATCTATTAGCCGTTTTTGCATTTAACTCAAGAGTTGTCATAAGCTTTTGTCCCAAACCAGTAATATATTTTGTAATTGAAGATATGCTAGTGTGGTTTACTATTTGCACACTCAATTCTTCACCACAGATGGACGGTTACACAAGTTCACTTGTTTCAGATACCTCTAAAGCAGACATATTTGCCAAGCTTCAGTTTGTCAGTAACCTCAAAATACCTGCTGGAGCTCAAGGCCCTCCAACATCACTGAAGTTCCTTCGTGACGTCCAAATCACAGGCAATCCAGTAGCAGTGTGTCATTTTAACGATTACACGTATGTGGGACTGGGTAATGGCGCAGTTTCTCGCATCGATTCTGAAGGCAAAGTCTCAGCAAGCCCAGTCAAGTTTTCTACTCACATGAGCATGCGAGCTTGTGGTAACAGACTGATCTGCTTACAGAAAAGCACACCAACCAAAATGTTTATTTACGGCACAGATGAACAGCTGATATCATCTTGGGATATTCAGGAGCTTAAGGGCGCATCCTACGGCAACAAAGTCTGCGTACTTGATGATGCTGCGACAATCATGGACCAATCTGGTAAACAGATTCTTGTTTATGACATGACTGGGAAACTGCAAAAACAACTTACATGCTCAGAGATATGCTCTTCAGGTGAATTGAGTGTATCCTTGCATAATGGCAGACTTTTCATCTCTTCCCTCAATGAGAAGAAAGTGCTCTGTTTGAATGTTATGTCAGGGAATGTTGAAAGCGCATTAGAATTGAGTCCGTCTCAAGTACAAGGATTGGCCTGCTATGAAGGACAGTACTTACTTGTAGCTGAGAAAGGGACGAAAGTCAAACTGGTTGTCATCGATATCAACACAGGTGAGAGCCAGGCTCTTGTACAGTATTACTTTGTCATCTTTGACCAGCTGACATACACTTACCAGAATCAAATTAGAAAAAAAAGTTTTGGTTCTTTGGTACATATGGCCGCAGACACTTGCAAGACATTTTGCCTGTAAAGTCAAGATTAGCGAAAGACGCTTGCAAGAATTTATGCTATGAAATATGTAGATAGATCAGTAGCGCAGGTATGAAATATCAGGTGCTCCGTATTAACCAGGGGGGTATTTGACTGACAATCTGACCCACTAGTTTTTCAAATTGTTTTCATATATTTTACAAAAATAGCCAAAATGACATGGAAGGAGTAGGCTTAGCTAAAAAATAAGGCCAGATTTGGACTCAGCAGGGTCTGTTACCCCTATGTAGACTATCTGTTTGTCAGAATCTTTAAATTTTAAAAATTTCAATTTTGAGTTGTCCCCTTATCAGGGGTGTCTCCCCCAAAATTTCGTGACTTGTGGGTGGCTAAATATGCCCCTGGTACTATCTATTAAGGTTAATTGTCTTCAAGAATATACTATAAAACAAATAGGCCACACCAATGAAATAACTTGATCTAGACGACCAGCCCTTCTGGTAGAGCATGGATCATAAAATCAAACGCCAGCCAACAGACGTCATGGTTCTGGACAATAAATAAATGATATGGTGCCTACTCTTTCAAACAGCCAATGAAATGGGCTCTCCTCTCCCAAAGAGCCAATACATGGTGCCTCCACTCCCAAATTGTCAATAAAATTGTGCCTATGAAAATTGGATAAAAAATATAATCAACACACAGCCAGCCCCTCAGATTGAGTTGACCACTTATGTCATCTAGTCCAGGTTTTATCGATGAAACCCATTGATATATAGTTTATATGGATTCGAGTAGCTGTTAGCAAACTGGTCATCACTGTAAACTGGTTCAGTGCTTATGGTACAATACCTGAATTTCAGCCAATCAGGAGAATGTTGAACAAATACTCGA
>ERZ1740070.1432-NODE-1432-length-14998-cov-8.045841_pt1 | contig 14998 bp, 15 predicted proteins | sample MGYA00581734_ERZ1740070 | MGnify/ENA primary metagenome ERZ1740070 (study PRJEB43018, sample SAMN04849744) | marine metagenome | isolation source: floating plastic debris | place: Pacific Ocean | collected 2008-09-01 | study: EMG produced TPA metagenomics...
CTAAGGATGAGGGTTGAGGGTTGAGTATCGAAAAGAAGAATGAGGGTTTAGTATTCTAACCTCAAAAAATTTTTTTAAAAAATGATGAAGTATACGCTCAACATCGACGACAACGACCACGGAGTCTTTTACGAGGAGCCTCACCTTCTGTACCTGTTCCCGGTAACGCATTTCGAACTCGAGGTTTTAGAGGATGAACAAGGAGGATTTGATATTCCCTATTCTTCATTCAAGATGCTCGTCAACCTTCGCATTCTCACTCTCTACGGTCCTCACGAACTTTCGAAGACCTCGCGTATCATTTTCTTTTCAGCTTGCCCGCTCCTGCACACCATTCGTACGACACCCTTCCAACCGACTGCCCACCCCAACACCGATCGCCGCGTCGCCAACGACCCTCCCTACGGTACGGTCGAATATTTGTCTGAGTAGTTTTCTTAAGGAAGTTGGAGGACGTGAGTGTAAAATTCGACGTAGTGAGGATTTTCCATAAGAATCATTTCTTCTTCGTCAGACTCGTCGTTGTCTTCAGCAGAAAGTTCTTCGAGCATTTGATTCACCATAGTTTCTTTAAACTTGGGGTCTAAACAATAAACGGCGCGAGTCAAACGAGCCAAAACGTCGACGCTCATCACCACCTTCTTTGGCGAATCCTGCTCGCGCTTACGACAAAGAGTGACGAAGTGGCGTATGTCGAGGGCGAGCTTGTACAAATCTTCTTCGCGTCCTTCGGTTTTGCCATTCTTGAAAAACTGACCCGGCTCGCAAAGCGGAAGTTTTAGCAGAGCACACTCGTACTTCGCCTCAAAAATGCGAGCCACATAAGGCCAGACTTCGTCGATGTTCTCGCTCGCGATCGACTGCAAAACAATCACCAACGCATTCCAGGCGCGCTCAAACTTTTGCGACATCTCGATCTTACCTCTTCTTTTAAAAATTTGTGTTCTCAAAAATTTTTTAATAAAAGTGTTCTTTCGGCGAAATTTCTGAGAACCAAAGAACATTCCGTAGAAAAAAAGTACGATCATAAAAAATGTTAATCGTGAACTGCGACGAGAACGACCCGACGCTCTGGTTTGTCAAGGAGAACTACGTGGATAGTTTGACGATCCGCGATATCAGCGACGAATTCAACCAGCTCGTGGCGTCGTCCCTGCTTTTGTTCTTGCAGGATTACAACTTTGGCACCCCGTCGGCTACTTCGTCGGCTACCCCATCGGATACCCCGTCGGAGACCCTATCGGCTACCCCGTCGGCTACTATCGTCAAAAAATTGATTCTGATTGGACCCAACATATCTGACGCCATCTTTTATTGTTTAGCTGCGAAGCCCTTGATTGCTGAATTTCTCAAGCTTGTCAATACTCACATTTACGACGAGGCTATAAAATATGCGCGCAAAGTCTATCCGGACTTTTACAAACATTTTGAACGTTGCACCGAGTTAGCGCAGAACCAACAAGTCGTATTCGACATTCCCGAAAACGTTCACTGGGAAATTGATAAAATGGACGCTCGCGTTATGGTTCTTCGTGTTCAACTTCCTAAAAAGTCTTTGTTTGTCAGCATGTCGACGGGTAACGACCCCAAGACTTGGAACCCTCCCAAGACTGTGATTCCAACGCACTACAATCGCAAGCGCGAGGCTTACCGTTTCAAAACCCTCGACACTTCTAAAACCCCTTCTGACTCGTATTCTTTCGCGGAAGCCAACGCCATACATAAGTCTTATTCATAAAAAATTTTAAGCAAAAATTTTAGCAAAAAATTTTAGCAAAAAATTTTTTGGTTCACGAAGAAAACAAACAAAGCAAATCAACAATGTACGCTGGATTCGTACCGATGACCCAGGCTGATCTTGACAACCCTGCGAGCCGCTACTCGACGTCGATGCACACGCCGCGCCTCAACATGAAAGAAGTGAAGTACACACCCGAGCAACTTGGTTACCTTCTCGAACAACTCGACGACAAAATGGAGGCGATTCCCTTTGAGAAAAACAGCACGCTCAAAGAGCACGTCGAACTGGGCTTGAAAGCTGTTGTCGAGCTCCAGCGCCGCTACATTTGGTCTATGGTTCCGTCTCCTTGCAAGACGTACATGTGTACGGCTAAAGATTACGAAGCCCAGATACAAAACAAGTTGGCACTTGGACAAATTGTCGAGACTGTTCAAGGTATAGTCGCCAAATCGGATGAGAAGTCAGCGCTGCCTGAGAAGAAGGAGGAGGAGAAGCCCACGGTGATGGAGACGGAGAAGAAGCTTAAGCTGTTGAAGGATAAGTTGGCGGATCGAACTATAGAAGATTTTTGTCGTAAGTCTGGCGGGCGTCTTTTAGAAACTTACGTAAAGGCAATTGTGGACATTGACAGACTTGACAAAATTCAAAAATTAGCTCGCGACGAAGAAGGTACTGAAGAAGCTAAGGAAGGTGAATTTGAAGCCAATGAAGTCGACGACGAAGAAGAAGAAGAAGTTATAGAAATGTTTAGCGACGATGGGCGCGATCACACCGACGGCGCCGACATCGTCGACAAGCCCAACGACAAGCGTTTTGACGCGTACACGGACGACCTTACGGTGCTCTACAAGGCCTGGAAAGACGGCGCTTTATCCTCGGAAGATTTTACTTACAACGCTCAGCATTGCATGACTTACCACTTTGAGCTTAACTAATCTTTAAGACAATAACCTATCTTAGGATAAGGGATGAAGGGGTGGCAGTTGAGCTGGACGAGCTTTTTGATTTGCGCGTAGATACTGGTTTTACCAGCCTGATATTCGCCGTTGAGGTACGACGGCTGAGAGTTTATTATTTGAAGATAGGGAATCTGTAGATCACGAAGCATGTGTAACAAAATACAAACGTCGAGCTCCTTGTCTCTTATGCTGCTCTGATTTTGATAAGCAAAGGGATCAACAAAAGGATTATGAGTAGTAACATCGCCCACCCGAACACCCATAAGACGCAGCAGAAGGCTTCGATGGCTTTGCACGAGGTCGAGATCGATCGTATGGCTTCTTCGATGAAGAATTCCAGCTGGTACTGGTCAAACTTTGATTCGTTCGATTTCGTAGGAGAACCTTTTACGCTCGCTGCTTTTTCTAGAATATTTCCTGTCGTTCCCGACATACGTTCTCGAAAAGCGTTCTGGAGCATCGAAAGTGAAAATTTCATGGGTGCTGAAATTTTACAGGAACTTCCTACGAAAACCTATAGCGATCGTCGAAGACTATTAAAATGTTTGATTCTTACTGACGTGGCACTTCAGCATAGAAATTTAGGTTTTTTCAAAGAATTTTCAATTTGCGACTATTACAAATGGAGTCCTTTTCACAAACTCGAGCGAAGCCAATGCCTTCCAACAAGCGCCGCCCTCATCAAAATGCGCAAACAAGTGACGAGCCGAATACGCCGCCACCAAAGGTCGCCAAAATCGCGCGCGTCCCTAAAGGCGTCGCCAAAGTCTCGCCGATCGTCGAAGCAATTGATAAAGAAGACAAACAGCGCGTTCAAGAAATTTTGAAGCACCGCAACCAACTCGTATGTCAGCAAATGGAGTGGACGTTGCTGTTGATCAAAAACGTAGAACCGGGTCGCGAGAGCATTGTCGAGGATATACAGGAGCATTACAACGCCCTCGTTCAGACCGACGGTTCTACCGTAACCCGCCTTTATCTCAAAGAAACCCTTCTTTTTAATTTGATGAAACACGCACACAATTACCTACTCCAAGAACACAATCGCTTCTACGAGAAATACATGCCTATCGACAACGGCGTGGCTTTTTGGAGCGAACAGCAGCTCAACGAATTGTTTGATACCTAGAATTTTTCGAATTTTATGACGTAGACGACCGCGGCAACTTTAACCGGGGCGAGGAAGATACGTTGTTTTTTTGACTGAAGATGCTTTAAAAAAAATTCAAAGGCTTTTACAGCATCGTTCGCGCGCGCCTCGTTGCGAGTAAAGTAAATTGTAGTATCGTAAACATCGAGCAAATCTTTGCGCAAGGGAGGTTCGATGGGAAGATTGTACTCGAGAGGTGTACAGGGAGAGAATTCGAGAACTGTAGCGCACTCGATACAAATACGAGATTCTTCGCACGGTATAATTAAAAAGTCAAATACGATACGTTTGCATGTTTCGCAGTAATACCATTCTTCATCGGCGCGACAATCAGAACAAGAATGTTCTTGTGTTTTAAGGAACATTATTTGAACAAGTTCATCGAAATATTCAGTAGAGATTTGTGGACCAGCTTTTAAAAAGAGGGCGACATTTTGAATAATGAGCGACCGTCCGCGTACAGGCCAGCGCGTCGCGATAGCAGACATACGCGCCCTTCTTCGTCGTTTTCAGCAGATTCCTACGAGTCGAAGCGGACGCACGGTCGTCGTCGGTGTTGGACGCTCGCCTCGTACTTTTAACGTTGGATCAAATCTTCGCCCTTTAGAAAACCATCTTCGACGATATCGAAGCGCTCGGAACAACGGTCAGCCGCGTGATGATGCAGAACGACTCGCCTCAAATTTTGACAATCGTTTTAACATATTAACGCACACCGTTGTCTACGATTATCCCGTGGAACGTTTTTCGATAGATTTTGAGTCTTTGTTTGTCGACGCTGGCAACGTCGCTTCGGCTCGAAATCTTACTATCAACGGAAGTACTTTGGTACAAGTGGTGCTTCGCCTCGAGCAAAACAATGAAAACGTACCCGTCGTTTCGACGCGAATTATCCGCCTCGATACTTTTTTAGATAACAGTGGCGAACTTTTGAATGCCAGCGAAAATTCCGACGTGGATTTAGCTCGTGTCATTCAAGTCGATGCCAAAGTTTACTTTAACGCTCGCGGCGTCGGTGGTTTCGCTGATGAATTTGTACGTCAGAGATCGAAAGCTTTGTACAATTTACCATCCGAGCCAGGATTTTGTGGGCACGCAGCCCTCGCTTACAAAATGGCTTTGTTCGAAGGAATGTCCCCCACACAAATGAGGTACAACAATTACGCCCGATTATACGAGTACGTCGGCGCTTTGACTTGTGAATTGGGCGACAAACCTTTAGAATTTGGAACTGCGAGCGATAGTTTCGAGCTTTTTACGAGTCAACGACCGAAAGTATCAGTTATTATAATTCGTCGGGTTGGAGCGCACGATTACGCTGCGGTGTACAAAACTCCCGATTGGCGGATTCGTCTCGATCGTATTTACATTTTACACGATGCCGAGAAGAATCATTACGTGCTCATTCGCGAAAACCCGCGCAAACTCGATGTAAAAATAGATTTTTGTCCCGTATGCTGTGATTTTTTTAAACGCAATAGCAATCATCATTGCAAACTTCAGCCCCATCAATGCTTTCATTGCAAGGTTCGCTTTGAAACTGCGGAAGAATTAGAAACACACAAATCTACCAATCTGACGTATCGCGAACGAGAACGTTTAGGATGGGCGTGCACATCTTGTAAAAAAGCTGCTTACAGCGAAATGTGTCGGGATTTACACAAGTGCAAACAAAGTTACGGTCGATGCGCTGTGTGTAATTATCCGGACCCGGACCGAAAAGTTACGCACGTATGTTTCAACTTTTTTTGTTATCGGTGCAAAACCTATTACCATCCTATCGATGGCCACGTGTGTCCTATGAAACCTCTCACGCGCAAAGAGAAATTGGCGAGGTATTGCTACTACGATATCGAATCAATTGTTATTCCCGAGCCCGAATTTCAAAATAGCGAATATGTCTTACATCGCCCGTGCATGCTTGTCTATTGGTTTAACGACGAAGATGAACCTACTATTCTGCGTGGTTTTGATTGTATTACTGATTTTGCTAAAATTGTTTACGACATGAAGGATACGACGCTGATAGCTCACAACGGTGGCGCTTACGATCATCCTTTTTTAGTACGCGCTTTGCTCGATATCGACCCTCACAACATGACTTTGGTGCGAAAAGCCTTGCGGGGCGGTAAAATTCTATTTGCGCACCTTGAACGTCAAAACGTGTGGCTCAAAGACTCTTTGAATTTTTGGCCCTGCAGCTTGGATGCGATAGCTAAGATTTTCGGTATATCGGGAGAGAAAGGATTTTTCCCTTATTTGATGCCGTACTCGCCGGAATGGATTGGAAAACCTCCGTTGGAGTATTTTGATTTAAAGGCTTTGGGTGATCGTCGGAACGATTTTGACGAATGGTACGCAAGCGTAGATCAAACGTGGAGTTACACGGGCGAGATGACGAAATACTGCGTGCAAGATGTGCGCATTCTAAAAGATGCCATGGAACAGTACCGTAAGGATTTTATGGAACACGTCTGCGCCGAGCAAGATCCGTTGGCTACTGTTACCCAGGCGAGTTTAGCTCTCAACATTTTTCGTCGTCAATATCTGACCGAGGATACCTTGTATTCACCACCGGATGACCAGTACGAATTTATTCGCGAAGCTTACAAGGGTGGTGCGGTCGAGACTTTTGCGCGCACTCAAGATTGTATGGTTGGGCGGGAAGCTTTGTACGATTGTTGTATAGTTGCTGATTTTAACTCGTTGTATCCTTCAAAAATGTTTTCGGAGCGTTTACCAATTAAACAAGCGCAGTTCGCGCCTTTTGATTATAGCGATATGGCTCCCGAAGATTTACTGGAACATTTATTTGATGAAAATGGCGAACCTCTCGTAGGATTTATCAAATGCGATATTACGTGTCCGGATACTAATTTTCCTGTGTTGTGCGTACGAAAAAGTGGTCGCCTGATTTTTTTCGCCGGAAGTGTTCAAGAAGAAATTTTCTGTTTAAACGAAATTCATTACGCATTGAGTGTTGGCTACACCGTAACTGCTATTCACAAACTTTTAATTTTTGAAGAAAGTTCGTGCGATATTTTCAAAGGCTACGTCTCTCATTTCATCAAATGTAAATTAGAAGCGAGTTCTCCGCCCGAAAACTACGATGAATTCCGGGAAGAATGTCTCGAGCGCTACGGCTTTGATCTTGGAGAAATGCAACTCAACAAAGCAAAGCGCCAGTCTTACAAACTTCTCTTAAATTCGTTGTATGGAAAAATGGCTCAGCGCAACAAGTCGAAAACGGAATTGATGAATCCCGCACAATTTAACAGAACTTTAGAGTTAGTTCGCGACGGCTTTGCCGAAATTCAAACTGTGCCTATGATACAAGGAGGAGTTATTCTAACCGACGTACTGAGCTTGGATACGGTTTCAAAAAACCACAACACGAACATCCAAATTGCAGCATACATCACGGCCGCGGGTCGTGTTGCCTTGAACAAAAAATTACGGGATGTCGAGGTCGCCGGCCACGCCAATCAAGTTTCGTTTTGCGATACCGATTCCGTTGGCATGCTTTGTAAAAAAGCTCGTATTGATTTCGACTTGGGCAATCATCTCGGTGAATTTGTGAACGAAGTTCCCCGCGACAGATTTCTTTGTAACATGGTCGCTACAGGACCAAAATCGTACGCTTTACGATACATGCCTCGCGTAGGTAAGTCGGTCGAATGGTTTCAAATGATTTGTCCTCGCCAATTAAACGTGGGAGACACGCCGTGGTACGTTTACGAATTTTTAGTTGGCGAAGTCGAAGATGTAATCAAGTGTAAAGGTGTATCTCTCAAATCAAACGCTCACGTCGCTACTTACAAAAACTTTCGTCGCATGGCCACCGACCCTAAACTCGTACTCAAGGCGCAAGGTCAAACTATAGTTCATCGACTTACAGAAGAAGGTACCAACTACACCGTCTCGCTACCGCATAGCGATAACACCCGACCTCGCAAGCAAATGCGCATGACTTGTATGGGCAAACGCAATTTTTACTGGGACGGTCAATTTCAACGTGTTTCACGTCCTAAAATACTTTAAAAAGTAAGCATAAGTTGTGTGTTGAGAGGGTCGAGTACTCGTCCGTTACCAATAGTACCTCCTACTTGAATTGTTTGAAACACAATACGATCACCCGCATTCACCACAGTGGCAAAATTTGTGTGGAAACTGTCGATGTTCGATTGGTTGATCGTGTTGTTGGGATTGTCGTCTCTCAAATATATGTCTTGCGTCGAAAACAGCCCCACATCATTTACTAGTATAAAAAATTGGATGCCAAACCTACTGTCCAACCCCGAATTGTCTACGAGTTGAAGAGAAATTTCCATGTATACGTTTCCACTCGCATTTACAGTAATGCTCGATGTGTTATTTGTAAAAAACGGCGAAGTTCGCGTTGTATCAAAATTTAATGTTGTGCGGGTTGCGTCCGAGCTTACGTCTTGGGCTTGAGTACGCGCAAAAAAAGGGTTGCTTCTGTAAGATTGCCGACGCAAGCTCGGCAAAGGCACATTTTGAAATATTTCCGGTCGACTTTCCCTCAAATAATCACGAGCAATGCGTGACATTTTTTACAATTCCTTAATTAAAACTCGACTCGAGCCTGTATCGACGCGAACGGCCACTGCGCTCACGTTGGCAACTTCTACAAAAAAAGTGGTAAGACGATCGAGTATAATAATTTTTGAAATGTAAACGTTATCGGAATTGTTACCTTGCGAATTGCGCGCGTATCCTTGAGTAAAGTCGCGAAACAATACGACGTCGTCGGAAGTTCGCACGCGAGCTGCGAGTGTTCCCCGCTGACCCGTACCGTTGAAAAATCTTAGCACGGCTTGAAATGCATACGTACCAGGACCCAAGGTATAAGCTTCGTTCGTCGTGTCTACAGCGAGCGAGCCGACGAGAGGAACCGTGGGTAAAGGTGTAAAAGGTCCTATAGGAAGTACAGTATTAGGATTTCGGGGTACGGATGAAATATCACTTTCTGCGACACTTTCCAAAAGTATTTCTACCGACGAAGCGTTTCCCGATGCAAAATTAACTATGGCGGGTCGAAGGCGCGCCGGCGTCGTCAACCGTGTCAGATCGTCCTGATTTATGAAAGGCATTTTGTTTTAAACAATAGGTGTGGCGTTAATCTGGGTACGGTAAGAGAGAACCCCGTCCCCTACTAAAGGAGGATCGGGACCGTCGATACCTCGTCGCGACTGGATCTCAACTGTATCTCCTATAATAAGCTCGATATTAAAATGCAAATGAGCCGTGTTTTCTCGACCCGACGAACCGGCAATGCGCAAATGACCGTTTACTTGTTCAAAAACTAGATTTCCGTTGAGAAACAAGCCAAGGCTGATTGAACGTCGCGCTTGATTGGTGTTCGTGTGAATTAATTGTACCAGCGCCACAATGTTGTAAATACCCGCTCGCAAGCAAGTAAATTGCGTGACGCTGCGCGATGCTCGAAATCCTTTTTCTATAACGGGTAAGTTGGAGGGTATGGGCGTGTAGTCGGCTTGATATGGGATAAATTCACCGCTGGAAAGAGCTTCGTAGCCTATTTCGACGTAGGCTAGTTCAGATCTTTGTAAGAGCGTGGTAGGCGCCACCGAGTCCCAATTAAATTCATCGCGATCGATAAAAGGCATGATCACTTTTTTATAACTATATCATTTACTCGTTGAAGTAAATCAGAAAAAATAATGGACGTTGGGAGATATAACTATTATAGTTTTAACGCCACCGGCGGCGACGGTCTCGCAAGTGGTTTGGTAAGTTTCACGGTATCTCCACCCAACGACGAACTTTTGAATTTAGATGCGGTTCTTCAGTTTGAAGTTCCTTTTCGAGTGCCTCAATCAAATACCGGCATCGTTCAGCTTGTTCCCTTCGCGGGATCTCTTTTCATTAACAGTCAGACGATCGAATTGAGCGGAGGGCCTTCTTTCGCATCGGGTGGCAATTCATCCGTTCAAGCACCCATTATTACCCGAGCTTTTGCAGAAAATGGAAGCGTGCTCCAGGCTTTGTACGGTAACGAGCCTGTTCTTGCGTCGGGTACTGTTAACGCTGACGCGCTTACCCTCGCTATTCCTGATTCGGAGCCGAATCAGGCTTTACATCGTACCGATACGCGAATTACCAGCAGCGGAGAAGTTATTTTAAATTTGTATCATCCTATGGCTCTCGGTGTTTCGAAGATTGGTCATATTGGCGGTGGGCGGGTTGTGTATACTTTCTCGTTTACTACCCCATCTATGACTGCGTTACAGGCGACGGGGACAGCTATTCCCGCGACTTTTACAGAGGATGCAACGACGTTTACGGCAGTAGGCAACCCGCGCAATTTTCGTCTCAAACTCATTGGGCTAAAGCCTTTGGCTTTACCGAGTTATCTCAATCCAGCAAATTCGTCGCAGACAACTATCAAACACTATTTCCCGAAATTTAATACCCAATCAGACCAGTACGTTTTCCAAGCTGGGTCAAACTACAGTTTCAATTTTACTTCCGCTGGAGATGTCGTCTTTGGTGCCTTTTCTCAAATTTGGGCTACCAAACCAACGACTCAATCCAATCGCGGATTAAGTTTTGGCGGCCCGGCGCTCGCACAAATTCAGCTTCAGCATGCGGGTGCTAATTTCCCATTGAATCCTTTGGAAAACCGAGAACTTCCGCTGCGTTACGCTATGGCTCATTACACGTCAGCTTTTGCGGGTAAAAATACCGGCGAAAGTTTCTCGGCGTGGGCAACGCGACCCTTCGATGCTTTTCGGATTCTTCCTCCTGTCGGTACTTCGACGTCGACCATCCAAGTCACTATTATTGTCAGCACCCTCGACTACCAGAAATCAATAGTTACTGCTTCGGATCAAATTAGAGTCTTTATGACCATGGGCAGCATCGAACAATTAAGTATTACTTACCAAAACTCCATCCCTATCCGCTACGACTACATTTAAAAAATAAACAATATTATAGTAGTAGCTTGTCCGAAGTAAATAAGTAAAAGAAAAAAAAATGGAGCGGCCTTTTGAAGGTTCGGCGTATCAAATTACTCCGTACACTTTGTCGCCGTTGAGAGCTGCCGACCCCAACGCAACTTCGGGAAGTTTGTTTTTCGAATATACCCCCGATCGCGATACGTTTGTGAGTTTGGATGGTTTGCTCGAGTTTGATCTGTCCGTGAGCACATCCCAATCCGTAGTTTCTTTGGGTTCTGCGAGGCTCGTACCTTTCGCAGCATCCCGTTACGTTCTCACCGAAACTTTGCAAGTTTACAATAGACGTTTTACCGCGGGCTCAAACATTGCCGCGACCGCGCAGGCGGTTACGCGTGCGCTGGCTCGCGACAAAAATACCGTAAATACTTTGTATGGGTTAGAACAGCACGTTGGCTTGGACAAGTCTTACGAAGGTCTTAATTTTTTTGCGAACGATGCGAGCGTTGGCGCAATTGGTGGAAACTCGAACGTAAACCCGCGTACCCAAGATCAATTTGTAGCTACAGGGACAACTACTTTTCGAGGATACCATCCCGTAACTGTGAGCGCCGCAAAAATTGGTTTTGTACCTTCTACTTCGGTGAGGTACGATATTACTTATACAACACCTCCAGCGAGCGAAGTATTGGGCCAACGTGGTGGACTCAACGCTACAGATTTTACAATTGGCGTTCCAACAAATTTCCGACTTACTTTGTGGACCCAAAAACCAATTCGCCCACCTTTGTACCTTAATCCTTTCGCTACATCACCGACACATCTCAAATTGTTTTATCCGAGTTTTCAGACCGAGGCCCGCAATTATACGCGGGTTGCCAACGGCGATTCGTTTTCTCTCCAGTATCAGGCTCGACCCGACACAGCTATGGTTGTTGTGTACCAAGTTCAACAAACCGGCAACGGAGACGATAACATCATTCAAGGTCGGGTTTTCGGAGGAACGAGTTTGTCACTTTTACAAATTGAGATTTACGGAAAAAATTTTCCAACGCAACCTTTGCGCGATACTGATCTGGCCAAGAGATTTGTGTACAGCCACGCTTTAAAAACAATGACGGGATGCTCGACGCCCGAATCTTTTCAAACTTTCTCATCTATGCCGTTTGATTTGTTTTTGTGCAAACCGGCAACAGGTACTCCTTCGGGGACGATCCAAGTCAACTTTACTCCATCCAACACGAACACAACTGGATTAGTCGTTGGCGTCGGCACCGTTACCCGCATGTTTGTGACTTCGGGCACAATTGCTGCGTGGACCGTCAAGTACGTCGCCGGTCAGCAGGTTGGCTTGATCGTGAGCGATCCTTAAGTTAGAGATTATTTTAGTGATCACATTTAAACTTAAAATAGGGAAAAGAAAAATGGAGTATCACCAAATAGTTCCTGTGCGGGTGCCTCCCTTGACTCAAGCTGATACTACTGATGAATCCGGCACTGTTAACTTTGAGTTTACGCCCGCCGCTGGTGTCATGGTCAGTCTCGATGGGTTGCTTGAATTCGAGCTCGGAGCTACTATCACTCCCGCGTTAACGGTAGGAGGAGAAACCGTACGCTTTATTCCCTTCGTAGCTTCGGCGTGTATTGTGCAAGAAGATCTGGAAATGTTTGGGGAAACCTTTACGTCGCAAGCGAATATCTACGAAACCACTCAGGCAATTACTCGAACGTTGGCTAAAGATACCAATACGGTAAATGCTTTGTACGGTTTGGAACAATATCGCGGATTAGATAGCTCGTACGAAGGCTACAATTTGTTTTCGAGCGCATCTTTGGGGGAAATTCCTGGAAACTCGAACGTGAATCCTCGGACTCAGTTGGCATTTTCTGTGGGAGGTGGAACTCCCCCGGAAGAAGTATGCTTGAAGGTTTACCATCCTTTGAGTCTGGGCATCGCAAAAGTTGGTTTTGTACCTTCTACTTCCCTTCGATACAACGTAACTTATTTTACACCGCCGCCCGAAGATATCATTGCTGTGAGAGGTGCGCTGACTTCCAGCGCAATCGAAATTATCAACCCCATTGAATTTTTCTTAAATTTGTGGTTAGCAGTTCCCGACCAACGACCCCAATTCCTCGATCCATTTAACACGAGCAAGACAACTCTCAACGTATTTTATCCGCATTATCGTACCGAAGTCCGAACTTACCGTTTTGAGCAAAACGCAAGCTACGTGCTCCAATTTCAAAAACGTCAAGATACGGCTCAGCTTATCGTCAGCCAACGCCGCGAAAGTTCTGTCACCGAGAACCGGCTCGTTCAAGGAATTCATTTCGGTGGTCCGCGTTTAGCGATGTTGCAAGTGGAAATTTACGACCAGATTTTACAGAATATTCCTACCAACGCTTTCGACGTTGCCAAAAGGTTTATGTACAGTCACTACATTCATACCATGGGTGGAAAAGAAACAAACGAGAATTTTCAAAATTATTCGATGCAGCCCTTTGATGTTTTTATGACCATGCCACTTCGCGGTCAACCGTCGGGAACTTTCCAAGTAAATTTTACGACGCTCCGAACCGACAACAGCGGTAATGCCATTTCGGCCGGCGAACTCATCCGCGTGTTTGTCACGACCGCCGTCGTCGCTTCGTGGACTTTGGCGTACGAAGCAGGACAATTTGTACGCTCCCAGAATTATCAAATCTAAGATTATTTTCCTGTAGCGTATTGATTTTTAAGTTAGATTAAAAGATGGGAGATCATCAGCACGAGTTTGATAAAATCCAGTTTGTGGCGAGCACGTCGAGTTCGGGCTCGATCGTGTCCACAAATCGCGATCGAGTCACGCTTCCGTTGGCCCCCGCAATTAAAACGTTCCCGGATGATTCGGAAATGATAATAACTCGCATCACTTTGCGTCATTCCGAACCTCCTAACGTAAGCGCAACTTTGGGCAATACAATAAGTTTTATTGCCAACGCAACTCAACAGGTAATTACGTTTTTAGATGCTTTGTACGATTTAAATTCCATTAATCAAGTCATTCGAGACTTCACCGTGAACCAAGGTTTTGGCGATGATCTGATTGTTTTGGATGGGAATACGTCAACGCAACGAATTGTTTTTATCGTAACCCCCAACGCTGCATCGGGTGATGTCACTATTGAATTTGATTCGAGTAATTTTACCATGCAACGTCTTTTAGGAGTGCAAGGTTTGAGCGACGTGACTGTGAACGTCGGTCAAACGCAACACATAGTAGCCAGCGAAGAAGCTGATTTTAACGAATTTGAAAACTACGTAGTGACCTGCGATCAAGTCGTGGGCACAACACGCATCGGCGATACGACGCGCCCCATTGCCGCTATATTTGCACCCACACGTTCTACTCCTGGAACAGAAGTTATTTTTGAACCGAGCGTCCCAAGTCACTTAACCTTACCCGGAGGACAACTTACCGAATTGTCGTTCACAGTTACGACGGACCAATTTGATCAACTCGCGTTCAGCGAACTTTCCCAGTTTACTGTTATCGGCTACATTCAAACTCCAAAAGATCAGAACCGCGTACAGGATTCTGTTCTCGGAAAACGTCACCATCACGATATACAATACTAAATATAAGACGTTCTGACTTAACAAAAATTTAGAGGTAGAAATTTTTTGGAGGTTAAAATTTTTTTTGGTTCACAAAGAAAAGAACACCAACAAAACACCAAGACACCGAGATAACAAGCCCGCAAGATGTCGACTCGCAAATCCCCGCGCACGCCCCTCGCTGACTTGACGCAAGCCCGACGCAAAGCGGGGCTGGTGCTACCGAAAGCGCCGCCGTGTAAGGTGGTGGACAACATCTACAACACGTCGTGGAACGAGCTCGTGACCGACAGCGGGACTTCGATCTACTTTCCTAAAGAAAATTCTATGTGTATTCTCGAAGGCACTATCGTTTACGTCAAGCCCGATTACATCTTGTGCAAGGTCGATCAAACGCTATGGGAAACGATGGCAAACCAAGAAGTGCAGGCTGTCATCAAATTACAAGGATCGGTTTTCAGCGGTGTCGAAGAAATGACGACGCAGTACTCCGAGCAAGACTCTACAATTCGCATCAAGTACAAGGACATGGAGTTAGAAGAGGGGTTCCGGACTTGCAATGTCAAGGTCGGCGTCGCTTACACATACGAAGGAAAGGTCGGC
>ERZ1740070.1433-NODE-1433-length-14990-cov-5.510211_pt1 | contig 14990 bp, 15 predicted proteins | sample MGYA00581734_ERZ1740070 | MGnify/ENA primary metagenome ERZ1740070 (study PRJEB43018, sample SAMN04849744) | marine metagenome | isolation source: floating plastic debris | place: Pacific Ocean | collected 2008-09-01 | study: EMG produced TPA metagenomics...
GAATGAGTTTGTCGCCATGACCTCCACCAACATCGCCAAGATGCTGAACTGTTACCCCAAGAAAGGGGCCATTTTGGTGGGCGCCGATGCGGATTTGGTGGTCTGGGACCCAGAGAAGGAAAAGACGATCAAAGCCGACACGCAGCAATCCGCGATCGACTACAACGTGTTTGAGGGTCACCACGTCAAAGGCCTGCCGCGCTTCACCCTGACCCGTGGCCATGTTGCCATTCACGATGGCGAGGTGCGCACGCAGGAAGGGCATGGCAAGTTCGTCGAACGGCCCGCCAACGGCACGGTGAACCAGGCATTGAGCCAATGGAAAGACCTCACCGCCCCGCAGCCGGTGACCCGCACCGGCATTCCGGCCACAGGGGTGTAAGGTACGATTAAACAGACACGCGTAAGAGTGACATCGGTTCCCGTGATATCCGCCAAAGGGCTTTCGCTGACGTTTGAAACCAACGATGGCCCAGTCCATGCGCTAAGCGATGTGTCGCTGGATATCAATAAGGGCGATTTCGTCTCCTTCATTGGGCCGTCTGGCTGCGGCAAAACCACGTTTCTGCGGGTGATGGCGGATCTGGAGCAACCCACCGGGGGGGAGATCACGGTCAACGGCACGTCGCCGCGAGAGGCCCGCCTCAACCGCGCCTATGGCTATGTGTTCCAGGCCGCCGGGCTTTACCCCTGGCGCACCATTGGCGGCAACATACGCCTGCCGCTTGAGATCATGGGGTACGACAAAGCGAGCCAGGCCGAGCGGGTGTCCCACGTGCTTGAAATGGTGGACCTGGCGGGGTTTGAAAAGAAATTTCCCTGGCAGCTGTCGGGCGGCATGCAGCAACGGGCGAGCATCGCACGGGCCTTGGCCTTTGACGCCGATATCCTGCTGATGGACGAACCCTTTGGCGCGTTGGATGAGATCGTGCGCGATCACCTCAATGAGCAATTGCTGGCGCTCTGGGCCAAGACGGAAAAGACCATCGGGTTTGTCACACACTCCATTCCCGAGGCGGTGTTCCTGTCCACGAAGATCGTCGTGATGTCGCCCCGCCCTGGGCGCGTCACTGATGTGATCGAAAGCCCGCTGCCTGCGGAACGGCCCTTGGAAATCCGCGATACGCCGGAGTTTTTGGAAGTGGCTCAACGCGTGCGCGAAGGGCTGCGCGCCGGGCACAGCTATGACTAGAGCACTGTTGAGCAAAGTAGAAAACCCCGCCCCGGACGTGATCCGGGGCCTGCGGTTTTCCAATCCACGAGGCCCCGGATCAAGTCCGGGGCGGGTGTCGCGTGATGCGTAGCTTGCTCCCTGTTCTGACGGTTCTGCTGGCGCTTCTGGCCGTCTGGTGGCTTGCCGTGGCACCGATGAATGTGCGCCCTGCGCTGGACATCGCCGAACGCGGCGGCGCGGAGATCATCCCACCCAGCACCGTGGAGCGCCGCGATATATCTGTCTGGCGGTTGATGGCCAACAATTCAGAGCATGTGGCGCTCGGCTACGCGTTGGACCGTCCGCGCCTGCCCACACCCACACAGGTCGGGCAGGAGATCTGGAAAACGACGGGCGCGATGGTGCTGCGCGGGCGGGCGTGGTCCAAGAGGTCGCTCATCTATCACGGCTGGATCACCTTGCAGTCGACCTTCTGGGGGTTCCTGCTCGGCACCTCGCTTGGGATCCTGGGCGCGGTTGCCATTGTCTATAGCCGCGTGGTGGATATGAGCCTTTTGCCCTGGGCGATCATCAGTCAAACCATCCCCATCGTGGCCCTCGCGCCCATGATCATCGTGCTGTCCAACCAAGTGGGTATCGACGGCCGCACCTTCCCCAAGGCGATCATTTCGGCCTATCTGTGTTACTTTCCTGTGCTGGTCTCCATGGTCAAAGGACTGCGGTCTCCCACACCGTCTGCGCTGGACCTGCTCAAGACCTACAGTGCCGGTGGGTTCCAAAGCTTTCTCAAACTGCGCTTGCCCGCCAGCGTGCCTTACCTCTTCACCGCGTTGAAAGTGGGCGTCGCGGCCGCGCTTGTGGGCACCATCGTGGGGGAGCTGCCCACCGGCGCGATCAGTGGTCTGGGTGCGCGGATCCTGATTGGAGATCAGTTTGGCACGCCGCTTGCCATCTGGTCCGCGCTTTTCTGTGCGGCTGTGCTGGCGGGCGCCCTTGTCACGCTTCTGGACATCGCTCAACGCATCACGCTCAAGCGCATGGGGTTTCAGGCATGACGTGGATCATAGGCGCATTGGTGTTTTGGGCGGCGGCGTGGCTGCTCAACATCCGCCTCGCCAATGCGCGCTTTGCGGCCAGCCGCGCGGTGCGGATCGCGGTGCCGCTCCTTTTCGGGCTGACCATCCTTGTGCTGTGGGAGGGGTTTGTGCGCTGGCTTGAGATCAGTCAGGTCATCCTACCTGCCCCCAGCCAGATCATGACTGTTTTTGCCGCCTCCACAGACATCCTCTGGGTCGATTTCGTGCAAACCGTGGTCAAAGGTGCGCTGCGCGGCTTTGTCATCGGGGCGCTGGCCGCTTTTGTGGTGGCCATTGTGATCGACCGCAGCCCGTTCCTGACCCGGGGGCTTTTGCCCATTGGCAATTTCGTGGCGGCCCTGCCGATCGTGGGCATCGCGCCGATCCTGGTGAACTGGTTCGGGTTTGATTGGCAATCCAAGGCGGCGGTTGTCGTGGTGATGGTCTTCTTCCCGATCCTTGTGAACACGGTGCAGGGCCTGCGCGAAACCGACAAGATGCAGCGCGATCTCATGCAGACCTATGCCGCCAGCTATGGCCAAACTTTAATCAAATTGCGGCTGCCCGCGGCGCTGCCGTTCATTTTCAATGGTCTTAAGATCGCCACGACCCTAGCGTTGATCGGGGCGATCGTGGCGGAGTACTTTGGCTCACCCACACGCGGCATGGGGTTCCGTATCTCCACCGGCGTGGGTAGCCTGGCGATCGATTTGGTGTGGGCTGAGATTTTTGTCTCCGCGCTTGTGGGGAGCGCGCTGTATGGTCTGGTCGCCTGGACAGAAAAACGGATGACCTTTTGGCATCCATCACAAAGAGGCTGAGCACAGTAAACTAGAACCAAAGTTTGTAACCGAAGAGGAAGTGTAATGAACTTGACGAAAACAACATTGGGCGCGGGGGCGCTCTCCCTTATGGCCGGTGGCGCATGGGCCGCTGATGATGTCACGCTCCAGCTGAAATGGGTCACGCAGGCCCAGTTCGCCGGCTACTACGTGGCGCTCGAAAACGGCTACTATTCCGACGAAGACCTCAACGTGACGATCAAACCCGGTGGGCCGGATATTGCGCCTACGCAGGTCCTTGCTGGCGGTGGGGCCGATGTGACGGTGGATTGGATGCCATCCGCCTTGGCCGCGCGTGAAAAGGGCCTGCCTATGGTCAACATCGCGCAACCGTTCAAATCGTCGGGCATGATGCTGACCTGCCGCAAGGATGCGGGCGTGGCCACGACGGATGATTTCGCGGGCAAAACGCTCGGCGTTTGGTTCTTCGGCAATGAATACCCGTTCCTAAGCTGGATGTCCCAGCTGGGCGTCAGCACTGATGGCGGGGATGACGGTGTCGAAGTGCTCAAGCAGGGCTTCAACGTCGATCCGATCCTGAACGGGCAGGCGGCCTGCGTGTCCACCATGACCTACAATGAATACTGGCAGGTCATTGATGCCGGTCTGACACCTGAGGATCTGGTCACGTTCAAATATGAGGATCAGGGCGTCGCCACGCTCGAAGACGGCCTTTATGTGCTCGAAGAGAACCTCGAAGATCCCGCCTTCCAAGACAAAATGGTGCGCTTCGTGCGGGCCTCCATGAAAGGCTGGAAATGGGCCGAGGAGAACCCAGAGGACGCCGCGATGATCGTGCTCGACTACGATGAAACCGGCGCCCAGACGGAGGCGCATCAGGTCCGCATGATGGGCGAAGTGGCCAAGCTGACGGCGGGCTCCAACGGCGCCCTGGTTGAGGGGGATTTCCAGCGTACGGTCGACAGCCTGCTGGCCGGTGGGTCCGATCCGGTGATCACCAAGCAGCCCGAAGGCGCCTGGACACACGTGATCACGGACGCCGCGTTGAACTGATCGAAAAGGCCCCCGGGGGTGGTACATCTCCGGGGGTACCCAAACACAGTCTTACTATGATTTACAAAACCCATTGGAATGCTCGGTTTGGGCATTCGTGGTGAACCCATTGCGAGTGTAGAACGGCTCCGGGTCCGTCTTTGCTTCGCGGGTCTGAAAGAGGGCGCTGTTCACGGCGATGACGCTGGCATAGGGCGGCCCCATGACATCGAACACATGTTGCAACATCGCGCTGCCAACGCCTTGGTGACGGGCCTCGGGGGACACGTAAATATGCGTCAGTTTCAATACGTCTTGGGCAAAGCGCAGCGTGTAGTAAAATCCCAAAGCGCGATCCCCATCCCACACCGACCAGGCGGGGCAGCTATCTGCACTGCGTAAAATGCCCTCCTTATGGAGCGGGCGACCAGAATAGACTTCGAACATATCTGACAGAGGCGCGATGTTGCGCGCATCGATCTGTCGAAAATCATGGGCCATCGCGCGCGTGATCCTAGCGCCCCGGTGCGGAGACGGCCCATGGCTCCTGTCCCTGCCGATCCGTCCGGCTCTGATCTGGGGCGAAGGAAACCGGTGTTGCTTTGTCAAAATTGGTGCCGCCCAAAGGCGTGCCCGTGTCGTCGTGGATGGTAAAGTAGTTCGTGGCTGTCGCGGTGCCGTAGGCCGCCCAATCCACAGGGTAGATCATCCGTCGAAATCCATCCAACAGCGCGTGTTGATCAAGGACGAGAATACCATCAATCTCGCCGTCTGCCCCTTCGATGTAGTCGACCAGAACGGCGGCATGCGTGGTCATGTTGCCGGGCGCGCCGACGCCGATACCCCCATCATAGAGCGCACTGTCCTTGCCGTCCCGATCCAGAAAGGTGGCAATGGGGGTGCCTGGCGGAAACCGCTTTGACAGCACAGGATCACCACGCCGCCAGCTCCGCACGCTGCGAAAATCGTCAACCGCCAGCTTGGCCAGGGACACGCATTGCAGGTTGCCCATCCGCCCGTGCCCCGCCTGCAATCGGGCGGCCAACTGCCGCTCCGCCTTGCTTTGTGGCAACTGATGCACGCGTTTATCGACAGGTCCGACATGACCCATGTGTTACCCCCTACTCCGACCCTTTGGATGAAACAGTGCCTTCCACACCTTAATGAAGTCGAATCCCTTGGCGCTCAAGAGTGGTTTTTCTTGGGCCACTTGGGCTTGCGTCACCACCAAAAGCTGCGCCGCCGTATGCTGCATCAGGGCCAGGCCTGCCTCATAAAGCTGCGCCTCCGTTGCCGCATCAGAGGTGGGTCGCGGCTCTCGACCTTCCTCAGCCCCGTGGGTGATGTAATGCAGCAAAGGGTCCATGCCCAAATCCGCGACATCCGGATTGGTCGCAAGGTACCAGTCCCGGTCGAACACACCGTTTTCTTCTATCGCATGCGCCCACTCCGCCGCGCCCGGATGGGTTGGGATCAATCCCGGGGCAGACAACAGGCACCGGCTCAGCGTCCGAACCTGATCCTCGACCAAGCGCAGCGCGGCGGTTTGATCCCTCAGCAGATCCCTTTGACGCACCTGCGTCTGCTCCAACCCCTGTTGACGTTCCCAGTTCTCATCAACCTCCACGGCAAGCTTTTGAAGATGCGCGACCAAAGCATCGGTGTCATCCGCCTCAACAGGGTGGGCCAAGACGCGGGTGTGCAGCTCTTCAAACCGCGTCACGGCCGCGCCAAGCGTGAAATCCGCCCGAATTTTTGCGGTGACGGTTTCAATCTCCTGCGGGTTCCAGCCGTCCAATTGTTGCGCCAGCCAAGCTGTTGAGATCTGCTCAGCACCTGTGAAAAACCGGGGGCTAAAGTTCTGCCCAGCCCACGCATCAAAACTGTACGGCGTCACAAGCTGCCCAGCCAGGCGCGGCATGACCGGGATGACAGCACAGCCGCAGGCCATCGCCTCAACCGCGCTGCGCCCAACGGCAAAGACAACGTCATAATCCGGCAGCATCAATTCCGGGTTGGTTTTCAGGTTGCCATAGGCCGCACCGATCTTGTCCAGCGACAGACCATTGGCCGCACAAGCCTCTTCCAGCGCGGCAAGCTCGTCAGATTGAAACTTTTGCCCAAACAGAAGCGCCTTGCGCGCGCCCTCTTTGGGCCGGGTGCCGACGCGGCTGAACCGCTGGGTGTCCACGTAGTTGGGGACCACCGAAATCCGCTCTGGCGGAATGTCATGCTTGGTCGCCAAAAACGCCGCCATCTTGTCAGAGGTGGCCACATAGGCATGTATTCGGGGGTGCAACGGGGCCTGCTCGACCCAGGGCCGAACGCCATGGCAGGCGTAGATCGCAGGAACATCCCCAAAGGCCGTCAACGCCACCATAACCGGAAGCTGGTGATGGCCATGGATCACATCCGGCCGCCAGGGCAGCGCCTCAATCTCGTCGTAAGACGCGACCCCGTTCGAGGCCAGAAGATCGCAAACCTTGCCGGGTCTGGGACAATACACACAGACATCATGCCCGTGACGTTTCCATGCGCTGGCCAGTTCCAGCGTGATCAACTCGGTCCCACCGAACCCTTCCAGTTTTCGCTGCGTCAGCAAAATCTTCATCGGCGCCCACTGATCCCCACACAGTAGAAGAACCTGAGAGGTACCATGTTGCGCGCATTGTCACAATCAGCCCGAACGCCCCAATGGCCGCAAGGCACGGCAGAAGTGGGTTATCAGCCGTCAGAGGGTCGTATAGGGTCCCCACCAAACTGCGCCACGCACACTGAGACAGCCCGCCCGTGACACCCCGCCCCTCCACTGGCCAATCCTCGCTCCGGTTGTCTGCGGCCGGGGCCGTGGCCCTTTCGTTGGACGGGGCCGCGATCCACTATTGTGGTCAGAGCGGCTGTGACTACGGAAGGCTGGCCACCAAAGCCAAAGAGGCCTTCGCCGCGATTATTCTGCACCACAATCCACCACACCGATCGCGCGATTGGCTGATGGCCTACCAGATCAACGGGGACCCGACACGCGGCGGGCATTTTGGCTATCACTTTTACATCGAACAAGATGGCGTGGTTTATCAGGGCGCGCCCCTGACTGTCCGCACCAACCATGTCAAAGGCCTGGGATACCGGGTCCGCACTGACATCGGCCGGATCGCGCAAAACAGCAATGCCATCGGCATCACATGCGTGGGCGCGGAAGAGCCGGAGGGCTCTGCGCCAACCGTCTGTCAGAAAACCACCACGCTGTCGCTCGTCCAGGGTCTCTTTGCGGTCTTTGGCATCCCGCGTGAGCATGTGTTCGGACATGGCGAGGTTCAATCCGATCGCCACCCGACAGAAGGGGCCGCGTTGGCCCAGCAGATACGAAACGGCACCATACAGTGAAATCTTGACCCGCATCCCTGATCATGCTGCACTGCAGCAAATTTGATCAAGGAGATAGAGTATGACAATGCGAATGGTTGCGCCCTTCGGTGGCGCAGTGACCCAGGCGTTTGATATCTGGTCAGGCTGGTTTGAAAATGTCGGGCAGTTGGGCTTTATCAACATTGACCTAGGCCGCACCGAAAAACCGGAGCTTGAGCGCAAGATCCTGCAAGAGGTCGGCAGTTATGGTCGCCAGATCGGGCGCATGTCCGAGGCGCTTGATGTGTTGATTGATCAAGCCAATCTCGACCGCACCAAGCTCAGCGATGCGCAGATAGCCGCCCTGCATGAGTTCCAGGAGATGGTGCAAGAGGTCAAGCGCTGCAAAAGCGTCTGACGGCCTTCAGGGCGCGGTGCTATGATATCGGCCCATCGCGCGGCCCTGACCGCGCGGTGCGGATGTGTGCTTGGCAAAGTAATCTCGAACATAGCTTTGCCCCGCCGTCAGGGCGAAATAGTCGTAATCGCGCGGGCGATCGAAGGCTTGGATATACTGTAGGTGCGTGTCGAAGAAACTGCGCCTGAGCGCCCTGTAGGTTCTTGGGCGCAGATTATGGCGATACCGCACGGGCACGATCTTGGGCCAAAGCTGTGGATCCGGGGCGACCCCGCTGGCCTTGACCGGATCAAACAGCGCAAAGATGTAGCGATCCGCCTGCGCGGATAGGTCAAACCACGCCACGCGCTCTTGCCCGGCCAACATTTGCATGTCCCGCCGCTGTCGCCAGGCCTTGGGCAAGAGCGTCATGTTGATCAAAAACGCCCCGAGTGTCACGAGGCTCAGCTGCGGACCGTGTTGCGGCATCTCTTCCGAGGTCAGAACATCCGACACTGCAGAGAGCGCCAGATTGGCCCCAAAGGAATGACCGATCACGACAACCTCGTCGTAATCCTGCCCAAGTGCGCCGATGATCTCGTCTTTGAAGCGGTCGATGCGCGCTTCTGTCGCCGCGCTATAGGCCCCGTACTGACCCACGCAAAAGCCATAAAGATGCAGCGAATAGGACGTCATGAAAAATCCGCGCGTTCGGCCCATCAGCCAAAAGGCCGCACAAAACAGCCCTGCGGCCACAAGCCAAGCACCCCAAGGCGCCAAAACCTCAGAGCCCAGTCTATGCCCCAACCAGGCCAAAAGCCCCGCAAACAGGACCTGGGCTATCACCACAAGATAGGGGATCAAAAACGCGATGGCCTTGAAGCTGTCCAGACGCAAGAGCGCGCTCAAAGTGCCAGTGCGCAGCAATATCCAAAGGCTGCGCAGGGCGGACGTCAATGTGGCAACGATGCCGCCACGCATGACATCCCGGACTAGATCGCCCCACTCCAACGCCTCAAAATGCGTGACGGTCACAGGCCACCCGTCCTTTTGCCACCGCGTGCACCACGTCCTGTCCTCAGACCCGTCCTCGGCAAGGTCGGAGACCGTCAGCCTATAGTCGACAAAAGGCGCCTGCTTGTCACTTTCGGCCGCATATCGATCTTTGTAGCGCTGGGCGTCGCGCGGATCAAAGCCGTGGATAAAAAGGACTTTCCGCCTCAAGACCCGCCTTTTTTTGGCGTTTGTGATCGTCATTTCGGTTCCTGGCACACTCGGGCACATCGCATTCTGCGTCGCTCTCACACTGGCAACTCACCGCATGCCAGATGACATAGAATTAAGGACACCAAAGGGCATCCACTGGTCAAAAACGCGCCGAAATGTGACGGGACCGCCCTCATCTTTCCAAGGTACGTGGTGTCTCTGTTAAGGCGGCAACACCAGTTTTCCGGACAGCCGCCGAGGGCGGAAGCCCAGCCAAAAGGGATGCAGTTGAGGGAGAGTGGCCTGGAGCCGGCCCCACAAAGCGAGCGACGGCACGCCGGCCGGTCAGGCCGCTCCACAAAAGGCGCCGCGCGCCGTGAGATAAAGGATGGTGCGGGTGAGAGGACAAACCTCGAACCAAATCTGGCCTCAAGTAGCTCTCCGCGCGGTAGGCCAACTAAAAGTGGTGCACCTGAAGGGAACAACCTAGAACCCTTTGAGTGCGCTGCGTTGCTTTCAGAGTTAGAGACTTGGACGGAAATTCTCAAGGCGGATCCTGAGGTTATCCACAAGTTGGAGGCTTTGGCTCTGGGTGACAATTCGGCTTGTGAAGACGCTTCAGATGCTGAGGTGCAAGTCTCTCAGCCTGATCTGCCGGACCCGTCGCCATGAAACGTTCGGGTGAACTTACGGATGCGGCGAACGAAGCGTTCAAGAGCTCCATCCCCACTAATGAGCCTGTAAAGCGCGGTGCACGGCGGGCGATTTCGCCTTTGACGCTGCGGCTGACACGGGAAGAGCGTGCGCGGTTGGAAGAACTGGCGGCGGGAATGGCGCTCAGCACTTATGTCCGGGCGTGTGTGTTTGGCGAAGAAGCCAAGCGGCGCAAGAGACGGCCAAAGGATACTGTTACCGACAAACGGGCCATCGCTGAGGCACTGGCTTTGCTCGGTCAGTCACGGATTGCGAACAACCTCAATCAGCTTGCTTACCATGCCAATATCGGAGCTTTGGAGATTACTGCGAAGGAGCGCAACCAGATTGAAGAAGCCTATGCGCATGTCCTGGCCATCCGGGCTTTCCTGGTCTCTGCTCTGGGTAAATCCAAATGATTTTGGAGGGCAACACGCGTGGTTACGGAGCGGAACTAGCGCGGCATCTGCTGAACCCGGTGGATAATGACCACGTGTCCGTGCATCTGCTGGATGGCTTCATCGCAGATGATCTGGCGGGCGCGTTTGCGGAGGCAGAAGCCATCAGTCAGGCCACGCAGTGTCAGAAGTATTTGTTTTCTTTGTCGCTCAATCCGCCATTGGGAGCATCCGTTTCTGAGGCTGAGTTTGAAGCGGTCGTCGCTCAAGCGGAAGAGCGTTTGGGGCTCAAAGGCCAGCCACGCGCTATGGTATTTCATGAGAAGAACGGGCGGCGGCACGCGCATGTGGTGTGGTCGCGGATTGATGCAAACGAGATGAAGGCGATCAATCTGCCGCATTTCAAGCGGAAGCTGACGGCGCTGTCGCGGGAGATTTATCTCGAGCATGGCTGGGAGATGCCGGAGGGGTTTCAGGATGCGGAAAAGCGCGACCCCCACCGGTACTCTCGCGAAGAAGCCAGTCAGGCCAAACGTGCCAAGCACGAGGCAGCGGCGCTCAAGCGTATGTTTGCGGCGTGCTGGGCGGGCGCGGACACGGGCGAAGCGTTTGCGGCGGCGCTTAAAGACAATGGGTTTGTTCTCGCGCGCGGCGATCGGCGTGGGTTTGTCGCCGTGGATGCGGATGGCAAGGTTTGGTCCCTATCGCGCTGGTGCGGGGTCAAGACGCGTGATCTCCGCAAGCGTTTGGGCAATTTGGATGACCTGCCCGATATCGATGAAGCGCGGCAAATGGCGAAAGGGCTTCGCGAGCCAGACCGCATCCAACCGGACACGCAGCGCGAGGCGCGCCTAAAAGAGTTGGTGGCCAAGCAACGGGAAGAACGTGCGGCCCTCATCGAAGCGCAAAAACAGCGGATGGCAGACGAGTTGCGCCAACGCCCCAAAGGTCTGCGCAAAGCGTTTCTCTGGGTGACTGGCCAGCATGCAGCCTTCATAGCTCGATGCGAAGAAGAGGCCCGCCGCGCTCAGGCCCGCGATGCCGTTGAACGCCTAACGATGATTGATAGGCACATCGCCGCGCGCCGGGCGTTTGAGCGCGAATTGGGCTTGAGCCGTTTGCATCATGCGGCGGCGCGCTCGGATGCAAGACAGCGTCTTAAGAACCAAGACCGTCGCGATGGGCCAAGCACGGCGGACGTCCGCGCCAACCCTGTTTGCTTACTTGAAAGCATCTCGCACAATAAAGCTACATTCAGCCGCGCTGATGTGATGCGCGCGCTGGCGGATCACATCGATGATCCCGCTGAGCTCTCAAAAGCGACAGCGATAGCTCTCGACTCGAACACTCTGGTCAAACTCCCAAGCGATGGCGTGCCGCGTTACACCACGCAAGATTATCAGGCCGCAGAGATAAATCTGCAGGATGCTGCCGCCGGACTATCGCGCTCAAGAGGCCTGGTGGTTTCACAGAGCAATGTGGCTGCTGCTGTGGCGACGCAGAACAAGGCGATGACGCGTGCCTTTGGCGGACGCCTGAGCGACGAACAATCAAATGCCATCCGCCATGTACTTGGCAAAGAACAGTTTGCACAGGTGGTCGGTCTCGCGGGTGCAGGCAAAAGCACCATGCTCGCCACGGCGGCAGACGCGTGGCAGCGCCAAGGCATCACCGTGCACGGCGCGGCGCTGGCTGGCAAAGCTGCAGAAGGGTTGCAGGAGAGCTCAGGCATCAAAAGCCGCACTTTCGCCGCTTTGGAACTGTCTTGGGAGAACGGGCATACGCCGATTGAGCGTGGCGGTGTGCTGGTCATTGATGAAGCAGGCATGCTGGGCACGCGTCAGCTCTCGCGCGTGACAGCCAAGTGCCAGGAGATTGGCGCGAAGCTGGTTTTGGTCGGCGACCCAGAACAACTGCAACCAATTGAGGCGGGCACGCCGTTCCGCGATCTGGTTGATATTCATGGCGCAGCAAAGCTGACCGAGATCCATCGCCAACGGGACGATTGGCAAAAACGGGCTTCCCGCGACTTGGCTGAGGGACGCACAGACCGCGCCCTCAAAGCCTACAAAGACAAGCACGCCCTGAAGCAATCGAGCGATGTTTCTGAGGCGATGGAAGCACTGGTGGAACAATATGCCATGGACACCATGGCGCAGGGCAAGGGTGTCACACGTCTCGCGTTTGCCCATCGGCGCAAGGATGTGCACGCGCTCAACCAGGGCATTCGCAAGGCGCTGCGCGGTGAAGATACTGAGCAGGATGCGATGTTCTCAACGGCCATGGGCAAGCGCGTCTTTGCGCCCGGAGACCGCATCGTCTTTGGCCGCAATGACAAAGAGCTCGGCGTGAAGAACGGGATGTTGGGGACGGTGGAGACCGCTTGTGACGGCAAGATGCGCGTGGCGCTTGATGGCGATACGGAACGGCGCGTTTCGTTTGACCCGCGCAGCTATCAGCATTTCGATCACGGCTATGCAGTCACCATCCACAAGTCTCAGGGCGCAACGGTGGATGCCGCCTATGTGCTGGCCTCGCGCTCTATGGACAAACACTTGGCTTACGTCGCCATGACGCGCCATCGCGACAAGCTGCAGATTTATTCAGCCCGCGAAGATCAACCGCAATGGATGCGTACCTTAGATCGCGACCGTGCTCAGGCACGCACCCGCGCAGGTCCATCCCGCGGCCCTTCTATGGAGTAACGAGAGAGAAGCCGCGCCCGGAGTGCAGCTCCGGGCGCGGTTTTTTTTGGGCTCATGCAAGTTGGACCAGCTTCCCTTTGAGCTCTGTTTCAACGTGATGCGCAATTACTTTTGATGCGAAGTCCTTGGGCGTCATGCCGTCTTGTGGTGAGACGGAGCAGCCTAGAAAACTGCGATATCCCGTGCCGCTGATAATGGGCTGAGCGATGTCTACAGCGCGCACTTCAAAGCCTAGATAGGGCATTGCGGTTGCACCAATCCCAAACATGCCATGGAACGTAACCCGGCATTCAGTGCCAAAGGCGCTGATATCAAACGTGCCGTCCTGGCCCCAAAGGGGAACGCAGCCTTGATTTGCCGCACAAGCACGCGCCAGCATGTAACCCGGTGTATTGTCATGGGCCAGAATGCCGGGCTTTCCGTCATTGAGCTTTTGCGCCAAAAGATGCGCCTCTTCACGTATCGCAATCGCCTCATCAAAGTCACAGGCCAGCATCGCCGCATGATGCGCTTCGATCTGCTCCCGGTGAAAGGCAATCGCGGCGTCCATCGTGTCCGGCAAACGCTCTGTTTCTTTCTCAAATGCCCGTTGTGCGTTGGTCTCTGCCGCATCCGCCAGCATGTCACCGAAGCCAAGTTGCTCTTGCGAGGACATTACGCTGCCCTCGCTGTTTGAAAGCGCGTCACACCTGCAAGGCGCGTTTTGGCGGTCGTAACGTGTTTTGCGTCAATGTCGATGCAAAGATAGTCCCGTCCGTTCAGGGCGGCTGCCACGGATGTACTGCCCGAGCCCGAGAACGGGTCACAGATCAGATCGCCGGGTTTGGAGAAACACCGAATGAGCGGTGCAATCACTTCCACGGCTTTTTCTGTTGGGTGCGATTTATTCCCGGAATAGGTCCACTCCATCACGCTCGGCAGTGGTTGCTGCGGCAGCGCCGGGCGTCCCTTCGCCAGCACGTAGGCGCTTTCGTGGCGGTATTGCATAAAGCCTTTGCGCGAGGCGTAGTTCTTCCGCCAGACAATTTCGCCCACAAGGCGCAGGCCTGCCGCTTTCCACGCAGCGGTAAATTCTGGCAAGGCGCTCCAGCCAGAAAAGCAAATCGCAAAGCTGTTCTGCTTCATCGCCCGCGCCATGGGAGCAAAGACAGGCAAAACACCGTCCGGATTATCGTCATTTTTGAGGCTGCGCCCATCGCGGTCGCGATAGTTCACCAGATAAGGCGGGTCGGTCACGACAAGATCAATCGAGCCTTCGGGAAGCTCAGCTAAAACCTCTGAACTATTTCCATGAATGATTTGGTTGATATGCATTTTGTCCTCTCTTTCTTTGGGTAAGGGGTTGCGCGTGCAACCCTTGGCCCTCGCCCGAGAGTGGAGATGGGAGGGGACAAGCCAAATCGATGCTGAGTGGTGCGGGCGCAGCAAAGCGAGCCTCGGTCAGCGTCAATTTTGCTTGCGGGGAGAGAAGAGGCAAAGCCTCTCGGCCTCCCCGATAATGGGGAACATGGCTGCAAAGTTGCAGCCTAAAATGATGCGTCAGGGATCGACGCCGAATGGCCAAGACCGCCTCGGAGGGCTTGGTTTACGAGAGCCCGACCGGCATCGCCGGAGCGCCCAAAAAGAAACGGGCAGACCCAAAGGTCCACCCGGTTTCATTCAGTTTGTACATGGTCAGACGCTACCGAGGCTCTCGTTCAAACAACTCGCCTGTCTCGTCCTGATCATCAGACACGGTGCGCAGAACGAGCTTCCCATCTACGGGAAGCGCATCCATCTGGACGTTGTAGCCCTGGCCATCCTTATGCGCCCACGCAACGGCAACTTTGCTCCAGTAGGCTTTGCCGCCATCCTTTTCAGGACTCACGGTATAGCCCAGCATGTAGGGTTTCATCGTGCTTTTAGATTTCGTTTTTCGAGATGCTTCATCATTCATAAAATCTCCTTCTGTTAATGAGTTGACGAAAAAAGAACAAAGGTAGAACAAATTGCTAAACAAAAGCAAGAAAATATTCCTATATTCATGCACTTGTATGTGAAAAGGGCGGGAAGCTGACTTTCGCTGCAAAGATGCTGCAATCAGTGCGGCGACGCGAAAGCTGCCATTCGTGTGGAGGTCGAAACCAAGAATGCTGCAATCGAACGAAGGACTGCTCTGAGC
>ERZ1740070.1434-NODE-1434-length-14965-cov-8.399329_pt1 | contig 14965 bp, 12 predicted proteins | sample MGYA00581734_ERZ1740070 | MGnify/ENA primary metagenome ERZ1740070 (study PRJEB43018, sample SAMN04849744) | marine metagenome | isolation source: floating plastic debris | place: Pacific Ocean | collected 2008-09-01 | study: EMG produced TPA metagenomics...
GGACCTGGCCTCGTTTCGCGCGGGTCAAGAAGAGACGGGCGTCATCTTTGTGGTCCGGTTGCGGGCCGAGACGGTGAGTGCCCTTTTGCTCTGGGGGTTGCAGGATCGGGCGAGTTCCGTGGCGATTGCCCCGGTGTCAGCACTGTTGAAGGCGCAGGTGGCGCAGTGATGTCAGGTGGGACGCTCGTCCCTCCCTTCGGTCAAGTCTCGCTCGCGGAGGGGGCAGGTGTCAGACGGCGGATGTGATATCTGACGGGGACCATGCGCCGGGGGCAAGACCTTCCAATGTCCAAAGCCCGATCTGCCAGCGGATCAAGCGCAGCGTGGGATAGCCCACATGGGCCGTCATCCGCCGCACTTGTCGGTTGCGGCCTTCATACAATGTGATCTTGAGCCAGCTGTCGGGCACGGATTTGCGCACCCGGATGGGCGGGGTGCGCGACCAGATCTCAGGCGGCTCAATCCGCGTGACATCGGCAGGCCGGGTCGGCCCATCCTTGAGCGTGACCCCGTTTTGCAACGCTGTCAGCGCGGCGTTGTCGGGCATACCTTCCACCTGGGCCAGATAGGTTTTGCCGGTTTTGAACCGTGGATTGGATATCTGCGCCTGCAATTTTCCGTTGTCTGTCAACACCATCAACCCTTCGCTGTCGCGATCAAGCCGCCCGGCGGGATAGACGCGCGGCACATCGATGTAATCTGACAGCGTGGCGCGGGGGCTGCCTGTCGTACCTTTGTCGGTAAACTGGGGCAGCACGCCAAAGGGTTTGTTGAAGAGGATCACGCGGGTCATGGCGGCAGCCATAGGGGGTTGAGGTCGAAAACAAAACCCTGTCCCGCGCGCCCAAATTCCATCACCTTTACAGTGTAGGTGGTCAGGAATCAGTCAAAGGGCGTCCTTTCCGTGAGAGCAGGGTTTTATGTGCGGCGAGCGTGGGTGGGGGTTTGGTACCGCCTTCTCTTTGCGCGCCTGTCCGGCCAGGCAGAGATTACGCAGCGCAATGTCAGGGCGGTGTTCGGGGATCTGTCCGCCGTGCGGCGGTGGCGGCTTTTGGGCCGGATCAAACGCGCGCAGGGGCAGTTTTTCGGGGAGGTGCTGAATTTTGAGCGCGTGTTGGAGCTGTGCCCGCCGCCGGTGATCGAAGGGGCCGGGCGAGAGGCGTTTTTTGCCGCGGTAGAGGCCAAACGGCCGGTGATCTTGCTCACTGGGCATATCGGGAACTATGCGCTTGGTCTGCATTTTCTCAAACAGCAGGGCATTGACGCGGGGTTTTTGTATCGCACCCGGGGCAATATCTTGCTCGACAGCCGGTTTGACGAGATGCTGCGCCTGACCGGGCAGCGGGGCTTCAAGATCGGCCATCGCAGCCAGGGGGGTTATGAAGGAAAGCTCAAGGATTTCATAGAGTTTCTGGGCGAAGGTCATGTGACGGTCATGCTGGGCGATCACCGGGACCGTACGGGCGAAAAGATCCGCTTTTTGGGGCGTCGTGCGCCCACGTCACTGCCCCCGGCCAAGCTGGCACGGGCCCATGATGCGCTGTTGATACCCTGTTTCGTCCTGCGCGCGCGGGGCCTGCAGTTTCGTGCGGTGCTGGACGCGCCGATCCCGCATAAAGGCTCTTTGCGGGCGATGATGCGGGTGTTCAATGACCGGATGACCGAGATCATCCACGACGACCCAAGGCAATGGTCCTGGACAATCCGGCGGTGGTGAGATGAGCCAACCTTCCCTGATCATCCACGTGCCGCGCGACATGTTGGAGCGCTACGGACAAGAGGGCTTTGGCCTTTACGCCGCGATTGCGCCCGGGGTGCGGGCGCGGGGCGTGCCGGTCACGTTCGTGGAGCGCCCGGCGACGACCGATCTCAGCCACTATACCAAACATGATTTTCACCTCGTGCATCACGGGTTTTTGCGGCGGTTCAACCTGCTCAATTGCGGGATCGCCTATCTGTGGCCCTACTGGTATCTCGATCAACGCGGCGTGCTGTGTGACAGCTCTCTGGGGCGCGCGCATCCTGATCTGAGCCAAATTCCGCTGGACCGCGCGACGGGTTTTGTGGACCGCGTGGGCGGACGGCTACAGGAAAAAGGCCAATCCAAGCATGATCAGCCGCCTCGCCGTGGGGCCATGGCGGAAGGCGCGATTGTGGTGTTTTTGCAAGGTCTGTCCGATCCGGTGCTGCGCAGCATGGCGATGCTGGAGACGGAAATGCTTGATACGGTGATCGCGGGGCGGGAAGGGCGCCGGGTGCTGATCAAGGCGCATCCCAAATTTCCCGCCACCATTGCCACGGCCCATGCGGAGGCGTTGGCGGCGGCCCATGAGGGCGTCGAGATGGTCGATGCCAATGTGCATGACCTGCTCGAGGGGGCCTATTGTTCGGTCTCTATCTGTTCGGGCGCGTGTTTTGAGGGGCTGTTCCACCGGACGCCCGCGGTGCTTTTTGGGCGGGCGGATTTCGCCGCCTGCGCATGGAGTGTGGACAGCGCGGAAGAGGGGGTTCGCGCGTTGCGCGAGGTGGGGCAGGTGGCGTTTGAGTATGAGCGGTTTCTCTACTGGTTTTTGCAGCGCAAGATGTTCAACGCGCAGGATGCGCGGCTGGTCGACCGGGTGATTCAGCGCATTTCGCGCACCGGGTTTGATTTGGGTGTGTCGGTGACCATGGAAGAGCCCAAGGCCGGGATCGGGGGCCTCCGCACTGGCGGCCCGGCACCCCCTTAGGTCTGGCTCTTACATCTTGGGGCTAGTCGTTGCCGCCGTCAAAGCGCGCGGCATCGGCCGCGGCCCGGCGGATGGCGTTCGATTTGTGCACGGTTTCCATGTATTCCGCCTCGGGGTCGCTGTCGTAGACCACGCCACCACCGGCCTGAATGTAGAGCTTTTCGTCTTTCATCACGGCTGTGCGCAGCGCGATGCAGATGTCCATGTCGCCACCCGAGCTGAAATACCCCACGCCGCCGCCATAGACGCCACGCTTTTCCGGTTCCAGCTCATCAATGATTTCCATGGCGCGGACCTTGGGCGCGCCGCTGACCGTGCCGGCGGGCAGACCGGCCAGGAGCGCCGAGAGCGCATCTTGGTCTTCGGCCAATTCGCCCACCACGTTTGAGACGATATGCATCACGTGGCTGTAGCGTTCGATGATGAATTCCTCGGTCGGGTGCACGCTGCCGATCTTGGCCACGCGGCCCACGTCATTGCGGCCCAGATCGAGCAGCATCAGATGCTCGGCCAGTTCCTTGGCATCGGCCATCAGGTCGACCTCATGGGCGCGATCCTCCTCCGGGGTGGCGCCACGGGGGCGGGTGCCGGCGATGGGGCGGATCGTGACCTCTCGGTCGAAGACACGCACCAGGATTTCGGGGCTCGCGCCCACCACCTGAAAGCCGCCAAAGTTGAAATAGAACATGAAGGGCGACGGGTTTGTGCGCCTGAGCGAGCGATAGAGCGCGAAGGGCGGTTGGCGAAAGCTTTGGGTCCAACGTTGTGAGGGAACCACTTGAAAGATGTCGCCTGCCTTGATGTATTCCTTGGCTTTTTCCACGGCGGCCTTGTAGCCCTCATGGGTGAAATTCGACACGGGCGGCGCGTCTTCTTCGGCCTCACCCAAGGTGCGGGAGGTCTGCGGCAGGGCCCGATCGAGATCGCGCACCGCATCCATCACACGCTCGGCCGCCTGAGCATAGGCCGCACGGGCCGAGAGACCGGAAGATACCCAGGCCGGGGCCACGACGGTCACATCGCCTTTGACCCCGTCCAGCACGGCCACCACGGACGGGCGCAACATCACGGCATCCGGCAAGCCCAGCGGATCAGGGTTCACATCAGGCAGATGTTCCACCAGGCGGATCATGTCATAGCCCAGATACCCAAAGAGCCCGGCACTGGCCGCGGGTAGATCAGAGGGCAAGTTGATGCGGCTCTCACGGATCAAGCCGCGCAGAGACGTAAGCGGATCTTCTTCAACGCTTTCAAAGCTTTCTGAGTCAAACCTCGCCTGGCGGTTGATGCGTGCCTGCGCGCCGTGACACTGCCAGATGATATCGGGTTTCATACCGATGATCGAATAGCGGCCGCGCACCTCACCGCCGGTGACGGATTCGAGGACAAAGGCATCCTTGGCCGCAGCCGTGAGTTTCAGCATCAGCGACACAGGCGTGTCGAGATCAGCCGCCAAGCGGGCATAGACCACCTGATTTTCGCCTGCCTCATAGCCGCGCGCGAAATCGTCAAAAGAGGGCGTCAGCTCCAATTCTTGCGCTCCTTAGTTGAAATTCGCGTGCACGGCGTTGATCGCCTGGAAATCCAGATCGACACCTGCGCGGTTGCGAAAATCATCGGCGACCAGGCTGAAGATATCCTGCGAAATGCCTGAGGCCGCTTGGTTTTCCAGGATCTGGCGCACCTGGCTCAGCTCTTCGTCATCGGCGTCCGGGGGGCTGATCGTGTCGAGTTTGAGCACGTAGAGCCGACCATTCCCGTCGATCAATGTCGCGTCCCCGGCCTCCATCTCGAACACAATTTCGATGAATTCCGGCGGTATCTGCCCACCGAGTGTGCGCCGGGTCAGCGCTTGCGCCCCGTCAATGGTCAGGCCCACATCTTCAAAGCTTTCGCCTTGGGTCAGGCGGTCAACCAAAGGCTCGGTCGTGCCGCGCAGCGCTTCGACCACGGCGTTGGCGGTCCAGGCGGTTTCAACCTCGGCGCGCACCTCTTCAAAGGGGCGCAGGGCGGGGGGCACGACCTCATCAAGGCGCATGGCAAAGATCCCGCCATCTTCGAGCCCGATCACCTCGGGGAAATCGTTTTCGGTGATGTCGCGCGCGGCTTGCCGGAATGCGTCGTAGCCTGCGATGTCATCGGTGACGCCGGGATACCAGTCAATCGTGCCCAGCTGCAGCTCGGTTTCCTGGGCCACATCCTCCACCGTGGCGCCGCCGGCAAGCAGGTCATCCACGGTGTCAATCAGCTGATTGGCGACACGGCGGGCGCGGTCCCCGGCCAGTTGGTCGCGCAGGACGGCGCGGGCGTCCTCAAAACTGGTTTCTTGCGCGGACAGAATGGCATTCACACGAAAGAGTGTGGGGCCGAGCGAGGTGGGCAAAGGCCCGACGACGTCGCCCACATCGGCCCCAAACACCGCATCGGCATTTGCGCCAAGCGCGTCACGGTCCAGATCGCCCAGGTCGATATCGGCAAGATCGAGACCGCGCTCCTCCACCACGTCCTCAAACGTCGCCTCGCCTGAATCGATGCGGGATTTTGCGGCGGTCAGGTCACTTTCATTGCCGAAAACCAGCCGTTCGACGAGGCGGCGTTCGGGCTGATTAAACTCATCGAATGCGTCGTCATAGGCCTCGCGCATGGCCTCTTCATCCACCTCTACCGTGTCGAGGATCATGTCCGGGGTGAGCCAGGCATAGGTCAGGCGCTTGGCCTCAGGCACAGTAAAAAGGGCGGCGTTGTCGGTGTGAAAGGCCTGCAACGCGGCGTCATTGGCCACGGGCAGCCCCGTGGTGATGTCGCCGCGATCCAGCAGGGACCACGACACGTCGCGGCGTTCGCCCAGATAATTCGCCACCGTTTCCGAATAGGCCTGCGGCACGGAAATGCCTGCGATCACAGAGGCTTGGAGGATGGAGCGGGCGGTGTCGGCGCGCACGTCCTCTTCGAACTGGCCTTCGGTCAGCCCGGCGTTTTCCAGGCCGAAGCGATAGGCGTCGCGGTCAAAATTGCCATCGAGGCCGCGAAATTGTTGCATCGAAAGGATCTCATCGCGCAGGTTTTCATCACCGATCGACAGGCCCATCGCGCGCGCCTCATTATCAAAAGCGGCTTGCGCAATGAGCTGCGCCAGCACGCGTTCGTCAAGGCCCTCATCCTGCGCCCGGGTAAAGCTGATCGCCTCGCCCGTTTGCTGTTGGAAGGCGCGCAATTCCTGCTGCAAGCCGGTCGCGTAGTCCTGCGTTCCGATATCCACATCCCCCACGGACCCAATGGACCGTATCGAGCCGCCGAAATTTGACGCGCCGAACCCGCCCAGGGCGATGATCAGAAGGCCCATGAGGACCCACATGACAGGGTTAGATTTCTTGGCCATTTGTCACGCTCGCAAAGGTGTTGAGACTGCTTTGGATGTGTCTATGCGCTGCTGGGGGCAGTCGCAAGAGTGGAGGGCAGGGCCGACAGCCGATCAAACAGGGTTTTGATGCCTGATCTGTCGATATTGGCAAAGGCGATGCGCAGCTCGTGGGGCGCGCGGGGGTCGCCACCCGGGTAGAACATCGTGCCGGGCAGGAGCAGGACACCCGCCTCGCGCACCAGGGTGGGGGCGAGATCGGCAGATGACATGTCAAATGGGTGGCGCACATAGGCGAAAAACGCGCCCAGGCCCTGAAGCTCCCAGCCTTGGGAGGCCATGGCGGGCCAATATTCGTCAATCGCGGCGCGCCGGTCGAGGATTTCGGCCCGTTCGCCCGCGCACCATTGCGCCATGTTTTGCAGCCCCCAGAGGGCCGCGATCTGGCCCAGTTGGTTGGGGCAGATGGCGACCGTGTCGAGGAATTTTTCAACCTCCATCAACAGCGCCTCATCGGCGATGACCGCGCCAACCCGGTGGCCGGTGAGGCGGAAAGCCTTGGAAAAAGAATAGAGGTGGATCAGGGTTTGCGGCCAGTCCGGATCTTCAAAGAGCGCGTGAGGTGCGCCGCTGCGGGCGTCAAAATCGCGATAGGTTTCATCAATGACGAGCTTGATCTCCTTGGACTGAGCCAGTTGGTAGAAGGCCATCACCAGATCGGCGGGGTATTCCAGCCCGCCCGGGTTGTTGGGCGAGACGAGGACGATGGCGCGGGTGCGCGCGGTGATGAGCTGCGCGGCCTTGTCCGGGTCAGGCAAAAGATCGGGGCCGGTGGCCAGTGGTACGGTCATGATCCCCGACATGTCCAGCCACATTTTGTGGTTGAAGTACCAAGGGGTTGGAAGGATAACTTCATCCCCTTCGGTGCAGAGCGAGGCCATGGCACCGCAAAAGGCCTGATTGCAGCCGGAGGTGATGGCGACCTGGGCTGCTTGGATCTCACCCCCGTAGTGGCTTTGCCACTGATCCGCGATCTCGGCGCGCAGAGCGGGCAGGCCCAGAACGGGGCCGTAAAGATGCGCCTCGGGCGTCTCAAGCGCGGCCTCTGCGATGACTTTGCGCAAGGGTTCGGGCGGCGGCTCAGCCGGGGCGGCCTGGCTCACATTGATCAGCGGGCGATCGGGCGGGAAAGTGACCCCGTCAAGCCACCGGCGCGCGGCCATGACAGGTGGGGCAAAGGTTTTGGCGGTGCGGGAGATCACAGTCATCATGTGCCTCGATACGGTTCGACATATTGCAGTGCCAGATCCCAGGGGAAAAAGATCCACGTGTCCTGGCTGACCTCGGTGACGAAGGTTTGCACCCGGTCGCCGCCCGCGGGTTTGGCATAGACCGTGGCGACATGGGCCTTGGGCAGCAAGTCCCGCACCACATCAAGGGTGCGGCCGGTGTCGACCAGATCATCCACGATCAGCACGCCCTCTCCATCGCCCACGATGTTCGGGTCAGGGGCCTTGATCACCACCGGCTCGGACTGGGTTTGGTGGTCGTAGGACTTGATGGAGATCGTATCGACCCTGCGGATATCAAGCTCTCGCGCCACGATCATGGCGGGCGCCATGCCGCCGCGGGTGATGGCCACCACGGCGCGCCAGCCTTCTTCCGGCGTCAGATCCTGCAACCGCCAGGCCAGCGCGCGGGCATCGCGGTGCAACTGGTCCCAACTGACATGGAAGCCTTTTTCATGGGGCAGGCGGTCTGTGGTCATGGGGGCTCCTATCGGGCGAAGAGCAGGCGCAACCCAAGCGCGCCCAAAACGGCGGCGGTCACGCGATCAATGATGGGTTTGGCCGCCAGGTAGCGCGCGCGGATCACACCGGTCGACAGCAGGATGGCGAGCGTGGGTTGAACAATAAGTTCGACGGCCAGGTGATTGAGGAATATGATAAATTTGTCCGCAGCGGTCAGGCTGGGTGGAAAGATCACGACAATGACGGCGGCGGCGAAAAAGACCGATTTCGGGTTGGCCAGATTGATCATCACCCCGGCGAGATACGCCCGCCCGCGCGAGGCCGCAGCGGTGCCTTCGGCGACAGGCGTTTTGGCATGGCGCCAGGTTTGGATCGCGATCCAGATCAGGTAGGCCGCGCCGAGAATTTTCAGGGCAGCATAGGCCCAGGGAAAGAGCGTGAAGATCCCGTCGAGCCCCAAAAGCGCGGCCAGCGTCCATAGTGCGGCCATCGTGGCCAGCCCGGCCCCCGCGGTCACGCCCGCCGCTCGCCCGTTGGAAAGCGTGGGTTTGATGAGATAGAGCAGGGATGGCCCCGGGCTCGCTATCGCCGCGAGCAGCGCCAGGTTGAACGCGATCAGATGCGCCAGTTCCACCGCTTAGCTCTTTTCGATGTCGGGGGCGTCCACGGCCTTCATCCCGACGACGTGGTAGCCCGCATCGACGTGAAGCACTTCGCCGGTGGTGCCGCTGCCCAGATCGGACAGAAGGAACAGTGCGGAATTGCCCACATCCTCAATCGTCACGTTGCGGCGCAGGGGCGAATTCAGCTCATTCCATTTCAGAATGTAGCGAAAATCGCTGATCCCGTTGGCGGCCAGCGTTTTGATCGGACCCGCGGAGACGGCATTGACGCGGATGTTCTGGCTGCCCAGATCCTCGGCCAGATACATGACAGAGGCCTCAAGGGCGGCCTTGGCCACGCCCATCACATTGTAATTGGGGATCACCTGTTCCGCGCCATAATAGGTCAGCGTCAAGAGCGCGCCGCCATCGGGCATGATCTTTTCGGCGCGCTGCGCCACGGCGGTGAAGGAATAGACCGACACATCCATCGTATTGACGAAATTATCGCGGCTGGTGTCCACATAGCGCCCGCGCAACTCGGTCTTATCGGAAAATCCGATGGCGTGGACAAGGAAATCAATTTTGCCCCATGCCTTCTCAATCCCGGCAAAACAGGCGTCAATTGAGGCGGCATCGCCCACGTCGCAATCAAAAAGCTCTGTCACGCCAAGCTGCTCTGCCAAAGGTTCCACGCGTTTGCGGAATGCCTCACCCACATAGGAGAAGGCCAGTTCGGCCCCTTCATCGCGGCAGGCTTTGGCAATGCCCCATGCGATCGACTTGTCATTGGCAAGCCCCATAATGAGCCCACGCTTGCCCGCCATCAAACCGTTCGACATGTTTCACCCTCGACCCATCCGAAATATCGCCCTCCTTTAGACAATCGCTCTTGGCGCTTCAAGGCTTAGGCGGGAGGCGCTGCAATTCTGTCAAAGCTGCCATGCAAACGATCAACAGAGCTTGCCCCGCAATAGGGGTTGTCCTAGGTCCTCTATTGAGGAGCATCCACAAAAGACGACGTGACGATGAAAAGAGACGGAATTTTCGCGGGCGACGATCCCTTTGAGATCGCGCGAAACTGGTTGGCTGAGGCCGAGACATCAGAAATCAATGACCCAAATGCCATGGCGCTGTCCACGGTAGACGCCGATGGGTTGCCCAACGCGCGCATGGTTTTGCTCAAGGGGATCACCGAGACAGGCTTTTGGTTTTTCACCAATTACGACTCAACCAAAGGTCAGGAACTGGCCGCGACCGGCAAAGCGGCGGGCGTTCTGCACTGGAAGTCGCTGCGCCGGCAATTGCGGGTGCGCGGGGCGGTTGTGCGCGAAGACGGGCCGGAAGCGGATGAGTATTACGCGACGCGCTCTCTCAAAAGCAGGCTGGGGGCGTGGGCGTCAAAGCAATCCCAACCCTTGGGCTCGCGCGCCGAGCTTATGGCCGAGGTTGCCAAGGTGACCGCCACCAAGGGTCCGAATCCGTCGCGCCCGCCATTCTGGGGTGGATTTAGGATCGAACCGGTTGAGATCGAATTTTGGGCGGACGGGGCGCATCGATTGCATGATCGTTTCGTCTGGCGCCGGAAAGCAGTTGAAAACAAATGGGAAATAGCCCGATTGAACCCATAAAATTCACGTAACGCAAAATGCAAAGCCCTGAAAACGTAATGTTTTTTCTTGATACTAATTCCTTAAAAGGCTCTAATGCGGATGAGGGCGATGCGAATGGGAATACCGTTGGTGACTGAAGAAAAAGGCCAAACAGAACGCGTTTATGGCCGGGTAAAATGGTTCGATCCGGTAAAAGGGTTCGGATTTGTGGTCACAGAAGAAGGTGGCCCTGACATCCTTCTCCACGCGAATGTCTTGCGGAATTTCGGCCAGAGCTCTGTCGCCGATCACGCAGGCATTGACCTTGAGGTGCAGCATACGCAGCGCGGAATCCAGGCGATTGAAGTGTTTGCGATTGACCCGCCTGAGGGTGTGGCCATGGCCGAGCTGGCCGATATCGACAATATCGATCTCGACACGCTGCGCGACGCACCGTTGGAGCCTGCGCGGGTGAAATGGTTCGACAAGGGCAAGGGGTTTGGCTTTGCCAATACGTTCGGGCGCAATGAGGACGTGTTTATTCACGTCGAAGTGTTGCGCCGCTCGGGCATGGCGGACCTGCAATCCGGCGAAGCCCTTGCCATCCGTGTCATAGAAGGTAAGCGTGGCCGCATGGCGACGGAGGTGTGCGGATGGGAAAGCGCGGTTCGAGACGACGACTGACAGTCATTGCAGCGGTATTGAGTGCAATCCTGCCGGGCGGTTTGGCGGCGGCGGAGTGTCGCGAAACAGCCGTGCAGGTCAAAGGCACGTGGGGGCAGGCGCAATTCACTGTTTCTGTGGCAGATGACAACGAAGAACGCAGCCAAGGTTTGATGTTTGTGGAGAGCATGGCGCAAAGCGCGGGCATGTTCTTTATATACGATCGACCGCAGCCCGCGCGGTTTTGGATGAAAAACACACTGATCCCTCTGGACATGATTTTTGTTGATCGGACAGGCACGGTGAAGAAGGTGCATGAAAATGCCGAGCCTTTGTCGGAGCGTCTGATCAATGGCGGGCGCGACATCCAATATGTACTGGAGGTGAATGGCGGTGTGGCCGCGCGCTTTGGGATCGGGCCCGGGGACCAGCTGCGCCACCCTGGTATTGCACAAGACGCCGCTGTTTGGCCCTGTTAGACCTTTTCATCGTCAAAAATCCCAGCTAGAGAGGCGCACGGTCCGGGGCGTGGCGCAGTCTGGTAGCGCACCTGTTTTGGGTACAGGGGGTCGTGAGTTCGAATCTCGCCGCCCCGACCACTTTTCATCGATATCTGGTGCAAGAGATCCGCGTCACTGGCGACAACAGGGTCGTGTTTTGAGCGCAACAGTTGCCCGCGTTGCGCCGTTGGCAGGCAAGATCAAAACTTTTTTTTCGACCCTGTGACCGCTTTTTTTGATCTTGGTCTCCCATATGGGCCTGTGGATAGTTGATCGATGCTCATCTGTCTTGGTCGGCTTAACTTGACTGGTTTAAAGGGAGATTTCTGCTTTCGGAAAACGCCGCAGCCGGAATGTAACACTTCTGTGAATCACTGCGCTGTGCCCTTTGGGTGCCGTAACGGAACACGTCAATGAATTTTTGGTCGAGAATTTAAAATAAATGCGTTGACCACCTATGGGCACATACGCCACTTTGTAGGTCACGGTCGCAACGACACAAGATATAGTGTTGACGGCCGTATAGGCAGGGACGCCCCGACTACGCTGGATAGTTCACGTGAGGACGCTGGTCTTGTGGCACCACTGATGGTGGAGCGGACCGGCAGCGGGGTGTTTTGTCGATAAAAAGGGCCGGGTCAAATGGACTGTTTGATCTAGAAAACGAAGGCTGAAATACGGGGCTCAGCAAATGAAAATTGAAAGAAAGTTTACCAAGGCAGGTCAGGATGCATATGCGGAACTGGCGTTTGTGACGACGAGTTCAGAAATCCGCAATCCGGATGGTACTATTGTATTTAAGTTGGACGATGTTGAAGTCCCAGACAGTTGGAGCCAGGTCGCAAGCGATGTGATCGCCCAGAAGTATTTCCGCAAAGCAGGCGTCCCAATCAAACTGAAAAAGGTCAAGGAGTCTGGCGTTCCGGAGTTCCTGTGGCGGTCTGTCCCTGCGTCCAAGACAACACAGACCGGCGGTGAGACGTCCTCCAAGCAGGTGTTTGATCGTCTGGCAGGCGCCTGGGCCTATTGGGGCTGGAAGGGCGGCTACTTCTCAACAGAAGAAGACGCACGGGCCTATTATGATGAGATGCGGTTCATGCTGGCCCGTCAGATGGGCGCGCCGAACTCTCCCCAGTGGTTCAACACCGGCCTGCATTGGGCCTACGGCATCGACGGCCCAAGCCAAGGGCACTATTACGTAGATTTTGAAAGCGGTGAGCTGACCAAATCGTCCTCCGCTTACGAGCACCCGCAACCCCATGCGTGCTTTATCCAATCCGTGGCAGACGATCTCGTCGGTGACGGTGGAATTATGGACCTGTGGGTGCGCGAAGCCCGGCTCTTTAAATACGGATCCGGGACAGGCACGAACTTCTCCTCCCTGCGTGCCGACGGGGAAGCCCTATCGGGTGGCGGCAAGTCAAGCGGTCTGATGGGCTTCCTCAAGATCGGGGACCGGGCGGCGGGTGCCATCAAATCTGGTGGTACCACGCGGCGCGCGGCCAAAATGGTCATTTGCGACGCCGACCACCCCGACATTGAGGAGTTTGTGGGCTGGAAGGTGAAGGAAGAGCAGAAGGTTGCCTCCATCGTCGCCGGCTCCAAAATGCACGAAGCGAAACTCAACGACATCTTCGCGGCCATTCGTGAGTGGGATGGCGCGTCAGAGGATGCGGTTGATCCGGCCAAGAACGGCGCGGTGAAGACAGCGATCCGCGCGGCGAAATCCGTGTCGATCCCGGAGACCTACATCAAGCGCGTGCTGGATTATGCGCGTCAGGGCTATGACAGCATTGAGTTTCCGACCTACGACACCGATTGGGATAGCGAAGCCTATGCCTCCGTCTCTGGTCAAAACTCCAACAACTCGATCCGCGTCACCGATGCCTTTTTGAAGGCCGTGGAAAATGATGAGGATTGGGCGCTGTTGAACCGTACCGATGGGTCCGTGTCGAAGACCATCAAGGCGCGCGATCTGTGGGAACAGGTGGGCCACGCGGCCTGGGCCTGTGCCGATCCGGGCATTCAGTTCCACGACACGATCAACGATTGGCACACCTGCCCGGAAGAAGGTCAAATTCGCGGTTCAAACCCTTGTTCTGAATACATGTTCCTCGATGACACGGCCTGTAACCTGGCGTCGATGAACCTGCTGAAGTTCTACACGGACGGCGTGTTTGGCGCGCAGGATTATGTGCACGCCACGCGGCTGTGGACCCTGACGCTGGAAATCTCGGTGTTGATGGCGCAATTCCCATCCAAAGAGATCGCGCAGAACAGCTATGACACCCGCACTTTGGGTCTGGGCTATGCCAATATCGGCGGCTTGCTGATGAACATGGGCTATGGCTACGACTCCGATGAGGGGCGGGCGCTCTGTGGTGCGCTGACGGCGATCATGACGGGTGTGGCCTATGCCACATCGGCCGAGGTCGCCGGTGAGCTGGGCGCGTTCCCGGCTTACGCCAAGAACAGCAAACATATGCTGCGCGTCATTCGCAACCACCGTGCGGCGGCCTATGGTGCCACCGAAGGGTATGACGCAGTGGCGACAGCACCTGTGCCGCTCGATCACGCCAATTGCCCGGATGCACGTCTGGTCGAACTGGCCATGGCGAGCTGGGATGAGGCGTTGAAGCTGGGTGAGGCCAATGGCTATCGCAACGCGCAGGCCACTGTGATTGCGCCCACGGGCACAATCGGTCTGGTGATGGATTGCGACACCACGGGGATTGAGCCGGATTTCGCCTTGGTGAAGTTCAAAAAGCTCGCTGGCGGTGGTTATTTCAAGATCATCAACCGCTCTGTGCCGTCCGCACTGGAAACGCTGGGCTACGGCTCCGCTCAGATCGAAGAGATCGTGAGCTACGCTGTAGGTCATGGGACCATCGGGAATGCGCCGGGGATAAACCACACCTCTTTGGCAGGGCACGGGTTTGGCCCGGCTGAGCTGCAAAAGGTGGACAATGCCGTGGGCTCGGCCTTCGACATCCGGTTCGTCTTCAACCAGTGGACGCTGGGCGAGGAGTTCTGCACCGGGGTGCTGGGCATCCCGGCGGAGAAGCTGGTCGATCCGACCTTCGATATGCTGGCGCATCTGGGCTATTCCAAGGCCGATATCGATGCCGCCAACGACCATGTCTGCGGGACAATGACGCTGGAGGGTGCACCGCACCTGAAAGAAGAGCACTATGTGGTCTTTGATTGCGCCAACCCCTGCGGCAAGAAAGGCAAGCGCTTCCTCAATGTCGACAGCCACATCACCATGATGGCCGCGGCGCAAAGCTTCATCTCGGGCGCGATCTCCAAGACGATCAACATGCCCAATGACGCGACCATTGAGGACTGTCAGAAGGCCTATGAGAAGAGCTGGTCGCTGGGTGTGAAGGCCAATGCGCTTTATCGTGACGGCTCCAAGCTCAGCCAGCCTTTGGCCGCCGCTTTGGTCGAGGATGATGAGGAGGCCGCCGAGGTTCTCGAAACCGGCAATCCGCAGCAAAAGGCGGAGGTGTTGGCCGAGAAGATCATCGAGAAGGTGATCATCAAGGAAGTGGCCAAGACGCATCGGGAGAAAATGCCCGACCGTCGCAAGGGTTACACCCAGAAGGCGATGGTCGGCGGGCACAAAGTGTACCTGCGCACAGGCGAGTACACCGATGGCTCTTTGGGCGAGATCTTCATCGACATGCACAAAGAGGGGGCGGGTTTCCGCGCCATGATGAACAACTTCGCCATCGCGGTGTCGGTTGGTCTGCAATACGGTGTGCCGC
>ERZ1740070.1435-NODE-1435-length-14959-cov-6.145598_pt1 | contig 14959 bp, 10 predicted proteins | sample MGYA00581734_ERZ1740070 | MGnify/ENA primary metagenome ERZ1740070 (study PRJEB43018, sample SAMN04849744) | marine metagenome | isolation source: floating plastic debris | place: Pacific Ocean | collected 2008-09-01 | study: EMG produced TPA metagenomics...
TCTTTTGACAAAAGAGCTGCGCTCAGCCCAGTGACACCTCGAAGTACCTGCCGCCGCTTAAAAAATATACGCTTGAGCGAATTTTGAGTCATTAGTCCCTTGGTGCCTTCACAGACGCTATCAAAGAAATTATCAGTTTTTAGCTGTACTCGAACTGATGCTTACGCTACAAATATGCTCACAGTGACGTTGCATCCTTATTTGTACCTAATGGATAATCTCTTGTAGAGGTAATTTCTTTTCTTGGACGTACAGGACGTTCCATGGAACGTCTCTCCAGCATTAATTTTTGGATCTTATAAAATCCTTATCCCGCCACTGCATAGTCCACCAGCTTTACCAAATGCTGTCGTAAGGTCTCTAATCCCAGTTTCTGTGCAGCCGAGATAAACAACGCCTGGGGATACTCATCCTTCGCAACAGCGAGCGTGTCGCTGTCCACAGCATCGAGTTTGTTAAACACCAACAAAATGGGGCCTGGTGTTGTTGGCATTTGCCCCAAAATGCCCATCACTGAGCGAATATGCTCTTGCCAGGCAGGGTGCGACAAGTCCACCACGTGCATGAGCGCATCAGCTTCAGTCACCTCTTCTAAGGTGGCCCGAAATGCATCCATGAGAGACGGTGGCAGATCTTGAATAAATCCTACCGTATCTGTTAAGACCATAGCTCTTTTCTCGTGGGTCTTATGATCAACAACAGAGAGCTTTTTTGTTGTTGGGTCCAATGTTGCAAACAACTGATCTGCCGCATAAATATCGGCGTTTGTGAGCGTGTTCAACAATGTGGACTTGCCCGCATTGGTATAGCCCACCACGGCAACAGATGGGACTCGATGATGTTGCCGATTTTGTCTCAAGCGAGAACGATGGGCCTGGAGCTGATTGACTTCTCGCTGCAGCCGCGTAATTCGTTTTTGAATCGCCCGCCGCTCAGTTTCTAATTTAGTTTCACCAGGACCACGGGTCCCAATACCACCCCCCAGTCGAGACATGGCCTGGCCACGACCCGTTAGCTTGGGTAGCTGATACTCTAGCTGGGCTAGCTCCACCTGTAGCTTACCGGCACCGGTTCGTGCCCGCTGGGCAAAAATGTCCAAAATTAATTCGGTCCGGTCCACCACTCGCACGCCGATACGTTGTTCTAAACTGCGCACCTGAGCCGGTGATAAATCCCGATCAAATACCACCAGGCTGACTCCCAAGGTTTGAGCCTCTAGTGCTACTTCTTCAATTTTACCGGCACCCAACACAGTCTGTGGGTGAGGTTTGGAGCGCTTTTGCTGCAGTGTTTCTAAGACCTCGCCACCGGCTGTCTCTACCAGACGCGATAATTCCTGCAGTCCGTTTCTAAACTGGTCGGAGGCCATTTTGTCGGTTTTTAGGCCCACCAACAGCACCCGGTCGTGGCTGGCATCTACTTGCTGAGCTATAAACAGCCGCCGAAATTCTTCCTCTAACCCTTCTGTCAGATCGGCAAAATCTTCCTGACTTAGGGTGTCTACATCTATGGGCTCAGAGACTAACCAACGCTGGGTCTCGTCAGGAACGAGGTGCGCTAAGTAGACGTCACGGATGTAGCCAGTGGCACCCCCTCCCTTGCGCTGGAAACCACCACCAGTCAGAGTGAGCACTACCAAAGCATCTAGCCGCTGCAGGGCCATGGCTGTTAGAGCCGCATTCCCAGGTTTTTCCTGTTTGAGCTGTGTGGCGATGCAGCGAATACCACTTAAACGTTCGGCACCATAACGGGGCAGCTCTACTGCCGGTATCTGAGTTTGCCGGGGTGAACCCACACCAACACGAATGACGTGACCGCGCCGATCAATATAGGCACATACAGGCTGATTGACGTCAGTGCTGATGGCGGCCAAACGCTGGGCAAACTCTGAACTGGCAATTTGGCTGCCTGGAATGCGCTGATGATAAAGACGACGTAATTGTTTGAGCTGACTCGGTTTGAGACCTTTTAGCTCGCCGTAGATGGTTTCGATAGGCCCTTTAAGAATTCAATAGCCGTTGCTGATTTAGAGCATGCATCGATCCAGCATCCTTGCCATTTGGCAGTATCTGACAGATTGAACAATACTCAAGTTCAGCAACATTAGTAATAGACCATTCTAGTCATGACCTTGATGTCAACGACAAGGCAGTCTCAAATTGAAACGTTTTGATAATGCATCAGAGCCAATGATTGAAATTGACTATATGTCGACGCAGGATACTATTTTTCTATGAAGTCAGAATAAACTGTTCATAGAGCATTGATGTTAGATGCTCTATGGGTGTGTGCTTGGCAGCTTGCATTTAGACCGACTCTGGTTTAGTTTCAAAAGCTGACGGCTGACCCCCTTAGCCAAACGGCAGACGAGCGAGGGAAATCCGCTCCTAGGTTGTTGATACCCGATATAAAAATGAGCACCGATATCAATTCCCCTGAAGAGAATGCAACGACTCAGCAAACTACGCCTGAGCCTACCGAACAGGCTAAGGAAGTGCTGGCAAAGATTGCCAGTGTGCTAGGGGATGCCCCGGAGTATGTAGTTGATACGTTTAATGAATACAAACGTCCACTTACAGTTATTGGTTTAGTCTTCGGTGTCCTGATTGCCATTAAGTTAATGTTTGCAATCTTGTCAGCGATTAACGATATCCCTGTGCTGGCACCGACGATGGAGATGATTGGGTTAATTTACACTGGCTGGTTTATCTACCGCTATCTGCTCAAGGCAAACAATCGCAGTGAGCTACTCAGCAGTCTGGATAATGTAAAGGATCAAATCACTGGTAATAAGTAGCTAAACGTTCATTCTCAGAAGCTGGAAGTAAATATTTCTCTCTGACTAATGAATTAATCCCATCAATTACAACTTAACAATTTTTCAAAGGCTGGGTGTCAAGTATCCAGCCTTTTTGCTGTACTGATTAAACGATGTCGTCTTTTTGATTGGAAACCCACACCTGTACCGGTATGGTCGATGGTCGATTGCGCTTTCTATACTGAAGTCATCGCGATAAGAATGTCCCCTTCAAAGGAACCCATGGAGCTAAATCAGGACGTCATGAAAGCGGTCGAAACCCTCGATTATCGGGTGACTGCAGGTGATGTAGCCGCTAAAACTGGATTAAATATTAGTCAGGCGGAAGCCGGTGTGCTGGCATTGGCGTCTGCCACACAGGCTCATATTCAGGTGGCTGAGACTGGGGATATTGCTTATGAGTTTCCTAATCAGTTTCGCTCTGTATTGCGCAATCAATATTGGCAGCTGCGCTGGCAGGAGACCTGGGCAAAAATTTGGGCTGTTTTGTTTTATTTGATTCGCATTTCGTTTGGCATCATGCTGATTTTGGCGGTAGTGCTGGTTTTTGTGGCCATCATTGCGATTCAAATTGGCATGCAGCAGCGGGATGATGATAACCGCGGTGGCGGCTATAGCGGCATTGGGTTTAACCCGTGGCTGTGGATTGGTCGAGATATGTTTTATTGGTTTAGCTATGGCCCTCGCCCGCAGCATAGTCGGCCTAATAGCTATTCGTCTCGTAACCGCCAGGAAAATAAGCTGAATTTTTTGGAAGGGGTATATTCGTTCCTATTTGGGGATGGCGATCCAAATAAGGATTTGGATGAACGGCGTTGGGGTGCGATCGCAACCGTAATCCGCAACAGCCAGGGGGCAGTCTCCGCTGAGCAGCTAGCTCCTTATCTGGACAATACCAATTTGGACGACGACCTTGAAGACTACGTAATTCCTGTTTTGAGTCGCTTCAACGGTCAACCCAAGGTCAGCCCCGAGGGGGATTTAGTCTATTATTTCCCTGAGCTGCAGGTGAGCGCCAACAATTACAAACCCAAGTCGGTGCCCGCGTATCTTCGAGAAATCAAGCGTCGCTTTACCAATGCCAGCTCTGACCAGGTCACCATTGCCATCAGTTTAGGAACAGCGCTGGTTGTCGGTTCGCTCTACCTCATCAGTATTTCTGGCAACTTTTCTGGCTTTGTTGGCTTTGTCCAATCTATCTCTGTGCTGCTGCTGGGGTACGGTCTGGCGTTTCTAGGTATTCCCGCTGGCCGCTATTTCTGGATGCAGCAGCAAAATAAGAAAATCGAGACTCGTAATACCGAGCGTCAACGTCTGGTGGACATTAAGGTGCAACGTAAATTGGACTATGCCAAGCAGTTTGCGACCGAAACCATTGTTAGTAAAGACGCTTTAGCGTACACCACTGAAACCGATCTAATTGATCAAGATATTGCCAATCGAGACAAAATTGATGAAGAATGGCGCAAACGCCTTGAGTCTTCTTGATTTTCGACTCAGCAGCGGCCGTATACGCCTAAAAAAGCCCCCTATCTGAATGCAGATAAGGGGCTTTTGATAGTTAGGGCTATGCGACCCATTGTTCAAGCGTTAATAACTGTGCAAATTAGTCTATGCAAGTGGGCGATTAGTCCAGAATGTTGATCAGTGCGCCAGCAGCGCCACCCTGGATAGCGTTTTCGACAAAGGAATCATCATTGGTAATAATGCCAACAGCACCGCTAGCAGCAGCGCCGACAGCAGCATCTTGAAGCAGGCTTGAGTCGTCATCGCCACCGCGAACGGCTTCAACAGCGGCACCAGCAGCAGCGCCGTTGATAGCATCATCAACACCAGCATCGTCACCGATAACAGTACCTGTAACAACGCCCGTACCTGCACCGATACCAATGCTTTCTAGCAGGTCAGCTGAACTAGGAGCAGCTAGGACTGAACCCAACGTACCTGTCGTCAATCCTGCTACAAACAATGCAGTGAGTACTTTTTTCATGGTAGTAACTCCCGAGGGGACATGACTGATTGATCTAACTATCTCAATGTTAGCTAATGCATTGCTGATACACGTCTGAAGTGCGCATAAGAGTGACTGAAGTCATGCTGAGTCTTTTGAGTGATCTATGTCACTGCGATTCTTCAGTTGGCTTAGGGCCTTCAATCAGCTCAGTTTTCTTTGCGCACCAGCGGATTTACCAAATCATTCAATCCTTCACCAATCAGGGAAAGCCCCGTCACCATGCCAGTGATTGCCAGCCCTGGGAACAGCGCTGTCCACCAAATGCCTGTGGGTAGAGCATCGAGCGCCTGACGCAGCGAACTGCCCCACTCTGGCACCTCATCCGGTAGACCCAACCCAAGAAACCCGAGACCGCCCAAAATTAATACGGCATCGGCGGTATTTAGGGTAAACAGCACCGGTACGCTTTGCACCACATTGAGAAACAGATAGCGGGACAGCACAGCCCATGTGGAGGCTCCCATCGCCTGGGCCGCTTCCACAAATAGCTCTGTTTTAAGACTCACTGTATGGTTGCGAACCACTCGATAATATTGGGGCACATAGGCAATGCTCAACGCCGCTGCCGCGTTGACCACACCCTTGCCTAAGATAAATGCCAATGTGACGGCCAGAAGCAGGACCGGTAGGGTGTAAATCGTGTCCATAAAGAACAGTAGCCCTCGATCTAACTTGCCCCCCAGATAGCCGCTGACCATACCCAATGGAACGCCCACAATGACACTCATGGCAGTTGCTAAAAGCACCACCTGCCAAGCCGCCCGCGCTCCAAACAGTGTCCGAGAAAAAACATCATAGCCCTGACGACTGGTGCCAAACCAATACTGACCAGATGGTGGCTCATGGATTGGATTTTCTAACGTGACCAGCGGATCTTGAATCCAACCCCAGCTTTCCATCAGGGGGGCAAACAGGGCAACTATTACAAACAGCAACGTCATGACAATGCCTGCCCACATTAACACCCTAGAAATTGTCCAGCGCCGCACCGGCACATGTTCCACCATAGCCAAGAGAATCAAATTGGATTCTATTGTCCAATGCTGAGGGGCAATGGGAAAGGATAAATATAGAAACCCACGTAGAGGCGTTCCATGGAACGCCTCTACGATGATTAATTGGTCGCGTCAAAGAGTGCGTTCACCAATTCCTGAAACCCTTTACCTTCCTCTGCTTTGGTTACAAATGTGGGGTGGTGGGCCAGGCTATCTAGATAATGCCGAACATTGGCTACGCCGACCGAATGGGGAAACTGCTCTGGGTCAAACATGCTTTCGTCGTTGGGGCTGTCGCCGACGGTGAGCACTTGATGATGGGCTAAGTCTGGAAACTGCTTGCCAACGACCTGGGTTAGACCGCTGGCTTTGTCTTGGGGTAACGGCTTGATGTGGCACTGCACCGTGCTGTAGGTAAAGCCCCAGCCATTTTCATGGCAGTTGGTTGTCATCCACGCGAGGTCGTCCAAACTTAACCCCGTAACCTCAAAGGTCCAGTCTGTGAGGCGAAATGGATTGTCGCTGGATTCAACCAGCTGCGGATACGTTTGGCGTAAACGCTCAAACTGTTGTAACAGCAACTGCCTATGGTTGTTGGCAATGGGCTGTAGAAAGGTGGGGTAACGGTTGGCCTTTGTAAAGTAAGCCCCGCCGTTTTCTGCGATCGCAGCATCCACGGGTAAATAATGCAGCAATCCGCTGACCCAGCCAGCTGAGCGACCCGTTGTAATCAAAACCGGCATACCTGAAGCCTTTAGCTCGCTTAGGGTCACAAATAGCGCATCATTAAATTCACCCTGGTGGGTGAGGGTGCCATCCATATCTGTGGCCACCAAACGAATCTGAGCCAATGCTTGACGACCGGCTGGAGTAGCCAGTGGCTGTAGCCGATTTGATGCCGTTGTTACCATACTTTTTTGCACTAATTTCTATGGCTCATAGTGCCAGACAAGCACTAGATTTTGCTGAAGTAATTCCATTGTTATCAAGAAACTGATATACGTTAGAAGCCAGCTCCTGATGTCTTAAAGTCAGGCACTGGTCTCGTCAAGGTAAAACGTTTTAGCCCAGATAACCATGGCAGAACTCGTACCCGATCAGCGGAACTACTACTATCTTTTAGAGGCTGAGCGAGCCGGAATCCACAAGCCGATTCTGGCAGGTCTCTATGCGGTGCACCAGGCTCCTCGCTTAATGGATGGCGAAACCGGTCTGGGTATCTCTGCGGCTAATCGTGTTTCTGTCGCTCAGGTCAATACGTTTGCCGAGCAGGTGCAGTATGCGGCCAATACCCTGCGGGGGTTGACTAATACCCTAACCGCCTCTGGTTGGAGTGGTAGTGATTTGTGGGATGCGGCCAAGGGACGCTACAGCGATCGCTTTATTGAGCGTATCGCTGAAGGGTATATGCCATCGGCAGCCGAAGACAGCTCTGCGCGGTTAGAAAGCAGCAATGCTGAAAAGCTCTTAGCAGCCTATGTTGAAGACATTAGCTATGACTATGGCGCCCAGGAGCTGCCCCATAATCTGGCTGAATTAGATGACGAACTGCTGGCTCTAGCTGATCGCATAGCGCCTAACTACAGCCGTTTAGATTTTCAGCGGGAAGCCCTGTTAGAAGTGGCCCGCATCTGGCGCAAGCTCGACTCCCATGAAAGCACCATCGAGGCGTTGAAGGTAGACATCGACAACGGTGTCGTTGATGAAGCCGCTTTAGATAAAGAACTCACCGACTTTATGCGGCAGGTCTCTCGGTTTTATTCTGGCTACCCCCACCAGCGGGAAGCCCTGCTGCGCTTAACACAGCTATGGCGACAGCTGGACTCGCGCGAAGAAGCGATTGAGTGGCTACGCGAAAACGATCCACGCGCTGAAGAAACCAATCTGGAAATTGTGGACCCGGCCCTGATTGCGTTTGTGCAGCGGGTGCCTGATTTTTACAAAGGTGATGGCTACCATCGTTTTGCCCTAACCGAAACCTATCGTATGTGGAAGGGATTAGACTCCCGGCCAACGGCCCTGAGTGAGTTAGGGGCAACGCCACAGTTTCTGAGCGCTAACAAAGATAACCCGACGGCGCTAGCTCAGGCGGCTAAGCAGGTAGATCAGAGGCTTTTAGCGTTTGTTGAGAGCGTGCCCACCAGCTACAAAGAAACGACAGAACAGCGAGAGGCTTTAATTCGTTTAGTGCAGATCTGGCGCAGACTAGACCGTCGAGTTGATGCCATCCAGTCGCTCTTTGCCGATGTTCGCCGGATGACTCGGGCCAATCGCGATTCGATTGAAGCAGCACCGGCACCTAAACCGGCACCGCTGCCGCCACGCCCCAGCCGTTGGACGCCCTTTAATATTCAGCTGAGCGCTTCAATTGTTACCAACGGTAACTTCACGTGGTCTGAAGCGACACGGGGGGGCACCCGTATGCCGCCTAACCAATCTACCGTTGATGGCATAGTCCGAATTGCCAAGCTGGCGCAACAGGCTCGCGATCGCATCGGTCGTCCTTTTCATATCACCAGCTGGTATCGTCCACCCGATATCAATCGTCAGGTGGGCGGGGCATCAAATAGTCGCCACATTGTCGGTGATGCTATTGATTTTTACGTGGAAGGTCTGACGGGCGACCAGATCTATTGGATGCTTGATCCTTGGTGGCCCGGTGGTTTGGGGCGCTATCGTAGCTTTGCTCGGCTCAGCCACTTAGATGCTCGGGGATATCGCGCACGATGGCGTCATTAATTGCACATAGAGCTATCGAAATTTCACAGAGGTTTTACACGTGTTTAGATATATCCTCTTAGTCCGGAAAATACCGCCGGGGGCATGCTAAATGTAATCGGATAGCACTCTTGCTTAGCTATGTCTAACCCTGTCATTGAGCTGAATTCCTTAGTAGCTCAAACACCTATAGCTGTTTCTAAACCTAAGAACCCATGGCTGTATACTTCGCTCACTTTAGCGGTGCTACTACTGATCTTAGGGATTGTGTCACAGCTACAGTTTGCGCGAATCCGAAAGAAGCTCAAATTTGAAGCTTATAAAAATAAGGAACTGCAAAAACGAGTCAAACTGGCTTTAACCACCATCAGTAAGATGGAGAAAAATCCTGATCTGGTGCATTCTCGAGACTTTAACCTTGACTATCTCAGAATGCGAATGGAAGAAAAGCAGTTCCATTTTTCTGTTGTTAACCAGCTCAAGGTTAAAGTTAAACAGCGTATCACCTTAGCACTGCGTCCGCAGCAAGCACAGCAAGGTGTCGTTGGTATTGCCTCTAAACCCAGGGCTGTAGCCCAAATTTTTGATGTCCAATACGAGACTGTTCTGGATAATCAAAAGCAACAACGCGTATTGTTCCGTGTTCAAATTAAGCTAGTAAAACTACCCACCCAGCCTAGTTCGGTCACCGTTCAAGAACTTATTGATTGTATTGAGAATTTCCTAAGCCCAGAGCGAGACGAAAAGTTTTGGCAACCCACACTGTTGGGACGTCTTGCAACGATGCACTGGGATCAAAAAGCTAAACCAACACCGCTATTAGTGTTAGAGCAAACCAGTGAAGGCGTGAATGTGACCTTCCGCAGCTCTAACAACCGTGTAGCCCTCTAAACGATTAGCCTGTTGTGTGAATGATTAAACCACTCACACAACAGGCTACAGCTACCCGGCTAGGTCAAAACCAAGTCTTCGCTGCTGGAGTGATTTCCATAGCCATTGCTGTCGCTCTGGCTAATATTGACAAAAGGGAGCATTTGACTTTCAAGTGCCTCCTGCATATCTTCAGCAACTACTTGACCCAGCAGCTGACGTAGATCAGGCATTACCGCTAGAGCCCGAGTCCAATCAGGAATTTCAGTCCCAGTGGGGTCTTCTAGATACTGTTCTCCAGCTTTAATAATGACTTCTTCAAATCGTTCCAGCGTATTCTCTTCTTTGTGACGGTCGTATTGGAGACCGTTAAATTTGGCATCAACAAAATACTGTCGTGCTAAATCTTGGGCTTCTCGACGGAACTTAATGCGTAGCGATCTCAGCTGATCACGACCAATCACCACCTGTTCTGTTTCGGTTAGCGTGCGCAGAAGAGAGTGTAATATATCGCGACACATCTTTTGTAACCCCTGGCTAGGAGACTGACCAACATTTTGATGTTTGTGGTCAAAGGTGCCCAGGTCAACCTGAGCGATGCGCTTGAGAGCTACATTGCGATAGACTTCTGCCAACAGCCCGACTTCCAAACCCCAGTTAGCTGGAATTCGTGTGGTTAAAGCGAGATCTCTAGTGAGAGCGAACTCTCCGGAGAGTGGATACCGATAGGCTGACAGATATGAGATGTAGTCTCTGTGTCCCCAAACATCCATCAAAGAATGGAGTAAGGGAGCAACAAAAAGCCGGGTAACTCGACCGTTGATTTTGCGGGGCTCTGTGCTAATGCGGGCATAGTAGGCTTTGGTAAACGCAAAGCCAAACTCAGGTTCCAATAAAGGAAAAAGTAACTTTAGAGGATAGGAACGATCGTAGGTGATGATATCAGCGTCGTGGAGTGCGATCGCGCCTGCATGCAGTGTCGCTAACCCCAAGCCCAACCAAACCGCTCGTCCCTTGCCGCGATGAACCAAAATATCCAGGCCCTTTTCCTGGAGCTGTCGTAGCAATGCCATGACACGAGGGCCATTCTCCCAGATGACGTGTGTCTCTTGAGGCAAAGAAGCAAAAAACTGAACCGCTTTAGCATATTGTTCCGCATTGTCTGCATACAGACTAACTACAACGGTATTAACAAATGCGCATTCCTTCAGGTGGTCGCGAATGCGTGTCAGGGCAGGGCGCTCGAGTTCTTCATACAGGGATGGAATTAAAACAGCAGTTGGAGTGTCTCGAGTGAGTTCAAGTGAGCGTTCTTCCAATCGCGATAAATCGCAACCGAAATCATGAATCGTAGTGATTCTTTCCTGTTTATAGTCCATACAATCCCTTACACCCGTAGTGTTCAGACATTATCATAGGAAAAATATTGAAAAAAATGTGTCCCCAACGCTACAGCACATTTTGTAACAGTGCATACAGGCCCGTTAGCTCTGACCCATAGATAAATTTATTCACATCAAGCAAGCTCTCTGATACGAAAACAGTATCAGAGAGTTTTAGAAAAATTATCTAGAGATACTAGAAGAAAAGGCCCAGCATACCGTACCTTACGATTACCGATTTAGGAGATTAACTGTGAGCCATTACTCAATGACAATGGCTCACAGTTAAAACCATCTCGAAGATCAGCAATATTCGATTGTTTCTAGCGAAGCCAGTTTTTGAGACGAGAGGCCACTTGGGGACGACGTAGTTTACGCATCGCCTTGGTTTGGATTTGACGCACTCGCTCACGAGATAGATTAAAAATACCCCCTACTTCTTCTAAGGTATGGGGTTCACCTGTGGTCAAGCCGTACCGCAGAGAAATAATATCCTTCTCACGCTCAGTTAGAACCTCTGTCAACACATCAGAGATTTCCTGACGCATCATCGACTCATTCATCCGCGACTCAGGAGACAGGGTGCTCCCATCTTCAAGCAGCTCCATCAGCTCGGTATCTTCTCCTTTCCCCACACGATGATTTAAGGAAAGGGACTTACGTCGAACCTGCTGTAAACTTCGCAGCTGTTCAGGGGTTAGGTCAAGCTCTGCTGCAAGTTCTGCTTCAGTCGGTGCGCGGTTCAGCTGTTTGCGCAGCTCTCGCTGAGTTTTCTTAAGCTTATTGAGCTTTTCTACAATATGAATCGGTAAGCGAATGGTGCGGGCATCGTTTGCGATGGTGCGAGTGATCCCCTGGCGAATCCACCAGTAGGCATAGGTGGAAAACTTATAGCCTTTGTCGGGATCGAATTTCTCGGCGGCACGATTTAACCCCAGCGCCCCTTCTTGAATCAAGTCTAGAAACGGCACACCTCGATTTAGATAGCGCTTCGCAATAGAAACGACCAAACGCAGGTTGGAGCGAATCATCTTCCGTTTGGCACTGCGGGCATAGTGCAGCCGATGCTGAAAATCAGCTTCACTACAGTCAAGGGCACTGGCCATCTCCAAACGGGTTGGTGTGCGCTTAAGCTGCTCACTCAAGTCTTTGGAAAGTGCTTCCACATCTCCGAGAAACTTAACTTGACGGGCTAGCTCAATTTCCTCGTCAGCTTTAAGCAGCGGATAGCGAGCCATCTCCTTAAAGAACGCGCCAACTGCATCATCAGCAAGCGTTTTCTTATAGGCAGAAGCTACCTCTGCAGTCAGCGCCTCGGCTGAATCAGCATTGATCTCATCGTCCTGTTCGCTTCCCTCCGGACGCTCCCATCCAGGCAGGGGTGATTCTTCGTTAGACTGGCTATTCTGACGATTGCTCTTAGGTTTGGGCGCTTGGTCTACCTCAGTCCAAGGTTCAATTACTGCTGTTTCTGGGGAATTAACAGAAGGAGCCATAGTTCCGCGAGAAAGTTCTGTGCCTGAAGGGTTCTGAAAATGTAATCGAGGGATGCCGCTATCTATGGATTAATAAGAGACCGAATGCAGCCCCAATTACACTATACCAATCTCATTCTGGAGCACTGTCCACCATGATATTTTTTGGACGATGAAAACTCTTATTTATCAAGGTTTTTATAGCTTTTGTAACGTTTAATTCTATTCATTGCAGCATGTAAAGCTTTCATGACATTTAGCCATAAAAGCATGCTTAAAGTCTTCGATTTGTTGATGGTTAACTAATAATTTAAGACTTCTATTTCTCACCGGATAGACGTCTATAGACGTCTATAATTTATCCATTATTTAGGATTATATGTTTCGGGCTGAATCCACTGCTGAATCTGTCGTTGGGCTAGTTGAGGTATTGGTAGATTGTCCAGATATTCAAGGACTTTATACCTACGGAATTTCTACAGATTGCGATGTTCAACCGGGTGATGTTGTCAGCGTGCCATTTGGCAGTCGTCAGTTAGGTGCGATCGCAATTCGATTGCGACCAATGTCAACGATAGCTAAACGTGATTATCAGCTTCGGAATATTGATGCTGTCGTTAGCCGGGGGCTTTTTTCTAAAGATTATTGGAAGATATTAGAACGGGTTGCTGACTACTATCAGACTCCCTTAATTCAGGTGATTCGAACAGCATTGCCGCCAGGTTTATTAAGTCGTTCTCAACGCAGAATTCGCTTAAAGCTATCGTCTCAAAATTCCAAATTATCGTCTGTACCCAGCGATCTTAGCTCCCCGGCACAGGCCCTGCTCAAAACACTCCGTCAGTCTCCCCAGGCCGATTACACATGGCGTCACCTGCAGCGTCAGCATCCCCAGGCGAAAGCGGGCTTAGAACAACTGCTGAGCCATGAACTTGTCGAGAGCTATCTGGCTATGGCGACCCCGCCTCGCCCCCAACAGCGGCAGGCGGTAAGTCTGGTGAATTGTAGACTTACCGATTTAGAAACGCTAACTAACCGTCAGCAGGAAATTTTAACGACCCTACAGCGCCATGGGGGTGACCTATGGCTGAGTGACGCGCTACAGCGGCTGCGTACCACCAGTACTACACTGCGACGGCTGGCAACAAAAGGCTATCTCGTGATTGAATCTCGCGAACGGCTGCGGGTGGGCAGTTATTCTCAAGCGTCAGCCGATCAACCCAAACGTCTAACTACCGATCAGCAGTGCGCCCTAAAAACTCTTAACCAGCTAACGGCCTACTCTGAGGTGCTGTTGCATGGAGTAACGGGCTCTGGCAAAACAGAAGTTTATCTGCAGTCAATTTTGCCTCGGCTGCAGGCAGGGGACTCTGTGTTGGTATTGGTGCCTGAAATTGGATTAACACCCCAGCTAACTGACAGATTTCGGGCTCGTTTTGGTGAGCAGGTATGTGTCTATCACAGTGGGTTATCTACTGGGGAGCGCTATGACACCTGGCGACAAATGCTTGATGGTCGGCCCCAAGTCGTCATTGGCACTCGCTCAGCGATCTTTGCCCCATTACCCCGGTTGGGGATGATTGTGCTGGATGAGGAGCATGACAGCAGCTTTAAGCAAGATCAGCCAGCACCGCGCTACCACACCCGCACAGTGGCGCGATGGCGAGCAGAGATGGTGGGTTGCCCGTTGATTTTAGGTTCGGCAACACCTGCTTTGGAGACATGGGTAGAAAACAACAATGGTGTAGGGGCCTTCCATGGAAGGCCCCTACACCATTATTTGTCGTTGCCTAACCGGGTTCACCAACGTCCCTTGCCGCCTGTCAATGTTGTCGATATGCGTCACGAACTCCAGACCGGTAATCGCTCTATTTTTAGCCGCTCGCTTAAAACAGCGTTAGAACAGATGCAGGCTAAGGGAGAGCAGGGACTGCTGTTTATTCATCGGCGGGGGCACAGTCGGTTTGTTTCCTGCCGGAGCTGTGGCCATGTGATGCAGTGCCCAGACTGTGATGTGTCGCTGGCCTATCATCAACCCCAGGATGAAGGGGCGGCCTCTCTACGGTGTCATTATTGTGGCTATAGCCAGCGGCACCCAGATCGCTGCCCCAGCTGCGAATCGCCCTATTTAAAATATTTTGGTAGCGGCACCCAACGAATTGTGCATGAATTGCAGAGTCAGTTTCCAGGATTGCGGTGTCTGCGGTTTGATAGCGATACGACTCGAGCCAAAGGGGCGCATCGGGCTTTACTGGAGAGGTTTGCAGCGGGTGAAGCCGATGTTTTAGTGGGGACTCAGATGCTGACCAAAGGAATCGATTTACCTCAGATTACGGTTGTTGGTGTGGTCGCGGCAGATGGTTTGTTGCACATGCCCGACTATTGGTCGGGGGAGAGAGCCTTTCAAACCTTAACCCAGGTAGCTGGCCGGGCCGGGCGGGGAGAACGACCAGGCCAGGTGATTTTGCAAACCTACACGCCAGATCACCCGGTTGTTGAGGCTGCTAAGACCCACAATTACTCTACGTTTATTGATTATGAGAGAGAACATCGCCAGGTCCTGGGCTACCCCCCCTACGGGCGGCTAGTGCTGCTGCGGTTAACTAGCCCAACGGAGACTGATGCGGAAACGGCGGCGCAGCGATGTGCTAAACACCTGCAAGCACTGCTGACGTCATTGGGAAATG
>ERZ1740070.1437-NODE-1437-length-14946-cov-6.282788_pt1 | contig 14946 bp, 15 predicted proteins | sample MGYA00581734_ERZ1740070 | MGnify/ENA primary metagenome ERZ1740070 (study PRJEB43018, sample SAMN04849744) | marine metagenome | isolation source: floating plastic debris | place: Pacific Ocean | collected 2008-09-01 | study: EMG produced TPA metagenomics...
TTCCAAGTCACGCATAGAAGACACTTACAAGACCCTACCCCTACCGTTTTTTCTAAGACCGATCTTGCTTGCGGGCCTGCTTCTGCGACTGACGTTTTTTCCTACGCTTAACCTCCCCTTTTTTTAGATCGGCAAACCCCGACGAAAGCCCAATGCCTGCTGGAGCAACCCGTTTCTGCTTAGGAGCATTGCCCTGGAAGCAAGCCCACCACCCCATAGAAGCGATCGCATCTGTCACAAAACGATACTGCCGTCGTGAGCGTAGCCGCTCGATAGACGTCTCTATGCCTGTGTTAATCGCACGGTTTAGATCCTCAAGATCGCTCCATTGAGGATCGACCTCATCGGCTTCGTATGCCTGACGTAGCAACGGAATCAATGACTCACTAGGGCACAGGTCCAAAATGTCCATCAGCAGTGAATGAGATAAAAAATCATCCGCTTCTGTTTTCTGTTGTTGAAACTGGGGCCACAGTTCTTCAAAGTACTCCAGCACCGATTCCCTAGAGAGCTCATCTTCTATCACCAGTGTGGTTAGGGTACTCAGCCCAACGCCGCGAACATATTCATTAATCTCGGTATTTTCGATAGTTTGCTTAATCGGTGAAAGATCGCCACCACACACTGAGGCCAAAATGCGGCCTAAATCTTCCGTAACCAGGTCACCCATAATGTCCATAATGACCTCACCCGGTGTGGTGATGAAGTCAATCATGAGTGGATAAGCTTGGGTCTCTCGGAACTGGGCCAGTAGATAAAAGGCGTAAATATGGCGAAAATAGTCGGCATTTTTCTCAATTTCTGCCAGCTTTTCGGGGGTAGGGGTAATCTCAGCCAGCAGCAGCGGGGTGATTTCATCCTTTTGGACAATGGCTTGCTTGATGACCTCACCCGGAAATTTGCGATCGCGATTTTCCTTCAAAGCGTCCATAATCGCAGTTACTTCCATGCTCTAATCCCCGGCTTTCTATAGGCTCTATCCTAAAACGCGGTTTACGCCTAAACAACGGGTAGGCACCTTTATCCCACAGCCAGGTCAAGAACACCTGACGGAATTGTCTGCACCAGGGATGTATAGATGAAGGACTTCTATGCGCGCATATTCATGATTTTCCTGAACTCAAAATCGTTACGGCGATGTTTTGGGCTATTTTTGGCAGGATTGCTAGCTGGTTAGATGATAACGAACCAGCCAGCGGCGGCCCAAACTAGCTTTTGTGAGACCCGGTCTGTGCCGTCTGATGTGGTGCAGGGACGTAGCTATGGTGACCCCCATATCAATACGTTTGATGGGTTTCACTATGCATTTCAAACCGTGGGTGAGTTTATTTTGACCCATTCAAATGATCGCAATTTTGAAGTGCAGGCTCGTCAGGCCCAGGTGCCCAATCGCAATAGCCTATCGCTAAATACGGCGGTTGCGATGCGGGTGTGCGACCATCGCGTTGGCATGTACATACAAGATAGCCCCGACGGTCGTAGTCTGATGTGGGTAGATGGCCAGCCCATTGAGTTTGAGGATAACGGCGTTGCGTTGCCCAACGGTGGCGAAATCCAGCGGCAAAATGACAGCAACTACACCGTAATCTGGCCCAGCGGTGACCAGGTGGCGCTTAAGCTGATTACCGTCAGCGGCAGTCGCTTTATCAACATTATGCCGATTGTGAGTCGCGATCGCAGAAATACCCTGGCCGGTCTGCTGGGTAACTTTAATGGCAACCCGGATGATGACTTGGCCAGCCGCAGTGGCAATGTGCTGCCCGCTCGCTCCACCTACAGCATTGCCACTAATGCCCTCAACCGGGCCTTACCAGCGGCCATTCCAGTGTATGAGCTAGAAACGGCCTACTTTGAGCAGCTTTACCAACAGTTTGGCGATAGCTGGCGGGTGACCCAGGCAGAATCACTATTTGACTATCCGGCTGGGTTGACCACCGCTAGCTTTACCAACCGTGGTTTTCCCAATCAGTACTTGACGCTGAACGGTGTGAGCGATCGCGACCTGGAAACGGCCATTGAAGACTGTGAAGCCGCTGGTGTGCCCGACGATCAGATGGATGGCTGTGTATTTGATGTAGCAGCAACGGGAAACAGCAGCTTTGCCAATGCCGCCGTTAATGCTGTTGCCAATGTTGTTGTTGATCGGGTAACCGACCGCATTTTAGATGAAGTCAATGAGGCCATTCCCTTACCTGGTGGCTTTAGTCTGCCGTTCTAGAGACTGTTTAGACTAATTTAATAGTTGTTAAAGGGGTGCGATTTTAACTGAGATCGCACCCCTTTTAGTCAAAATGTTACGGTTGTTATTGTTATTCTTTAGCAATTATTTAGAGTCATCTAAATAGTCTCATCGTTTGTCAATTCAGCACCTATCCTTGTAAGGACAGCGATATTTTAGGATATTTTATGCCTAAACCAACCAACCAAGACATGCAGCAGGAGACTGTTAACGGCTCTTCGCATAAGAAACCTAAGTCAGACAAACGAAAAGCGGCAAAAACTAGAGCCGCTAAACGAAAAGCGGTAAAAACAAAGGCTGTCAAACGGACCGTTAACCAGATCGCTACAGTTCCTATGTCTGCGTCATCCAAATCTGCTAAAAAGAAATCGGCAAAACGTCATGCAACAAAAGATAAAAGTGCCCAGACCAAACAGTCTAAGCCTGCTAAAAAGTTCAATAAATCTCTTTATGAAGCTGAACTAGAGCGGCTACAGCTAGAACTGGTCAAAATGCAGGAATGGGTTAAGCATGCAGGGCTAAAAGTTGTTGTCATTTTTGAAGGGCGAGATGCGGCTGGTAAAGGTGGTGTGATTAAGCGTATTGCTGACTGTCTCAACCCTCGTGGCTGTCGCATTGTGGCTTTAGGTAAACCCACCGGGCGAGAGAAAAGTCAGTGGTATTTTCAACGCTATGTCAGTCAGCTACCGGCGGCGGGTGAAATGGTCTTGTTTGATCGCAGCTGGTATAACCGGGCCGGTGTTGAGCGGGTGATGGGGTTTTGCACCCACACTGAGTATGCGGAATTTATGCGTACCTGTCCTGAGTTTGAACATATGCTGCAGCGCTCGGGCATTATCCTAATTAAATATTGGTTTTCTGTCAGTGATAGAGAGCAGGAACAGCGGTTTAAGGCCCGCATTGATGACCCAACTAAACGGTGGAAGCTAAGTCCTATGGATTTAGAAGCCAGGGCTCGCTGGGTGGAGTATTCCAAAGCAAAAGATGACATGTTTGCCATGACGGATACGACCCAGTCCCCCTGGTATGTGGTGGATGCTGATGATAAACGCCGAGCGCGACTCAACTGCATTAGTCATTTGCTCAGCCTGATTCCCTATGAAGATCTGCCCTATGAGCCGATTGTCTTGCCCAAACGTCAGCGGGCCATCAACTATGAGCGTCCCCCCAAAGACACTCAGCGCATGGTGCCACCGCTGTATTGATCAGCACCTATGGCGGCAAACCTCTGCTGATACGGATCTATTTAAGACACTCAGTGTATGGTGCTAACGCTGTATTAATTGATACCTATGATGGTAAACCTCTGCTGATATAGAGCTATCTCTATCAACATAGCCAGCATAGCCAGGCAATCTTTTGAGAGGGCTGCCTGGCTTTTGATTGTGGGTGATCTGGATAGGTTTGGGTGCGATCGCACCCTACAACTTTATTAGACAAATGCATGTCAAATGTGAGACCACATATATAAGCCAATCTTTTGATTTCAATTGAAATTCATAAAACAAAAAAATGTTACTTCCATTTCCTTTTATTGTTAGACTTTAATCAATGATTAAAAAGAATTGCATTTATTAAAGTCAATTCTTCCTTGATTGCAAGGTCCCACGCCTGTTTCCGCAGTCAGGAAAATGTCAGTTTCCTTTGGATAGGTCAGGTGTCGGGGTTTACATTCCGTTATTTAGCTGTCTACCAGGGAGTCTTAGCTTCGACTAAGCGAGGTGCTTCAAACGTGCAGATTACAAACAAGATCCATTTCCGAAATTTACGCGGTGATCTCTTTGGGGGTGTCACCGCTGCTGTTATTGCGTTACCGATGGCCCTAGCCTTTGGTGTTGCTTCTGGGGCAGGAGCCGCATCGGGGTTATGGGGGGCTGTACTCGTTGGCTTTTTTGCCGCTCTGTTTGGGGGTACTCCCACACTCATTTCTGAACCCACTGGCCCCATGACAGTGGTCATGACCGCCGTCATTGCCAACCTGACCGCAGACAATCCTGAAACCGGCATGGCTATGGCATTTACCGTAGTCATGATGGCGGGGGTATTCCAAATTATCTTTGGCGCTCTCAAGCTGGGCAAATATGTCACGATGATGCCCTACACCGTGATATCGGGCTTTATGTCTGGTATCGGTATCATTCTGGTCATTTTGCAGCTTGCGCCATTTTTGGGTCAGCCAAGTCCTAGCGGCGGAGTCGTGGGTACCCTGCAGTCCATTCCTGCACTGTTGGGGAACATTGAGCCTGCAGAGACCATGCTAGCGATTTTTTCTGTCGCTATCATCTGGTTTATGCCTGCCAAAATTAAGCGTCTGGTTCCGCCTCAGCTAATTGCGCTGATTGGGGGTACGGTCCTTTCGCTGCTTCTATTCCCCGGCCCAGACACTATCCGTCGTATCGGCGAGATTCCCATGGGCTTTCCCCAGATGCAGGTGCCAACATTTAGTCCCGACCAGGCACGGCTAATGGTTGTAGATGCTGCTGTTCTCGGTATGCTGGGATGCATTGATGCGCTGCTAACCTCCCTAGTCGCTGACAGTCTGACTCGCACTGACCATAACTCTAATAAAGAACTAATTGGCCAGGGCATTGGTAACTTAATGTCTGGTCTATTTGGCGGTATTGCTGGTGCTGGTGCCACCATGGGTACTGTGGTTAATATCCAGACGGGCGGTCGTACGGCTCTCTCGGGTTTAACCCGTGCCCTTATTCTACTGGTTGTAATTTTGGGTGCGGCTAATCTGGCGGCAACAATCCCCCTCGCAGTGCTTGCGGGTATTGCCCTAAAAGTTGGTATTGACATTATCGACTGGGACTTTCTCAAGCGGGCGCATCAAATCTCCATTAAGGCTGCGCTGATCATGTACGGTGTGATTCTTCTCACCGTTCTAGTTGACCTGATTGCAGCGGTTGGTATCGGTGTTTTTGTGGCCAATATTCTCACCATCGAGCGCATGAGCCAGCTACGGTCTGAGTCAGTTCGGGCCATTACAGATACGGATGATGCCATCAAATTAACCTCCGATGAAAAGCGCTGGCTAGACGAAGGTAACGGTCGTGTCCTGTTGTTCCAGCTGGGCGGTCCCATGATCTTTGGTGTAGCCAAGGCCATTTCCCGAGAGCACAATGCCATTGGTGATTACGATGCGGTTGTGTTTGACCTGACCGATGTACCCCACATGGGTGTAACCGCTTCTCTGGCGATAGAAAGCGCTATCGAAGAGGCTACTGAGAATGGTCGTCACGTCTATATCGTAGGGGCGGCTGGCCAAACTAAGCGTCGATTGGCCTCGCTAAAAGTCTTTGATTTAGTTCCGTCTGACCATCGCTATGCAGATCGAGCTGAAGCGCTTAGACAGGCTGTATCGCAAATCTATCCAACAACAACTCAGCCAGCCATGGCAGCAGATGCGTCTTCCTCTGTGGATGCGTCTTCAACAATCCCAAGTTAGTTAATAGGAGAGCTATGCAACCTATCGTTTGGCTGTTATTTGCTCTCTGTGCGACCGTGCTAGGTCGTCGGCTGCGTCACCTTGATGAAGTTCATGCCATGGCACTCTATAGTGTTGGTCTGTTAAGCGGCATCTGGGGATTCTCCTTAGTACCTAGCATGGTCCCACTAACCCTTGGCACTCTGGTCATTGGTTGGTTACAGATTGGTAGCTTACGAAATTAAATAGAAACGGTTTTGGGCTGATGAGAATCAGCGATCGCAATGTTCACGTCCATCGCTCTGCTGTAGAAAGAACCTCAAAAGAGTTTTATCTGGACGTATCAGGACGATAAAAGTGTTTTAAAACTCTGACAATGAAGAGGATTTATACATGGTTTTGAATAGCATGTCATCACTCCCCAATCTGATAGATACCTGGCCGTTGACGCCATGGGTCTTGGCAGAAGTCTCGCCCACTGAAAGCGGTCCTTTGATTCTGATTGGTGTGCTGCTAAGTCTAATCACGGTGTATGCCACTAGCAAGATTGGCGGCGAGCTGTCGAAGCGGCTTGATTTACCCCCCGTACTGGGTGAATTGTTGGGGGGTGTTGTTGTCGGTGTTTCATTCCTGCACCTGCTGATGTTCCCTGAAAACAGCTCTGCTGCTTCAGGTTCGGTGATTGCTCAGGTCGTGCAGTGGATGGGGCATCTAGACGCCGATGCAGCCATGCAGATCTTTGAGAGTCAGAGCGAGGTTATCTCGGTTCTAGCCGAGTTAGGTGTCATTGTTCTGCTGTTTGAAATTGGTCTTGAGTCTGACCTGCGCGAACTGAGTAAAGTTGGTGCTCAAGCGGCCGTGGTGGCTATTGTGGGTGTGGTTGTTCCATTCACCCTCGGCACCCTGGGTTTAGTATCGATCTTTCACGTGGCTGTTATTCCTGCCATTTTTGCAGGCGCGGCCCTAACGGCGACCAGCATTGGCATTACCTCAAAAGTATTGGCGGAGTTGGGTCATCTAAAATCTACGGAAGGCCAAATTATTGTTGGAGCCGCTGTTATCGACGATGTGTTGGGCATTATCGTGCTTGCCGTTGTCGCTAGCCTGGCTAAAACAGGCGAAGTGGATCTGCTCAATGTGCTCTACCTAATTGTGAGCGCCAGCGCCTTTTTGTTGGGGGCTATTTTGTTGGGTAAGTTTTTTAACACCGGCTTTGTTGCGATCGCTGACAAGCTGCAAACCCGTGGCGCACTGTTAATTCCTGCCATCACGTTTGCCTTAATCATGGCGTGTTTAGCCAGTGCTATCCACCTGGAGGCTATTTTAGGGGCGTTTGCTGCCGGTCTGGTTTTAGATGAAACCGACAAGCGTAACGAGCTTGACCAGCAGGTCATGCCAATTGCCGACTTTTTGGTCCCCATCTTTTTTGTCACAGTGGGCGCTAAAGCCGACCTCGGTGTCTTAAATCCAATGGTGGCTGAGAATCGCGCCGGTCTCATCATTGCTGCATTTTTGATTGTAGTTGCCGTCGTTGGTAAAGTGGTAACGGGCTGGGCCGTATTTGGTCAAGCCGAGGTTAACCGCTTAGCCATTGGTGTGGGAATGATTCCTCGGGGTGAAGTGGGATTGGTTTTTGCCGGTATCGGTACGGCTAGCGGAGTATTAGATCGACCTTTGGAAGCAGCGATTATTATGATGGTAATCCTGACCACATTTTTAGCACCTCCGCTGTTGCAGATGACCCTCAAGGAACCAAGCGTGGAGGTTGGTTCTAGCAGCGCCGCGGCTGCAGCAGACTAAGTGAATTCCTCCTGCTGCATTACGCAGCAGGAGGACGCGGACCCCTTAAACGAGCACCAGCTAGCCTGTATCCAAATTAATGACTGCCATACTTGAAGCCTGTATCTTTGCCACGGTCATGGGTGGTTTTTTTGGCATTATTCTGAAAAAAAACCTCATGATGAAAATTATCTCCATGGATGTGATGAGCACTGGAGTAATTGCTTGTTATGTTTTGGTGGCCTCACACCGTGGTTTGTTTACCCCCATTTTAGAAACCTCCGAACAATCAGCAGAATCAGTGGCCTACGCTGATCCGGTTCCACAGGCTGTGATTTTAACGGCGATTGTGATTGGCTTTTCAATTCAGGCGTTAATGCTGGTGGGGGTGATGAAACTGGCACGGGATAATCCGACGCTGGAGATTTCTGAGATTGAGAGGAGCAACACGCCATGATGATGCTCACAATTGCTTGGATTGCCCTACCGCTGCTGGTTGGCTTTAGTATCTATTTGCTGCCAAAGATTGACCGCTATCTGGCCATGGGCGTTGTGCTCGTGTCGGTCGGTTACGGTCTGACTTTGCTGCAGCGATCTGAGGCCATAACCCTTAGGTTATTAGACTCATTTGGGGTGACGCTGTTTGCTGATTCGCTCAGCGGCTATTTTATTTTGGGTAATGCCCTGGTCACCGCTGCAGTGCTGCTTTATTGCTGGGGCCAGGCAAAGTCTGCCTTCTTCTTTACCCAGATTACGGTTTTACACGGCTGTGTTAACGCCGATTTTATTTGCGCTGACTTTATCAGTCTGTATGTGGCGCTTGAAGTGATTGGTATAGCGGCCTTTTTACTGATTGCATATCCGCGTACCGATCGTTCCATTTGGGTGGGGCTGCGCTATCTGTTTGTCAGTAATACTGCCATGCTGTTTTATTTGATTGGGGCCGTCTTGGTGTACCAATCGAATGGATCGTTTACCTACGAGGGATTACAGCAGGCACCGACAGAAGCGATCGCACTCATCCTACTGGGGCTTTTAACCAAGGGTGGCATTTTTGTCTCAGGGCTATGGCTGCCATTAACCCACTCAGAAGCAGAAACCCCTGTCTCTGCCATGCTATCGGGAGCTGTAGTCAATGCAGGCATATACCCGCTGGTGCGATATGCACTGCTGTTTGAAGACCTGTTGCTTATTCTTCAGCTGTTTAGCGTAGCTACGGCTTTTCTAGGGGTGGTGTACGCCATCTTTGAAAAAGACACAAAGCGAGTGCTGGCCTCTAGCACTATTTCACAGCTCGGGTTTGTTTTGGCCGCACCCACCGCTGCTGGTTTTTATGCCTTGAGCCACGGTCTGGCAAAAGCGGCCCTCTTTTTAGTCGCCGGCAACTTACCCAGCCGTAACTTTCAAGAATTACGTCAGTCGTCAATTCCGTTTCCCATGTGGGGGGTATTAGCCGCCGCTGGTCTATCGCTCTCGGGGTTCCCTCTGTTGGCTGGTTTTGGGGCTAAGGCACTGACGCTCAAGTCGTTACCCCCCTGGCAGTCTATCGGGTTGACCATAGCTGCCACTGGCACGGCCATTGCCTTTGCTCGATTTATTTTCTTGCCTACCAGGGGATTCTTGGAATCAGACAAAAAAATGTCTTCTGGTTTTTGGCTGGCTTGTCTATTGCTGGTGGGTGGTTTAATTGTCGCCAACAGTTTCTCGCTCGAGAGCTACACACTTCCAAATATTTTCAAATCGTTGCTGATTATTGCGGCAGGGTGGTCAATCTACAGTTTGGTTATAAGACGGCTTAAGATTGAGCTACCGCGTGGGGCCGAACAGTTTGAAAACCTGATTGGTGCAATGAGTCTTATTTTAGTTTTGCTGTTTGGTGTGGGGCTGGTGTAATGAATATTGCAGACTTATTGCTGAGGCTAACAATCTGGTTTTTACTGACGTCTGATTTAAGTCTTGCCAACATTGCCATTGGCATTTGTGTAGCATTGTTGATTCCCCACCGCTATACGATACCCGCCCCCTTCAAGCGAAGGGTTGATGAATGGTTGCGCATTTTCTGGGAAATCCTCTTAGCCATTCCTAAAGCCTATTTTGAAGCCTTTGAAATAATGCTGCGCCCCCACAAACAAGAGAGTGTTGTGTTAGAGCGCGTACGGCCTTTTCGTACCCCCGGTCTGATTTTTCTAGATATCTTTTTAATTACCTTTACGCCTAAAACGATTGTGCTCAAATGTCGTGAAGACGGCTGGTATGAAGTTCATCAAGTTGACCGGAGAAAGCGCCCATGAACGGTATTTTACTCGCCATGATTGGCGCATTGCTGATTCCCATCTATGAAGCTTGGCAGGATGATGATATCTGGCAAACAATGTTGGCATTCGCCAGCATTGCCACCAAGACATCTGTGATGATTTTGGTGATCTCTATTCTGCGGGATGACTGGATGATTGGTGTCGTAGGGGTTCTGATCTTGAGCGTTGGAAATGCTGCCCTAATGTTGTTGGCCCACGTGCTGAGACGGATGAATGAACTATGATTAACACGCTTATTAACGTTATCAGCTATGGCTGTATTGTCATTGGTTTGATCTTTTGGTTTTGGGGCACGCTGCCCTTGTTGGGCGATCGTTCTGTTTTGTTTAAGCTCCACAGTCTGTCGGTTTCTGACACGTTGGGCTCCATGAGCATCATTGTTGGCCTACTGCTCAAAATTCCTAGGGAATGGCCGCTGCTGCTGCTGGCGCTGATTTCATTATCCATTTGGAACACAGTGCTGGTGTATGTATTGGCCTACTGTTCAAACGAAGGACGTTATGACTGAAGATATTTACACCGTTCTCATTGTTGCCCTTCTGCCGTTGACAGCCAGCATGCTAGTGTCACAGGTGAATCCTTATCATGCGCTGGTGATTCGAGGCATTTTGGGAGCTGTGGCGGCGCTAGTGTATGCCCTGCTTGGTGCAGCAGATGTGGCTCTGACCGAGGCCCTAGTGGGCACCATGCTGTCCATTACCCTCTATGCCGTGGCGGTCCGTTCTTCTATGAGCATGCGTCTGGGGGTAGTCGAAAATGTGAACCATGAGCTTCCCTCCTATGAGGCATTTTTGTCGTCCCTACGCCGCCATCTACAAGAAAAGCACCTGCGGTTAGAAATTGTTCCGTTTGCTCAGTCGGCTGCTTTAGAATCAGCCTTGGCCAACAAAGAAATTCACGCCGCTTTTATGGGGTCCACTTCAACGATTCCTGAGAATCTGGACGCTGCATCCGGTTGTCTACACGTTCGAGTTCGTCGCCTGTATGAGATTTTACAAGCCAGGCTGTTGGATGAACGGGTGAGTCTTCAGTTCGCTGATATAGAAAAAGCTGACATAGAAAAGGCTGGCACAGAAAAGATCGACGTATCAAACCGGAAGTAGTTATGAAGTGGATTTACATCATCGCTGGGGTCGCCCTGTACATTAAAATGTTGGTTTTTCCAAATCCAGCAACCGATGTGACAGAGCTGTCTGCCGTTGAAATGATTGTGCAAGATAGCGGTGTTTCCAACGCCGTTTCAGGCATTATTTTTAGAAACCGACTCTACGACACCATTTTTGAAGTGGTGGTCTTTACCCTGGCAATCATGGGAGCCCGGTTTTTGCTAGCAAACGAGCAGCCTTCCTGCACCATCTATCAGTTTACGGATCATCCATCGGTGGTGTTAGCCAGGTTAGGGGCGACTATTGCCGCGCTGGTGGGCATTGAGCTGGCAATTCGCGGACACCTGAGCCCAGGTGGGGGGTTTGCAGCCGGGGTTGCTGGCGGTACCGCCATTGGTCTGGTGGCCATTACCTCCTCCCCTAAATGGATGGAATCCATTTACCAAAAGTGGGGCGCTGCTATGTGGGAGAAGATAGCGGTGCTGGTGTTTATTGTGCTGGCGGCGCTTTCTTTAGTGGGGTTGGCCCTACCCTATGGTGAAGTTGGTACGCTCGTGAGCGGTGGATGGATTCCAATTCTAAATATTTTGGTGGCCATTAAGGTGGCATTGGGCTCCTGGGCCGCTATTTTGACCTTTATTCGATATCGAGGATTGTTGTAGGTCTGCGACGGGGGCTTATTGAGGGCGATAAAGGATTTGCCAGCGACCGGCCCATTCCACGCTTGGGTAGTTAATGGTTACCCAGTTCCAGCGAGCGGGCAAATCACCCGGAATAATCAAGACTGATGGAGCGGTAATGAGCCGTCGCAAATAGCGGTTGGCGCTGGGGTTGTCTGGCCGAATCCATCGAGTCTCCCAGCCCTGGGCTGTTTGGAAAAAACTCTCACCGACAGCACCGTCATCAATGGTGATAGTGTCTTTGTTGAGGGCAAATGCTAGCGATGGCAGCGTTTCGTTGTACACCAATATCGGCAAACTCTCTAGCTGTCGCTGGTAGATAATCTGAGAAACAACATTGGCACTCTCTTTCCAAGGGCCGTTGGCTTGAGTATAGTAACCACTGTATAACAGCAGCATAAACGAGGGTGCCAGCACCATGGCCACCAGTCTAATGCGTACACCTGCACGGATAAATCGATAGAGCAACATCACCAGCGCCACTGTGCCTACAGCCGTAATTACCATGGGCCATGTGGTTTTGAGCGGCTGGCTTAAAATCTGATAGCCCAAAGGTACGATTAGGGCCAGCACCCCCAGGCTGCCGTATAGTTGTGCAAACCAGCGGCTGTAGTACCAAACCTGTTGCTTAGTCAGCAGCTGTATTAGATAGCTGACAAGAATTGAAAAACCGGCTACGAGCGGCAACAGTCCGGCCAGAGACATACTGCCGGTAAGGGTATAAAACATCAGCGGCAGAGCCAGCCAAAAGATTAACACCTGCAGCACATTGGGGTTTTGCCACACAGGCCCCGTAAGATTAGGCACTACCACCAGCCACCAGGGTAGGCCGCCCACCAAAAAGACGGTGAGATATTGCCAGCGCGGGTGCATGGGGCTCCCTTGAAAAATCGGCTGCCAAAACGTTTGGCGAATAAACCCCCCGGTATTGGGTAGGTGATGACTGGCGTGGACAAACCAAAAACCAGTTAGGCCAGCTGCTATGAGCATGGCAACAACACCATGACGCCAGTGAATCCAGTAATTTTTAGGACCAAAAATTAGGACATAGGCTCCGACCGCCAGCGGTAGCCCTAGACTGCGTAGCCCACCACACAGCAAGCCCAGCGCGATCGCAACCGCCAACCCATAGAGGGCAGTCGGTAGCTTCTCTAAGTGATAGAGCAAACTGTAGTAGATCGCCGCCAGCTCAAACGTGGTCAAAAAGACATCAGCCGACAGATAACGGCTACAGGCCAGCACCAGCGGACACGACAGATAAATCAGCCCGGCAAACAGCCCCACCTGGGGTGAGCCAAACAGCCGCATGGCAATGCGGTAGGTAAACACCACCTGTACCACCAAGCTGATCTGAACAAAAAAGCGAGCCCCAAATGTATTTATCCCCCATAGCCTCATGCCCAGGCTCGTCAGCCAGAGGGACAGCGGCAGATAGCTAAAATCCTCCACCCCCAGCAACCGTGGGTGCATAAAGTTTTGTCGCGCCAGCATATCCCGACTAATGTCCGCAAGGCCGCCCTCGGTGCCGGTGGTAATCACCCATAGATGCAGGTTGTACAGCAGCACAATCAGCACTACCGCCAGCAGCAAATATAAAAAACGATCGGGTCGCATGGACGCGCAGATAAGGCATGTCCAAAACATTAGAACACGCTGCCCCCTCGAAACCGTCATCTGGCCTGTTGTGCCACATGTAGTTGACAAAATAATACAATTAGAATTAAAAGTACACAAACGCGCAACCAGTCGCCGTATTGCTCAAGCCGCGACTGCATCGCACTTCGTAACCATCGTCGGCTTTTATGACTATCGGCTTTTCGAATGAGCCCCTGCTGCGCTCAAAGCAGCACACCTTAGACGTGCAAGATTTACGCGGTTCCTGGCATTTTCGCCACAGCGTTTTTGGCTATGGGTTTTCAAGTATTTACACCCGAGTTGATCAGGTGTTTGCCCTGTGGGGGGCACTGGCTCTAATTATGTTTGTATCTGTTCAGGTGCTGCATGCTAGCTGGCAGCAGATGGCCGTGGCCTGGTCGGGTCTGACCGTCGTGGCCGTAGTCGGTATGGTGGCCATGGTGCACTTTTGGGCCAAGGTGGAGCGGTTGATGTGGCTAGTGTATGGCTGGGCCCTATTGATGCTAGTGGGCACTGTAATTACCAACTGGGGTGTGTTTGGCTATGTGGGGCCGGTGTTATTAAATCTCTGCCCGCTGTGGTTGGGGCTGTGTGCCATTGGTCATGGATTAACGGGCTGGGGCATTCGCTCACGGACGTTTTTGGGGCTGACGGTGGTGCATGCGATCGCAGCCTTTACTATCACTCAGCTAGGGACCTGGCAATACGGAGTAACGGGTGCCATCATTGGCGGCAGTCTGCTGCTGCTGACCCAGCTGCAGTGGGATATGCGTCCCCCCATTGAGTACGCTGCGCTAACCGATGAACAACAAGTGTTTAATCGACATCAGCGACAGTTGCGAAATAGCCAGTCCTGACGTTTTCGCAGATTACTGGAACATAACAGCTTTGTAATGAGTGGTCTGCTCGCTCAGTCATTACCAATCGTTCCTCTAGCAGAGTGCTAGAGGAACGATTCAGTTTGTCAATGGGCGGCTTTGCCCCTGAGAGATTTTTCCACCGCCCGGTCTAAACGTACTTAAAGCTACTGCTATTGAGGTTGAGATTACCCGAGCCGCGAATTACGGCAATGAGTTCATCTTTCTGACCAGCCGCATTATCAATAAACAATCCACGGCCACTATCAGCGCCTTTAGGAGACGACCCCAACCGATAGTCATGGTCGTTACTCAGCTGGATTATATCGCCCTGTTTCGTACTCAAGTCTGTGATCAAAGCATAGTTTGATATTCCCATGGAGCGTGTTTTACCGTCATCGTAAAGGGTGCCAGATTGATTTCCTAAGACAAAGGTATCGCGACCTCTACCTCCAGTCATCACGTCTTTTTCTGGGGCTTTTCTGCGCCATGCTCCCTGCAGAAAATCATTACCATCTCCACCAACGAGCCGATCGGCCCCCCAACCCCCTAGCAGTCTGTCATTACCCGAGCCACCGTCAACGCGATCATTGCCCGAGCCACCATGAACATAATCATTACCTGAACCGCCAAAGACTTTATCATTACCTCTTTCACCAAACACTCTATCAGCGCCTTGATCGCCATAGATGGTGTCCTTACCGCCCTTACCCCGAATAGTATCGTTACCATTCTTGCCAGCGATACGCTGGTCTTTGGACCCGCCAGTAATGGTGTCACCTCGATTAGTACCCCGAATCACAGAGTAGTTGCTCGTGATGCGATTAGGTCCTGACGGAGGTGTGGTCGTTGGCGATGGAAGATCGAAAGAGCGTCGTGATGGGAAAGAGTGAAGATCAAAGTGG
>ERZ1740070.1439-NODE-1439-length-14944-cov-15.519175_pt1 | contig 14944 bp, 14 predicted proteins | sample MGYA00581734_ERZ1740070 | MGnify/ENA primary metagenome ERZ1740070 (study PRJEB43018, sample SAMN04849744) | marine metagenome | isolation source: floating plastic debris | place: Pacific Ocean | collected 2008-09-01 | study: EMG produced TPA metagenomics...
GTAGTCAACAAGGAATAATAGAACCTATTGGGATTCATCCTGATTTCGAGCCTCTATACGTTCTGTCCCCATGAGATATCTTGTCGCTGTTTTTTGCGATCGCATCCAAGCCGAAGAAGCCTACTCCAGACTGCAGGGCAGCAATTTTGCCATGGAAGACGTTTCCATTCTTGGCGAAGGGTACACCACCACCGATGAGTTCGGGCTCAAAAACCCTAAGGAAGTCGCCTGGCGTCAGGTACGGCTAATGGCCACCTGGCTAGTGCCCTTCGGGTTTGGTGGCGGCTTTGTATTTAACGCCATCACCGGTCTCGATACCTTTCCATGGGCCGGCGTCCTCGGCAATCAGTTAATGGGAGGATTGCTGGGTGCAGGGTCTGGACTCATGGGTAGCTTTTTTATTGGTGGTGGCCCCGCCATGTTTTTCAACAACAACGACACGCCCTATCGTGATCGCCTCGACGCAGGTGAATACCTAGTCGTCGTCAACGGCGGTGAGAGCGTGGTCACCCAGGCAGCCCGAGTGCTGCAGGCCCTCGAGCCAGAAGTGATCGAAGCTGGATAAACCATTTCAAATCGAGGATTAACCTACTTCGAGTACACCACAGCTGCCGTCCCATGGGTTGACCACAACCGGTAACCCCAACGAGTCCACGCTCCTTTAAAAATCACAGTAGTATAGAGCTAAGTCGGAATGATTCCGGGAAACTAGGTTTCCTGAAATTCTGTCACATTGATTTCTCACCCTCAAGCACCTATGACTTCTACGGCAACTACCAGTGCTCCCGCTGCGGCGAATCCCTTCCTAGTCGGCCAGGGTCTTCCCCCCTTTGATCAGTTTCAGCCCGACCAGGCAGAGCCCGCAGTAACTCAGCTGATCGATAAACTCACCACAGCTCTAGAATCCTTAGAAAAAACCATGACCCCCACATGGGAAGGGCTAGCCGCGCCCCTCACCCAGATCAGCGAACGGCTGGGATGGACCTGGGGTGTCCTAGGCCATTTGATGGGGGTTAAAAATAGCCCAGAATTACGAGCTGCCTATGAAGCTGTGCAACCGGCGTTAGTGCAGTTTGCAACTCGGTTGAGCCAAAGCAAAGCCTTTTATGACGGGTTTAAACAACTGGCAAACGATAACAGCCTTAGTCCGGCCCAGAGACGCATTGTAGAAGCCGCTATCCGAGATGCTGAGCTGTCGGGCGTGGGGTTAGAGGGCGAGGCCAAGCAGCAATTTAATCAAATCCAACAGCAGCTAGCGGAGCTGTCTACCCAGTTTTCAAATCACGTACTGGATGCCACAAAAGCCTTTAGCCTGACGCTAACATCTCAGGAAGACATTGCTGGTTTACCCCCTAGTTTGCTTAGCCTTGCCGCCCAGGCTGCCCGCGAAGCAGGGCAAGACGCAGCCACAGCAGAATCCGGCCCCTGGCGCATTACCCTAGATATCCCCAGCTACGGACCTTTTCTAAAACACAGCCAGCGTCGGGACCTGCGAGAAAAGCTGTACCGTGCCTATGTCAGCCGCGCCTCCGCTGGCGACCTGAATAACTCCCCTCTAATTGATAAAACCCTAACCCTGAGAAAGCAACAGGCCCAGCTATTGGGTTTTGACACCTACGCAGACCTCAGTATTGCCCGAAAAATGGCTCCCTCAGTGGAAGCAGTTGAAACGCTAATGGAAGAGCTGCGGAGTGCCAGCTTTGACACCGCCATTAAGGAGCTAGACGACCTCAAAGCCTTTGCCCAAGGTCAAAATGCGCCAGAAGCCGAAACCCTGAAGCAGTGGGATATTCCCTTTTGGGCAGAGCGGATGCGGGAAAAAGAGTTTGACCTCAACGATGAAGAACTGCGACCCTATTTTCCGCTACCGCGAGTCCTCAACGGGCTGTTTGAGCTGGCCACTCGTCTGTTTGGTGTCACCATTACCGCCGCTGATGGCCAGGCTCCCGTATGGCACCCAGACGTGCGCTATTTTGCCATTGCTGATGCCAGCGACAATCCCATTGCCTACTTTTATTTAGACCCCTACAGTCGCCCGGCTGAAAAACGGGGTGGAGCTTGGATGGATGAATGTGTGGTGCGGGCCCATACGGAGGCAGACCGGCCCGTCAGGCTGCCGGTTGCCTACTTGGTGTGCAACCAGTCGCCCCCCATTGATGGCAAACCCAGTCTGATGACGTTCCGCGAAGTGGAAACCCTGTTCCATGAGTTTGGCCACGGGTTGCAACACATGCTCACCCAGGTGGACTACCCAGGCGCGGCGGGCATTAACAATGTGGAATGGGACGCGGTGGAGCTGCCCAGCCAGTTTATGGAGAACTGGTGCTATGACCGTAGCACCCTCTTTAAGATGGCGCGGCACTACGAAACCGGCGCACCACTACCGGAAGACGACTACCAAAAACTGTTGGCAACCCGTAACTTTATGACCGGCAATGCAATTTTGCGCCAGGTGAATTTTGGCTGGCTGGACATTGAACTGCACTCTCGATATCAGCCTGATGGCGAAGAAAGTATCTGGGACGTGCGCGATCGGCTGGCGAAAAAGACGACCGTCTTGCCCCCATTAGCCGAGGATTCTTTCCTCTGTAGCTTTGGCCATATTTTTGCTGGGGGCTATGCGGCGGGCTACTACAGCTACTTCTGGGCCGAGGTGCTCAGTGCCGATGCCTTTGCCGCCTTTGAAGAGGTGGGCATTGATAATGAAACAGCGGTGCAAGAAACCGGACAGCGCTTTCGCGATACGGTTCTGGCCCTTGGCGGCAGCCGTCACCCCATGGATGTATTCCAGGCATTCCGAGGTCGTGAGCCCAGTACCGATGCCCTGTTGCAGCATCGCGGTTTAAAGGCAGCGTAGGGTGAAAGCAGGCCTTGTGCATAGCGTAGGTGTAATCACTGCGCCTACGCTATGCACAAGATTTTGCCCAGAAATTTGCAGGATTTTCTTCATTTGGGAACCATTCCACCACTAGACTATAGGCAACTGGTTCTCGGGCAGACATTCCTTGACGGATATTGAACAGGCTACTAGCGCTGCACCATTCTCGCGCAGGGAACTGCGTGAACTGGTGCGATCGCAACTTCAAGCCCTGCTCGAACAGGACAATTACCAAGGCGCAAAGGTACTGCTCGTACCGGTACAGCCCGCCGACATTGCCGAAGCCATCGAGGGTCTGCCCGAAGCCATGCAGGCCATCGCCTTTCGACTATTGTCCAAGAGCGAAGCCATCGAAGTTTACGAAAACCTCGATACCAGCATTCAACAAGCCCTCGTCGAAGACTTTAAACGCCAGGATGTCATCGACATCGTGGACAAAATGTCCCCTGACGACCGCGCCCGTCTATTTGATGAACTCCCCGCCAAGGTAGTCCGACAATTGCTCCAGCAGCTCAGCGCCCAAGAACGGGAAGCCACCGCCCTACTCCTAGGCTACGAAGCAGGCACCGCCGGGCGGGCCATGACCCCCGAGTACATCGCCCTCAAAGAAGACTGGACCGTGGAGCGGGCCCTTAACCACATTCGCAGACTGGCCAGCGTTAGTGAAACCGTTTACTACCTCTACGTCACCGATAGCGCCCGCCGTCTCACCGGCATTTTATCGCTGCGCATTTTAGTCATCGGTCAGCCAGAACAAACCATCGGCGAGCTGATGACGCGGGATGTGGTGTCTGTGCAAACAGGCATTGACCAAGAGGAAGTGGCGCGTCTGATCCAGCGTTACGACTTTTTAGCCGTGCCCGTCGTCGACACAGAAGAACGACTGGTTGGCATCATCACCGTAGACGACGTCCTCGATATTCTCGAAGAAGAAACCACCAAAGACATCTATGCCCTAGGCGGTGTGCAGTCCGGCGGTGACGACTATTTTCAGACCAATCTGCTCACGGTCGCTCGCAAACGGGTGGTGTGGCTTTCCGTACTGCTGGTGGCCAATACCTTTACAGCTGCTGTCATCAAAAGCCAAGAAGATTTGATTCAGCAGGTAGCCGTTCTAGCCTCCTTTATCCCATTACTCATCGGTACCGGGGGGAATGTCGGAGCCCAGTCCTCCACCGTGGTTATCCGAGGGTTAAACACCGACGAACTAAAACTGCGAGAAGCGTTCCAGGTGATTCGTCGGGAAGCCATTGCCGGCGCTTTTTTGGGGTTGATGCTGGGCTTGGTGGTTACAGGCGTCGCCTATATAGTGCCTACCATTAGCCCTGGTATAGCCGTCAGTGTTGGCTGTAGCCTGGTGGCCATATCCATCTTGGCCTCGAGCGCCGGGGCCGCACTGCCCATCCTGTTCCAAAGCCTCGGGTTTGACCCAGCCTTGATGTCAGCGCCGTTTATTACCACCGTCGTGGATGTGTTCGGCGTTCTAATTTACCTAAATCTGGCCCGCCGAATACTGCAGCTCTAGCCTAGCTATCACAGGCGTTTTCCTTCCTCTGCATCGGACCGAACCGAACCGATCCCAGCCATGTGTCATAAATATCCTAGGATATAAGAAGTAATAAGCTGCTTAGTGGCCCACTCCACCGTGACCTGCCATCAGGCCAGCCAACCCAGTTCTCTGAAACAAACGCTTTCTACCCAACCCTTACGTCAGCCATTAACTGCTACGACCATAACCGAGACGTCAGCCCGTGCTAAAAAACTTCCAGCAAGGTTTGAAGAATGACCTGATTGCAGGTCTTCTGGTGGTTATTCCCCTCGCCACAACCATTTGGCTAACCATCACCGTTGCCAGCTGGGTGATTCGTGCATTGACACGGTTTCCAAAGCAGCTAAATCCATTTGTAGACCTCCACCCTGCCCTAGTCGCCCTGTTTAATCTCGGTGTCGGCTTTGCGGTGCCGCTATTGGCCATTTTGCTGATCGGTCTGATGGCGCGGAACATTGCCGGTCGATGGCTGTTGGACTTTGGTGAACGTGTTCTCCAGTCAATTCCCCTAGCAGGTTCTGTTTATAAAACCCTGAAGCAGCTCCTAGAGAGCGTCCTGCAGGATACCAAAACTCAATTTAGCCGTGTTGTATTGGTGGAATATCCTCGCCGGGGTATTTGGGCCATTGCCTTTGTGACCAGCTCAGTTACGTCAATGAACCCTGACTCTAAGATGCTGAGCATTTTTGTACCAACTACACCAAACCCCACCAGCGGTTGGTACGCAGTGGTTCCAGAAACTGACGTGGTCAACCTGAGCATTTCCATCGAAGAGGCATTTAAGGTGCTGCTGTCGGGTGGCATTGTGGGGCCCAATTTGGCTGAGGCCCTAGTGGAGCAAGACAATAAAGCCCTACTCCCCAGCCCCCAAGACGACACTCAAGATACCGACAACAGCGACTCAGAGCATGCCGCCGCTGACCCAGGTGCCTCAGCCAGTACAGATACACCAGAGACTCGGGTTGAGCTGGTAAACATTGACCAACCGGGTTAGAAATCTAACCACACGGCATCTCCTCCGCACTGGCTGATAAGATAGCTGATCTAGACCACCCACTCCCATCACCATGCAATCTCGTCGCATTGCTCGTGAGCTGGCACTTCTTGGCATGAGCCAGCTGACCGACGATCCTAAACGCACCAAAAAAAATAGCTCGATTCCACCGATTGAAACACTTCTCACTGAGGCGGTGCGCACCCTCTCTAATGAAGTCAAAGAAACCTTAGAAGCGGCGTCATCAGAGCTGATTTTAGGCAATCGTCAATTACTCAATAGTGAAACCCGTTCCGGCGATCTCAACAGTGCCCAAACCACTGTAAAAAAGGCCATCGATCAGGTTCAAATGGCAATTAACCGCCTCGGAGCTGCCGTAGAGCTGCCAGAGTTTGTACAGCTGGCTGGTCAATTGGACGTTCAGGACTACGCCGGAAAAATTATTACCCAGCTGATCCAGCATCGGGATGACATCGATCAACAGCTAGACAGCGCCATGGTGGGATGGAACCTGAAGCGCCTAGCCCGCGTAGACCGCGACATTCTGAGAATTGCTGTCGCCGAGATTTTGTACCTGGCGGTGGACAAACGCATTGCCATTGACGAAGCGATCGAAATCGCCAAACGATACAGTGACGAAGACGGCTACCGGTTTATTAATGGCGTCATGCGCCGCGTTACCGATCAGATAGATAATCAAAAGTTAGAGGCTCGATCGGCTCCCCTGAAGATAACGCAACCAGTACCGGATGATATCCCCACCAGTGGGCTGCCCGACGAACGTTAACGAACGTTAGCCCCTCTTGTACAGACGTTCTATGGAACGTCTCTCCACATTCCACCGCCCATTCCCCATCTGCTATGTCTTCATTTAACTGGTTTCGCCGTGGCTATGATGAATCCTCTGAGGCAGAGGCTGCTAAAACCGGAGATGACACGTCAGAAACCGCCGCAGACAATACTCCTGACGCAGCCGACGCCCCTGCGAGTGCCGAAGACTATCTAGCCTGGGCCAAGGCCGCCTATCAGAACATTCAACAGCAGCAGGAGACAGCGCCCGAGCCGGAAACAGATGAAAGCGACACCCCTGAGTCAGCTGATGAGAGCATCGCGCCCGAGTCAGCTGCGGAGAGTGCAGCTGAGAGCGCTCCCGATGGGGATGAGAGAGCACCCGAACCCGCAATTCCAGACTCCCCACAAACAGAACCCACCAGCCCACCAGCCCCCGTAGTTACGACAGCAGACACAGAAACCCCAGCCCCAGCAGCAGAGGTCACAGAAACCGCTGCCGATGAATCTGCAATCGAGGGTGAACCGGTTGTTGCCGCAGACGAACAGACAGAAACCACCTCTGTGGCCGCCCCATTTTGGGCAAAAGCAGCAGAAGCAGAGCGCGAAGCCCGTTTAGCCAAGCTCAAAGAAACGGCAATTCTAGAACCTGAGCCCGAGCCGGAACCCGAGCCGGAGCCAGAACCCGAGCTGGAGATGCCGGACATCGATCTAGACGAGGCGTTTTTGTGGTCAGCAGAAGTGCTCGCCTCCCAAGGACGACGTCCTGATGAGATCTCCCTTGAAGAAATCACCTGGCTCAATCAGCTGCGCCAGGGCCTGGGCAAAACTCGACGCGGTCTGGTCAATCAGCTTAAAACCATTGTTGGGCAGGGTCCACTCAACGACGATGCCATCTATGAAATTGAGGCCCTGCTGCTCCAGGCCGATGTGGGCGTAGAAGCTACCGACAAAATTATCGAATCGCTGCAGGCCAGAATGCGCGAGGAAACCCTGCCACCGGAGGCGGCTATTCGCTATCTCAAAACTATCCTGCGGCAGATGTTGGATAGTCCTTTGGAGGGAGACCATAACCTGCTCTTTGTACCCGAAAGCGAACAGCTGAACATTTGGCTGATGGTGGGGGTAAATGGGGCCGGTAAAACCACCACCATCGGCAAGCTCACTCACATTGCTAAAAAGTCTGGGTACAACTGTCTGATTGCTGCCGCCGACACCTTTCGAGCCGCCGCCGTTGAGCAGGTAAAGGTGTGGGGTGCCCGCAGTGGGGTGGAGGTTATTTCCAACCCTGGTCAAAATACAGACCCGGCTTCGGTAGTGTTTGACGCCATTGCCGCCGCCAAATCTCGCAACATAGAACTACTGCTGGTAGACACGGCAGGTCGCTTACAAAATAAGAAAAACCTGATGGATGAGCTATCCAAGGTGCGGCGCATTATTGATAAAAAAGCCCCTGGCGCGAAAGTAGAAGCCCTGCTGGTGCTAGATTCGACTCTGGGTCAAAATGGTGTCCGTCAGGCCCAGGTCTTTTCGGAGGCCGCCAATTTAAGTGGGGTGGTGCTGACAAAGTTAGACGGTACCGCGAAAGGCGGGGTGGCTCTGGCGGTGGTGCAGCAGTTGGGGCTACCGATTCGGTTTATTGGCGCTGGCGAAGGCATTGAAGACCTGCGACCTTTCTCAAGCTATGAATTTGTCGAAGCGTTGCTCAGTGGTTAAAGCGTTTTGAGTGATGGGTCGTTTGGCTATCGTGTAGGGACATTATGTCTACCCAATTTAATGGGAAATACCCTGCGGGAGGCTGGCCAGGTGTCTACAAAACTCAACATTCCAGACTATTTATTACAAAAATGCCGGTTTATTTTTTTTGGGGTGCCGACGAGTTTCGGATGAAAAAGGCGGTGCGGGCACTGTGCGATCGCAACCTCAACCCCGACTGGGCCAGCTTTAACTACGAGAAAATTCCACCAGAGCAGTCAGATGCCGTCATCCAGGGGCTAAACCAGGCCATGACCCCACCCTTTGGTATAGGTAAGCGGGTGGTGTGGCTAGCAGATACCCCCCTGGGTCAACGCTGTCCGGCAAATCTGCTAACCGAGCTAGAGCGCACACTGCCTAACATTCCAGATAGCTGCATCCTGCTACTCACCAGCAGCAACAAGCCAGACGGGCGCTTAAAGTCTACAAAGCTAATCAATAAACACGCCGATATTCGAGAATTTGACACGATTCCCCCCTGGAAAACCGAGCAAATTGAGCATCAGGTTTACCAGGTAGCCAAAGAGGTCGGTCTGCAACTCACCCCCGCCGCCGCCGCCCTACTAGGGGCCGTTATTGGTGCCGACACCCGTCGCCTCTACAACGAGTTAGAAAAACTCAAAACCTACTGGACCGAACCCAAGGCGCTCCCACCAGAAGCGGTTACGGCCCTGGTGGCCACCAGCACCCAAAGCAGCCTGCAGCTAGCGGCGGCCCTGCGCCAGGGCAAAACCGACCGCGCCCTCTCACTGATTACAGACCTGCTTGAGCGCAATGAGCCTGCCCTGCGAATCGTCGCCACCCTGGTGGGGCAATTTCGCACCTGGCTATGGGTCAAACTCATGACCGAAGCGGGGGAGCGCGACACCCGCACCATCGCCCAGGCCGCCGATATTGGCAACCCTAAACGGATCTATTTTTTACAAAAAGAAATTCGTGACATTTCATCTCTGCAATTAAAAAATGCCCTGAAACTTTTGCTATCGCTAGAATACTCCCTAAAGCAAGGTGCGCCTGAGACGGTAACATTGCATACCAAAGTCATTGAACTGGCGCATTGCTTTAAGCACATCTGAGGCTCTAGGATGCAGTATTCCTGTTTTCCTCAGAATTCGTCCAAATTTACTAGGTATTGCCATGAAGCTCTCGCGCCGCTCTAGTAATAATCCCCATCGGCGGCTCCCTTGGATAGTTGCCATTAGCATTAGTCTTGTGACCAGCGTAGGTTGGTTGCCCCTATCGACACTCTGGCAACGGGGCTATGCCCAAACCTTTACTGGCGAAGAAATCACTAACTACGCCACGGCAGTATTAGCCATCGAAAGAATTCGAGGTCGCGCCTACGCCGACATCAGCGACCTGATGACCAGCAAACAGCTTGATGTCACCCGCTACGACCTGCGCTGTCTGAGTGCAAACAGTTTAGATTTGCCCCGCGCCGTGAGATCGGCCGTGAGCTATTTACTGATCAACTACTGCAACGACGCCCAGCAAATTGTTGAAGAGACGGGCCTCACCGTCCAGTTATTTAATTCCATCACCGTCAATCATCAAGAAGATGAGGCCCTGAAAGAACAGATACAATTGGAGATAGCGAGAATTAGGTAGCGCACCCCGCACCAACAGTCTCACCAGTCTCAACCCTTCACCCATCCCCTCCCATGCAATTCATCGATCAAGCAGAAGTTGACGTCCATGGGGGCGATGGTGGAGACGGTCTAGTCGCCTTTCGTCGTGAGAAGTATGTCCCAGCCGGTGGCCCCTCCGGCGGCAGGGGCGGCAACGGCGGTTCGGTCATTCTCCAGGCGGTGTCTAATTTGCAAACGCTGTTAGACTTTCGCTATGCCCATCGCTTTCAAGCCGAACATGGCGAGCGGGGTGGTCCTAAAAATATGACTGGGGCAACAGGCAAGGACCTAGTTGTGGAGGTTCCCTGCGGCACCATAATCTACGATGCTGAAACAGGTGAACTGCTAGGGGATTTGGTGACAGAGGGGCAGACCCTATGTGTGGCCACAGGGGGCAAAGGGGGTCTGGGTAATTCATCCTTTTTGAGCAACCGCAACCGAGCACCAGAGACCAGCCTGCCAGGACTACCGGGGGAAGAAGGGCGGATTCGTTTAGAGCTCAAGCTGTTGGCTGAGGTGGGCATCATTGGTCTGCCCAATGCGGGTAAATCCACGTTAATTTCTGCCCTGTCTGCGGCTAAACCCAAGGTGGCGGACTATCCATTTACCACCCTGGTGCCAAACCTGGGTGTCGTGCGAAAACCGACAGGCGATGGGGCAGTATTTGCTGATATTCCAGGGCTGATTGAGGGAGCCCACGCCGGAGCTGGTTTAGGGCACGATTTCTTACGCCACATCGAGCGTACCCGTGTGCTGCTACACGTTATTGATATTACGACCCTGAACCCGATTGAGCATTACCACACGATTCAGCAAGAGCTGGTGGCCTATGGCCATGGTTTGGCCGATCGACCTCAGCTGCTGGCGCTAAATAAGGTGGATGCGGTGCCTGAAGATGAGCTAGAGGTAATCACCGAGGAACTGATAGCTAGCAGTGGTTGCGATCGCATCTTTGGGATCTCTGCTGTCAGCCGCCGGGGATTAGACGAACTTCTCCCAGTTATTTGGGACATTCTAGAAGAAAGTAAGCCCAAAGAAATCATCGTTGAACCCGAACCATTTCCCAACCTGGTGCCGTCAGAAATGGCACCGACCCAATGGACTTAAGGCCATCGGCCGTTAAGCAGAGGTGCCCTCATGTTGAAGTTGGATGGGCACAGGCTAGCCATTAGCGCAGCTTCCAGTCTTGTCCCTGCTGAGCTAATGCCTGTTGAAGATGGTCGATAGTGATGGCTTCATCTCGTGCCAGCATGCCTGCCTGACGACCAATCTCCATAATCTGGCTGTTGGAGAGCGATATCCCTTGGGCTAGGGCACTCCAGCGAACTTTTCCCATAGATTTAACACCATCTGGAAAGGTCTGGCGCCACAGCTGTAGCCGCAGCTCGGCGTCGGGCATCGGGATATCAATTGCCGTCAGCTGCTGCCGCCAGTGACGGCGGACAAGATGGCGATGACTGACTGAGAAAATAATCTGGGCTGATGATTGGGTCAGCCAGTGCTGCAAACCCGCACGATCAATCGCAGAAGCACGGCCTAGCCAGTGATGGGCAGCGTTGATGAGGACGACAGGGTAGTCGGCCTGGGTTAGCTCACTGAGGCAAGCGGGCCAGTCTTGGGATGGGATTTGGGCTAGGTCTAGAATTTTCAAGGGGTGCTGTAGATGGGTGGCAAGTGCGATCGCAACCTTCTCCTTTTCCACACCCGGATCGCCCACCAACAGCAGTCGCCACTGGGGCTGAGCAACCATCGTCTGCAACTGTTGCTTCAGCCCATCCGCCAACACTAGCTCCTGCCACGTTATCCGTTCCCGACAGCCCCGGGCAAACCGATCGGCCACCATCAACCGTGCAGGCCAGACAGGATCCGGGTTTTCCGCCAGCAAATAATCCACCCATTCAGGAGATAACTGCAGCTGACTACCCAATAGCGTCGGAGCCCCTTCAACACAGCGCAACACCTGACGCTGCAGCAAAGACTTAGGTCCCGTCAGCAAAACCCGAGCCCGTCGTCGCTCAGCCTCATTGCGACACAGCACCCGCAACGCCAGCTCCACCGTAGGTAACGCCCCTGCCATACAGTGAGTGCCCGTCTGCAAATAGTGATACAGCTTGCCATAACGCACCTGCACCTCCGGAGCCAACACCATCAGCACTAACTTTTTTTCAAACAAACTTAGCCCCAACACCGACTGCATCGTTGGCAGTCCTAAGGCAATCTTCTTAGCCCGACTCAGCAATATGCGTTTGTCTAACGTTTTTTGATACCCCAGGGACGGCCGTCCAGTCGACTGCCCGCCCGCTTGGCCACTCGACTGGGGTGCAACATCGTCATAGGCCCTATTTTTAATCGCCACTAACCCCTGCCACCAATCACTCGTCGCCCGATCAGAGGAAGTTTTCGCAACCCGAGTAACTGACTTCAAGTTTTTCCGCTGCTGAGCCACCGCCACCAACAGTAGCCGTTCTAGCCAGGTTAGCTCGGTCTCTAGGTAGGCCCAATTGTTTGCAAACGGAATACTAGAACCCATCAAATACCCTAAACAGTTACTTCAAGCGACGCAGAAATTCAAGCGGTAGCCCATCAGTATCAGCAATAAACGCCACTTCATACACATGCTCCCCAATCATTTGCTGACGAGGTTCCAAAAGTACGGTCAGTGGTATATTTTGCGAAACCGCAGTCTGCCGTAGTTCATCCAGCCACGCGGGTAAACTTTGAGCCCTCTGGGTCAGGTCAAATGACAGATGATAGTAACCGGTATAGTGCTCATCACTAAACGCATCCGCCGCCGGTTTTGGCTCCGGCACCTGCATCAGCTCAATTCGTCCCCCCAGCCCTTCCATCCAACAGGCAAGGGTAATGCCAGCCGTAAAGCGTTCCACCACGCCAAACCCCAACAGCTCATAAAAAGCCATGGCCCGGTGAATATCCGCCGTTCGAATCGACGCATGGTGCATAGTAGTCCTATCGCCAAAATGGCTATCTACTCAAAAAACTTTAGATATCGATAGTTATTGGGGACACCCGGTTCCTTTTCTAAATCAAAATTGATCACTTCCCATTGAGGCACCTCTTGAGAAGATGGGCTAAACACTACCGGTAAACCATACAGCCTCGGCATCCCCTTATCTACCTGACCGCGCCAGGGAGCACTGTACTCCAAATAAGACTTGACCAGAGGGCGATAACGCTCTGCAATAATTACCCGTGTCGCTCGATAGCCTTCGGTATAGAGTCGGTCCAACGCCTCATGAATTTCAAACCGAATCCCATCTGGATGGGTATGTTGCCGGTACCAATCCCCCTCCCACTGACGCCAGTGACGCCCCGACTGCACATGGACCAAATCCTGAGTGTCCAGACTGACCTCAAACGCACCATGGCGCGTACACAAGTAACTATCAGTCAGCGTCAATGCCGGAATCGTCTGCCGACAGTGGGGGCACTTTATCTCTGGCCCATAAAACGGATACTGAGAAGCAGAATTTATCATGCGGGTTTACTAAAACATTGACACCCAAGCTAGATCAGCCCGTCTCAACCACCCTATTGTTGAGTTCAGGCAAAATCACCGACACGTAGCAAAGCACACTCCAAACAGGGCTCATTAAGCTTGCGCTCGCCTTATTATAACGGGAGGTAAAATAGGGCGCTTTAACCCTACATACATTATTCCAGCGAGTTTTGTCCATTCTGATGTTCATCACCAGGCACATCCCGTCAAATTAGATCTATCTCTGGCCTATCCCTGACCCATCCCCACATAATTTCGTGACCAATCCTACTCCAGCTAGCACCACCACCCATAGCTTTTGGCCAACCCCCGACCTCTCCCCAGCTGCTTTTATCGCCCCCACGGCCACCGTTATCGGCAACGTGGAAATACATCAAGGAGCCAGCATTTGGTATGGCGCAGTCGCCCGAGGTGACGTCGAGCTGATCCAAATTGGTGCCCACAGCAATGTCCAAGACGGAGCCATCCTCCACGGCGATCCAACTTTACCCACCGTTCTCGAAGACTACGTCACCATTGGCCACCGCGCCGTGGTCCACAGCGCCCACATCGAGCGTGGCTGTCTCATTGGTATTGGTGCCATTATTCTCAACGGTGTCCGCGTAGGTGCAGGCAGCATTGTCGGTGCAGGCGCAGTAGTAACCAAAAATGTCCCCCCAGGTTCCTTGGTCGTCGGGGTACCCGGTAAAGTCCTAAAGGCGCTATCCCCTGAAGAAATAGACGGCCTGGTTGACCATGCGAAAAAATACGAGCAGCTAGCCCTGACCCACGCTGGCAAAGGGACAAGTTTAGGGTTTTCATAGCATAGTCATCCCTTGTTTGCCGCAGTCTACCCCCCTTATATTTCGACTCCGTTCAAGATCAGCCTAATGACACTCTCCCACCCATGACCTCCAAATTCTTTGCCCTCGACCCCACCCTCCAACAAAAGCTTCACCAGGTGCTCGACCTCACCTGGGCACGCTTTCCGACACTGGCTCAAAACCAAATCGCCGTTACCTGGCTAGCCTATGAGCCCCCCTACACGGTCAATACGGGCGGAGCGCTGAGTACAGACGACTTCTGGCAGCATCAGCCAAAGGGAGCCAGCTACCGGGGAGTAGAGCGGATCTACCCGGCCAGCGTCATCAAACTGTTTTATCTAGTAGCCATCCATGAATGGATGGAGCGAGGCATGACCCAGACGAGCCCAGAGCTAGAGCGCGCTATCCGCGACATGATTGTGGACTCTAGCAATGACGCCACGGGCTATGTCATGGATGTACTCACTGGGACTACCAGCGGACCAGAGCTACCCCCTGGTCCCTTTGAGACCTGGAAACACCAGCGAAACCTAGTCAACCGCTATCTACAAACTCTGAAATGGCCCGAGCTAGCCACCATTAATGCCAATCAAAAAACTTGGTGCGACGGTCCCTATGGGCGTGAGCGAGCCTACCTGGGCGACGGCTACGAAAATCGTAATATGCTCACCACGGAGGCATCGGCTCGGTTACTCCACAGCATTATCGGTGGCGTAGCGGTCAATGCGGCCCGTTGTCAGACCATGATGCGGTTTATGACCCGAGATCTTGACCCTCAAGTACTAACAGCCGATCCAGAGAATCAGGTAACCGGCTTTTTAGGGGCAGGCGTACCAGTCGAGACCCAAGTCTGGTCTAAGGCCGGGCTAACCAGTAAAGTACGCCACGATGCAGCTTATATCGAAGCTGACGGCGCACATCCTTATCTATTGGTGGTCTTCACTGAGGGCGCTGAGCACAGTGAAAATGAGAAGATTTTGCCATTTGTGTCAGCACAAATATTAGCGGCGATGCATGGGATAGGGGTGTAA
>ERZ1740070.1440-NODE-1440-length-14941-cov-10.407967_pt1 | contig 14941 bp, 5 predicted proteins | sample MGYA00581734_ERZ1740070 | MGnify/ENA primary metagenome ERZ1740070 (study PRJEB43018, sample SAMN04849744) | marine metagenome | isolation source: floating plastic debris | place: Pacific Ocean | collected 2008-09-01 | study: EMG produced TPA metagenomics...
ATGTTTTTGTTATGTTATTGCGTAACTAACAGAACCACCACGTCATTTTATTATCCCACAGTACAATATGGGATAGTGGGAGAAAGAAACATGCTGGTCTTTTGGAGAGGTAAAAAAAAACAAATTGTTCCACACATCTGGAATTGAAACGTTGTGACTTAATGAGTGCTGTTATCTATATGATATGATAAGAACAACAATATAGAAAACTTAAGTTTTTGTCAACTAAATTTTTAAAGTATGGTATTAACTAACGATCTGTGTAGGCTGATTTCCATGGATGGACTTTCCGGAAGCATTTATGCTGATCAAATGTCCACTTATTGGCTAGCGATTGCTTTTATTGTCAAAAGTTTGAGTAAACTGGAGTAGCACATGTGTTATCTTTAGGCTGTTTTCCTTTCCTAAAGTGTGAATTTGAAAGAAATAAAAAAAACAAAAATACAGAATTTAAATTCAAATGAAGTTATTGGAATGAAGATCCAAAACTGATATTTTCTGTTTGCATTGATGATCACATTTTAAGCTTTTGCTTTTTCAACACAAAGAAGGGTAAAGGAATGCTGGCAGCGAGCACCTGCCGCCAAATGACAGCCCTGCTGACATGGTGAATTAGGCACCATCAGTATGATAATGTCAAAGCATGCTGTGTTTATTAATTAATTCTTTAGTATCCATGCAAACACTCCTCACAGTATGATAATGTCAGGGACATATCATACATGTGTATCTGAACAACAAACAGTAAATTTAATGTCAAATACCTCTTGGTGCGATTGTACATTATGAATGAGTAGCCATGAGAAGATAACTACAACAAAGCTCTCAATAATAACCATTGTATTAACACTGAGTATATCTCAGCCGTCACAGTTCGAGTTCGAAATTTCCTTTTTGAACAAAATGCAAAAGCAAGGGCTGATCAATTTATTTGTCTCTATATATTTATAGATAGGCCTACTAAATTGTTATGTAGGTTGCCTTCAACCTGTCACAGAGTCACAGCCCTGTTACCAGGAACGCCACATTTCATTTCAAAGTGTCATAAAATGCCGTAATACGATTTGCTTAGGATCACCCTACCCGCGCTTGTCTTTCACCAATCTCATTTTTTATCAGATTGATTTAGATCCTTGTATTTTACACCAATACTTGCTCAGTTTAAAAATCTAATCAGCTGTAATAGCACTTGTACAACTCATGACTTACTATCTACAAGAACTTGCACAATAATTCAATTGTTAAAAAGTTTTTAAATAACAACTCTGATCTATGATATTTGCAAGATAAAAATATATATTTATACAGCTTGTATGCATAGAAAATGGTAGTAGGCTAAAGGCTGAAGACATATCAGCAAACAAGCCATTTGCACTTGGTTCCTAATTTCATCAATTATCGGCTTTATTGTGATTGCTCTCAAACTATCTTACCCGACATATACTACACTACATATAAACTTCTTGAAATTTTTTTGTGATCGTGTTATAGACAGAAGCATGTAATTTTCTTTAAGGGGAGTAGAGTTAAAATTTGATGGGTGATCACCACATCAGAAACCAAAGTACTGTATATGTACAAGCAGTGCTGGTTCTAATTCAATTGGCTTTAATCGGCTTTATCAAAACTTCCATTTTCAATGCCATGATAATCGGCCAATTTCAAATATAAATTCAATAGAATATCAATCGATTAAAAAATGAAGATTTGAAAACCCTGTATTGAAAATAACATCACTGTTTTACAAAGTTTTGCATGATAATTTTCACCAAAATCACTCTTAAACTCTATATCCAAGCACTAATATTGAACATCCTGAAGCGCTGTTATGAAAACTCGAGTCATCAATACTCACCATATCAAAGTATCGATACTGAAAATATTGAACCTCAAAACCATATCAAACCCAAAATTCTCAAACCAAATGTACCAGCACCATCTAAAAGACATGTCCCACTAGATGTAGAGTTTTTGATGCTTAAGAATTGTAAAAAAACCTGAATTCAAATGGTAAATCGCACACAACAGAAATTGAGATGCTTCCTTATTGCAAAAACACGTTGCAAGTTCATTTAAATGCCCCATGGCTGTCTGCTTAATTTAAAATGCAATATTGCCTGATAAAAAAAACAATAAAATATTAGAAGACATCAATGCAAACCAGTCAAAATACAAAAATGAATTCCAGAACACAAATAAGTTTTAATGAGCTAATACCAATAATACCTCACAAACATTCTAAGAGACTTATTTCATCAAAATTCCCTTTCCTTTTGTGTGTGCCCATTAAAGACATGAGAATTCAGCAATTCTAAAGTATTACATAAAAATAATTGTAACGTTTATACCATTGAACATGCAAAGCATTATTAGAGTTCATCTGTTGATCTGTCAAATTAAGAATCCAAACAAAGACAATTACACTTGTGACTGTCACTGAATCAATTCTTTGAAATTGGTGGTTGCGTGAGGGAAGAAGAATTAGCAAATCCTAATTGCTATGAATCGAACAGGTCAAGCAAGTGATTCGAATCAACGGCTTCCAAAATCCGAATAACTTCATTTACTAATTGGATCCAGGTGTACGTCAAAGGTTTTACCTCTCCAATTTGTATGAAACAACCAGCTGTTGTCTTCAAAAACAGGGCGTGGTTTTAAATTAAAAATATTTTTTTAATATTGGAGTACACTCCCCTACATAACTCTTCTGTGCACATAAGTTTGGAGTTATCAGCACAGTTCAAAGCCAGCCTTGTGGGAAGATAACTTCCAGTTCAAATTTATAATACGCTACAGTTTTTACCGATGGGGTTTGACTGGAGTTTATATGGTTTAACCTTATCTTTCTGGGGTTCCACTAGCATGCACCTGCCTGCAACCCTGTCATCATTTAACAAATTTCTGACTACACATGCGCTGACAGTAACATCAAGCATAAATTTATACACTGCACACAAACAATTTGTTATGTTAGTACAGGTACACGTAAGGGTCTTGGCAAAAACACTCATTCCTGTCGCAGATTGCATTTATTACCAAAGCCAATACATTCATTCAAATTTACTTACCAAGGCTCAATAAAAAATACTTGTACGACTGATGCTCAACTTTCACTAATTTTCATCTTTCAAATGAAAACTTTCAGTGCACATGACTCCATTTTGCAGTTTAATTATTATGTTAAATGTTTAAATGAAAAGGCTTGAAAGGCTGACTATTGGTGTTTACAACAAACTGTAAACACACTGAAAGGAGAGAAAATTTGGATGATGGCGCTTTCCATAACTGATTGACCTTTTTTCATCTTATATTAAACAAATGTTTGTGTTTAAATCAAATAACTTTCTATAGCCATTTCTTTTTGCATTGTGTAGGCAATCCTAAGAACTTGATCAGCTAACAAACTCAATCGAATTCACTTGCTTCGAAATTCAACACAAAAGCATCTTTTTTAAACAAACAAAAGTGAGATTTTTATCTTGTTCTGACATGGGTTAGGTGATATTGAGTTTCAATGAGAAAATCATGAAAGTTGAGTTTGGCAAATGCGAAGCAAAATGTGCTCATCCCAGTGAACATTCATCCAAAAAATATGACAGCACAGAACAAAGATACCAGCCCACGTCGGATCAAGATTTTGACTAGTTGAAAACCCATAGAGGAACCAGATCAGAAATAGGATAAAAAGATCAAACATTCCTGCGCGCTGTTAGAAGTTTGCTGATACGGTCTCTTTTGACATTTTTGACTTGGTAGCCTTGAGAGTCTTGTGGTCACACATGACATCCTTAATTACTGATAACTTTGAACAGTACAAGAGTAGATAATTAAGATCAATTACATGGAAACGATAATGAAATCAGTGAGGGAAAAGCTACCATAAATTTTTACTAGACCTCAAAATTCTGGCGGTCCAGTAAATTTCCTTTCATCACAGTTGTTTACAAAACTTGAACAACAGTAGCCTTCCTAATCAATGCAATTGCATGGATGTCACATACAGCAGTCACTGTCAGACAGTTTGAGAGGGGGGGGGAAGTGGTGGTCAAATCCTAACGATACATGCCAAAAACTTTGTATTACAAAAAAAAATTTGTAACACCAAGAAATACTGAAGTATAAACTGGGGTGTTGGAAATTTCAGCGGTTAGGTTTTCACTAAACATTTTGACTCATTGGGGCTATATTTGCACAAGAGCATAAAATTATCAACTATTTAAATAGATATTCAGCTTGCTTGTCAAATCATATTACATAATACTACCTTCCTAACTCAACAGTTTACAATGGCAATACTAAACAGCGCTGACATGTAATATACCCTCGAAGGAATATTTAGAGTGGATTAATTAACAATACTCTGAGAGTTTTACAAGGAATTTAATTAATTTTATGACCTGCTCAATTTTGATTGCATCAAGGTTACCAGAGGTTGTGTCAAGAGGCACTGAGGGGTCCACACTTTTTAATCAGCGGAGATTTTGGCAGTGTGTGAAAAAGAAAAGAGTTGCATTACACATAAGTATACCCGATTGCTCAAAATAAAGTGATTATCACAACTTAAGAAGATTATGTCATTCAGGAGCCAAATCAAAATTTGATTACATTTCCAATTATTATTAATTACCAGTGTTGGCTAGTGTTCTGACTGGGTGACATAAGACTAGATTTCACTGGGATTCTGTACATGACAAGTTGAGCTTTGTGACATGGCAGGAAAGACCATGGTTAGTTTTTCGACTCGAAATTATTCATAAAAGTCACCACAACAGATTGAAGTTAATTTGTTTAGGGCTCCGTGCATGCGTCTAGTGCCGCCTGACATGAGGAGTGGCTTATTATTGGGTATGAAATAGCCACTTGACTAGTCAAGTGTGATGAGAACCTATACCTGAATCACAAAATATACGTCTGCTCTCGCAATGCGCATACAAAACGCTTGAACTCTGACCCATGATTACCTGAGCGTGATAGGCTGATTGAGATATTATTTGTTTAGTTATCGTTCTGAGCACATGTTATCAACAATTCACTGTTTACAAGAGCACTGCAGACACTGGCAGGCTAATTTCAGCAATTCCTGGACTAGGATATTGAAGAACGGCTCTCAAAATTTTATTTGTTTGAGAATTTCTAGAGATTTTATTGTTCGTAAATTGTGATCGCGACGAAGTGAAAGGAACTACAGGGAGTCGACATCCACTGGAGTATTGAACAACTTATCTTGAATAAATTTCAAAGAGATAATCCGCTCAGTGGGTATTGAGCTTTATAAATACAGGCAGACTTAGCCTTGTCACATCACTATTATAACCACTCAACAAGTATATCAAGGCTATTAGAAGGCTAAGGATTGATACTCAGTTTCAACAGCTTTTGCTCCGGCTTTCAAAGCGTAACCTCTAATCATCAGAATTGGAGGGTTGCAGACAAGGAGACAAGTGTAGACAAATTTTACTGGATTACAAGATCACTTTGACAATGGGCACAAGCATCTAGACGAGACAAAACTGACTCATATTTTCAAACATGATGAGTGTGGGAGAAAGTATGAGACTTGCTATTATTATACTGTGGTTGGTGTGCGTCTCTCTAGCGCAGGAAGAGATTCAATCTACACTCGCTCCAAACTCTGGTAGGAATTGTGTTTCTATTTGGTCTCGCAACACATTTTGATGTGTTGTTTATCCTTTATTTTGCAACAAGTGTCCTGCGTCAACAAACATGTCATTTTTAGCTGAATGCTGATTTAGTATTAGCAGATATTATTCCTGTGGGTATTAGGAGGTCTTCTGATATAATATTGGATAAAAGACATCTCCAATAATAATAAACACAGGTTTACTGCTGGCATATAATGAGTACATAACATTATTAGTTCAGAACCGTAAGTACATGTGCCGATGCTCATCCAAAGTCAGCACGTGAAATTGTGAAATGGATATGGCAATGAGAAGAAACATTCTTCAGCTCGACAATCTAATAGAGAATTTGATAGTTTGCCTCAGAGCAAAAGCACGTCGTACCAAACTCTAACAACCCATAGAATATTTAAAGATAGTATCAGCGCACTGTATAATAGAAGCAGAAATGAGTTATTGTTCTGTATTTTCCTACGGTTCCATAAAGATGCGCTGTTTGAATAATTTCCCATGACTAGATTGCGATCAGATTATTTGGATTGACAATACTGTCATTTCTTAATATCTGAAGAGATGAGTTTCTTAGATCCCATCAGCAGGTTTTTTCGTTTGTGACAAAGAGTGATGCACTGAACATAAATCAGGGTTTGGTCCGCCACCTAAATGATCATGATGATATATCTGAACACTATTTTACACCTGTGGTAGCCTAGCCTGCTATGTAGTCTCCATCGGTTAATCCCATGGGTAGACTGAAGCTAAACACCATTATATTATGACATAAAAATATGCACCTATTTGTCGTATTTTCACAAGGACTGGTTTCCCAACAGAAGCCACAGTCCTCTTCCTGATAAGTTCATTTGCAATAAATCTGAGACTTTTGCTGTTTGTTGATTCAAGTTGTCAGACTACTAGTGTAACATTGAAATCATGACAACAAAAAAACATAGCCACATTGTCTTTTGTTTCTTTACATTAACCTCAACCCCTCAAGCCAAGCCAAGGCTCTCTTTTCGGTTAAAAGCTCAATTGCATAATTACCTGTGTGTATATCAACTATCAGGGTTGCCTTCCACCACATTATAACCATGATTAGTTGTTTGAGGTTTCCATCCTAAAGAATTTCTTGTTCTGGCTTGAAACATGAGATCAGATATGAAGGATAATTTTTGTATGTCGCCAGACACAAATTATTTTAGAAGCCACAATTCTATTATTGGGGTTTTTTAGTGACATTCAATATCTGTGATCAAGGGAATGTTCTCAAGGATAATTGATGGTATTGGTATGGGGCTAATTATCTTATTAGATACCCACAGTTTCCAGTCTCAGTTAGTCTCATATCGCTGTCCTTTTATTGGTGCTGGTATTTTTTACATCACCTAGCTGTTCTTACGGGCATTGGCCAGCATAGGGCGGCCCCAGTGTGATATTACAAGTTTGTTATTATCTCCACAATGACTTTATAAGCATGCCATCCTGACTTTATATCGAAAAAGCAGCTTGCACAAACAACTAATATTTGATATTAGGCTCTATAACTTACATGTTTACAATACAGCTGGCATATGAGGGTTTATCTTCAAACTTGAGTTTACCGAGCAAACCTAGCAGCCCTTGCTAAGCTCAACGATTTCCCAACTACTCGCTGTATTTGAGTAATGTTGGATATTTACCAAACGGTATAAGATTACAACAGGCTACAGGCAAACATTGGTACTTCACTTATAAATATATTAGAAGTTTTATAATTATTAACACCAACAGTGGTAAAAAGTCATGAACTACTCATGCTTTTATCGATGACGAACATTGGTGTAATCTAATCGATAATGAGGCGTCTATATGACATGATAAACCAATATTTTACTCTTCGTATTGTTTTGTTCAAAAAATTTGTCTATCCCGGAATTAGACTCTAGCTGTACTTACATGCGCTATCTCTCCATCAAACTACCATCCGTCCTGAACATACACTGGTTATCATGAAACGCAAAAAAAATCTTTTTTTGAAGGGAGGCCTCCTGTAAGAATTTTACCTCAGCTCTGGGAGACTCCAGAGGTCTTCAGTCTCTTCAAACAATAGGTGGTTGTATCTGTTTTTGTGATCTGATGACATTATTTTGGCGAGGTTAGATTGATTATCATCTTAATTGATGGAAGTAATGGGATTAAGAAGACAAGAGATCTTTGATTATGTTATCTTTGTCATTATCTAGTAGCTTCCTCGAACCTTCAGCCATGCATACCTAATGTCTTAATCCCATCCCAAGAGATTATTTTATAGTTTTGATCTAGGAATGTACCAAAAAGATAGTCCACTCGATTGAGCATCAACATATTTTCAATCTTTTCACTTCATAATTGTATAGTGAACTTAGAAGTACTGAATGCTTCCCAAAATCAGTGCATGAGCTCTCATCCTCAAAGATGATCTAATTATCAGTTTGAAAATCAAATTTCGAAATTCAGTACACTGAAGTACACCTTTGTCAGAGGGAATACTCAGAATTCACAACCATTGATCATCATCAATACATGAAATGTTTACATCTGATTTTAGCGAGTGATGATGCAGACAGGGTCTTTACTATACAGCCTGTTCCTGTATCATATACAACCTCCAAACGGGCAGCTAAGCTAACGTGTGAAGCTAAAGATGCTTTTGATATTTATATAAAATGTAATTCACAGTATGTCTCAGAAGATCTCATCACCAAATCTGGCTCTACAATCAACGGCCAACGCATATTCAAGGTGAGCTTTGATCTACCACCAGATTTTCAACAATTTCCCACCAACATATCTTTTAGTTGGCCTGGGACAGACCACAGGCCTGTCCCACGCTAATTCTTGTCAAGCAGCTCAACCTTCTTACCAATCAATTTATCAGATTAAAAAACATTAAAATTTAAAATTGAGTACTTTGTAGATTGGATGGATTCCTGTATTTCAAGGTTAACCTTTTTACCACTGAATTTCAGGTTGAGACGGAAATAACAAAAGACATGGTATTCGTTATTCTGGCGAGGTATACTTGTTTCTGCATTGCAATTCTGGAGAACGGAGACAAACAAGTCAACAGTAGAGAGGGAGAATTCAAGATAGCCAGTGAGTTATTTATTATTTCATTGTTTTATTACCCAATTCAACTCTACAATGTCTCCAAATGTAGTTCGTCTATGTTTAAAGATTACAAACCTCTAAACAACAACAACAAAAGACCTCTCAATCACAAAGATGTGTTCATGTTTGACTTCAATTTTATTATCAAAATCACTCCAACTTGTGACTGGTCTATGCTTTCTTCTACAATGTTTACAAAGAGACTGCAGCGTTTTCTTTAGTAAAATGAGATGACATGAGATTACCTGTGTAGACACACAATGCTTTTTGAACCTATCAATCAAGTAACAGCACAGTCTGAAAATGTTATCAAATGGTTACCGCTCTCAGTTGGGCTAGACCCATCAAAGCCCTCAAAGAAACGATAGTATTTTATACGGGCATGTGACAAAGAATGGCCAAGAATGTACAGTAACATGACTGTCAGTACAGCATTGACACCCCACATGTCGCTGATGCCTGCCATAATGGCACTAGGAGCCTGCAGTTTGAATCTGGTGCCACTCTCCACAACATTATACATGTGCTAGATGCTGGCCAAGCCTGTCTTTAATAGCCATTAATCTAATAATTTAGCCTGTTTGAATTAAGCAATTAAGTCAAGTATGGGTAGGAGTTGATAATTCTAATAACAACACAGCTATTGTTTATGATTGGGGCGATCCTGGCATGGTCTCTTTGAGCTAGGGGTGGAGGCAAAATACAACCGGTGCTTTGATGTCAGAGTTCCGACGGTTACGATCACTGGTTCATATGATAGCTGTGCCGTAACTACTCAGAAAATTAAGCCACCTCTAGATTAGACGTTGAAAACAGCTCCCGGAAAATTCTAGGTTTTGTGAATTTACAATAGTCAAAGAATCATACACCAGTTTTGGTGTTAATCATGTCAGTGAGTTTGAGTTAGGAATTAAGATTGGTATATGAGGCTTATTATCATGACATGGCTATTAAGACAAAATGAGATAAGACCTGCGAGATAGTGTTGCTGTCCAGTCACAGAAATGGTAAATATTGACCAAGTTAAAATTGAGAGATAGCCTAATGATGTATTTGACAATGTTATCATTTTTGTGCTCAAGCATGGCACGGCGCTTGTAATTTACTTCAGAAGTCTCATTTGTCATTCACTTGAGTTATATGCTCATAACAACCCTCTTGAGTGCACAACTGTGCTAGGGTAAATAAAACAATATTATCATCTGCATTTTTTAATATTGATAGATAGCTATTAGTCATTAATTTATGGATATCAGCCACAGCCTTTCCAACTATGCTGCCTATGAAAAATTGTTTTGATGCCGCAAATGTCAATCTGCCATGAGAAACGAGCAACAGAAATTTTTAATGGCCAGACCTGGATGCACAAATTTACTACTGTTACTCAAACAGCAGCAGAATTCTGTAACAGACACTTTTCTAGCTACCATATTGTGCTGCTGCAAGGGTCTCGGGTGACATTTTCTTGGCCACAAGCTTAATTAAATCTAACAGTGCATACTAAACTGGGAGCAGCAGGCCTGTGGATTCCAAATCAACACTCTAATAAACTACCCAAAAATTAACACTAAACAAAAATATCATGTAATAGCTGCAGTTAGTTGCTAGATTGGATGTGGTCGAATTACTGAATATCGGCAGGAATCCAGCGTGCCTTCAGCAGCCACTCATTGTGCTACTGGGTGAGCTGCTGAGATTACACAGGATCAATGCCTGCTACCTCGTATAGAATGTCAGTATGTCATGTTGGGTTTCCATAGGTTATCTGCCTACAATTACAATTTCCGACTCGACCATTGAAATCTTACTGCATCTATATAATTTCCTATAATTAATGTTTTAAATAATCTTATGTCAACCAGCGAGTGTTATTACAAGCGCCGGTGAACGAGAACACCAAAAAAGATTTGAGAATTTATCAAATCCAATAAAAATGTACTGATTTGATTTGGCTAAATCGAAGCACTTTGCATAGAGGAATTATGTGCATAAATTAGGAGCCATGTAACTTAAGACTTGTTTGCCATGCGATTACAAAGGCTAAGCTGGTGATCCCACAATACCTCTACTTCATATCACAGAGCAAAATCCTCTGAATGCACAAAAAACCAGCCCGCAGATGTTTAGGATCGAAGATTTCAATGTGATTAGTGAGTGTATTGCACATACATAGTTGGTTTTCTCTTATAAATCTCAGACGCTCTGACGCAACCTCCGCGTACCATGATATCAAACACTGACCAGTCTCCTGATTTGGGAGGAGAAATAATTGATATGCTGAGTTGAGGGTGATTCCATTACTATGGTACATGACACTTTACTTTCTTCAACCAAAGTCATCAATCTAGTTGTTTGAGTCGTAGAAGTACTCTATAGGGACTAATATTCCCATCATCTGGCTTGATGTTGGGTGCTTGAGAATGTATACCTGGTCATTTGCCTGGATTGTACCCATCAATTATTACCATTCAATTCAGACTGTAATTATAGACAACTTATAGGATTACTCTGCTGATAGTATCTGATGATGGTGGTGTTGTGTCGGTGGATATGAAAGAGTAGTAACGACCAAACTGCAGAATTACACCACTGCAGTGCAGCGGTTTATACCCTGAAGCGTGTCATAAGACACTGGCTCAATCAACCCCTCAAGGATTAGGGATCATGGATCCACATCGATGAAAACTAATTTTTTTATTCCATGACAAATTTTTTTGATTGAGCAGGGTAATCAAAGAGTTGACTTGGAGAAGAAAGAGTGTTTTAGAGAATTATGGCGGGCTAGATTACATAATTTATTATGTTTACCGATAGGTTTATTATGAACAATGTACACAAACTGACATGATGCTAAACATTTTGTGTGTATTACGAGCTGACCAAGTCTGCCGAAAATCGATGCAAAATCCCATCCTTGATCAACAGTCCACGTTCAGCGGCCTGTCAGTTCACACTAGACAGAATGGCGGATACGCTGAATGTGCGAGACGGCTGATATCAGGGATACTCCCCAAAAATAAACCACCTTACCCAATACCAATCGATTCAACAGAATATTAATGATCAGTATGTCTGCTCAATAATGATAGTAATAAAATCAGATTGCCTGAATGACAATACATGCAGAGCGCCTCAATTTAAGTCATGCTAGCAGATCAGAAGTCATTAATCGGAAATTTGCTGTTACCCATTCATATCCTTTCCATAATAATACAGCTTGAGGTATGAGCGCCAGCATGGGTTTTATTAGTGGTTTGATGGGACTTGAGCGAACAGTTGGAACTTGTATCGAGATGCAGTAATCGGTTGGTTCATTGCTATAACTACTACGTGTAAGCACTAATCTGGTCCGGTCTTACATCACAAAATCTCACGTCTCACTGTTTGCCTCTTATCTAGAACCGTGTAACATGCAGGAGTAATCATAGATTTATACCTCGCATTATGCCTTTAGCAGAGAACATTTACCAATGTTTCACCATAATTATCTTGTTTATTATGTCATTGAAGGCAGGTTTTAGCTCCAGACAAAAGAAGTATGGCCACAATGTTTCAAAAACTGGCTCCTGTTGTCTGCTATTCTGCCGTCAGCAGGAATGTGCCATAGTCTCAAAATTTCGCCATTCCTTTCTCAGGCTGTCCCACATATTGTTTCGTCATCCAGCAGTTAAAAAACCTCTCATTTTTACACCTCCTTACTTTTCACAATATATTTGTTCAACACAGCATTTTCATTCATTGTATTTATCGCTATTATGTTTTTAGGACTGTCGAAGGTTTTTCCCCAGTCACCTATTGAAGTATCCCAGAAGGCAATGGAAGATGCCATCATGATCTGTAGACCTCCAGAGGGTTCACCAGCTGCTACAGTGAGTTTTGGAATCCTTCAAGAACAGTTTCACCAGCATTGGTGCATAGATCTTCACTTTAATACAGCCGTCCACTTTGTTTATGGATATGCATCACCCATCTGCTCTTATCTTTGATGGCTCATTAAACTTTTTAATGATTCATGATCAAAACTGATTTTAAATTTCAGAGTATCACAACAGTAATTATGATAATTATCTGCTTTGCTTGTGTAAATTCCACCTTGTCTCTGTGAGATGCATCTGCTATTTCATAAACTTGATTGGCAGGTACTTCCTCCCCAGCCAAAGTGCAGACAACTCACGCCTACCAGGGTTGAATGGTCGCTTTAATCTTTAACTGAATTATCTTATTCAGATCTCATGGCAGAAGAATGGTGAGAATATCGATGACAACATGCCAAAGTACCTGATAACCAGCGAGGGATCGTTAGTCGTCAGAGAAGTGACCAGTGCTGATGAGGGTAACTACACATGTGTCGCCAAAAACAATTTCTTCACTCGTGTGACACAGCCAGCCAAGCTCTATGTATACAGTGAGTAGCAAAATAGTGAAAGTGCAATTCTGAGAGCTTTGTGATGCTGGACACTAATATAGGAAGGAGATAATATCAGGACACTTTCACATGTTATTGGATGAGCGGAAACACTGAATAACACAATAATTTTAAGACTTGTATGATTTATGAGATATCACTGATAGCAAACTGAACAGAAAAGTGTCAAATCCCTTGTACTCATCACATGTCACATTGGTAATAAAAATACTTTTGTTTGTTCAGAATCAGCCATAGAAAACATTTGTAACATACCAGCCTTGGTTCTCATCATACAAAAAACTGAGAGCTTATTTACTGACATAGCAATTCAACCAGGAAATTGTGCACCAATTTAGTTCAGAATGTTGGAAAAAAATTATCCTAGCCCCAACCTGTCTCCAGAGCATTACCAGTAGAAAAATAAGTAGGAGTCTTGAATCTCAAGTTTAATCTTATGTGGAAAAGTATATAGAGGGTAATTTTTAGAATGGTTATATTCGAATGTAATTGGCCTCATGAGTCTGTGTACTTATAAATGATTAACCTAGGATGTTCCATATCATCATACAAGCCTTACACAGAGCGCAGTAAGGCTTTTTTTATAGTTGTTCACAGGTGGCTCATTATAGGGTGCTAATAACAATGCTAACTATTTTTTTGTATCTTAATCAATGAATTGCACTGATTGTATCGACTACTCCTGAGAAAATAGCTTGTTATCTTGGATAATTATTTTACATCATTTGCCCTTTGAGTATTACAATACATCAGATCGGAATTGTATATCTACAGATGCATCCTAGAATTTTGAGCTACCCTCATCAATGGCGTGTGCTACACTGATATCTGTAACTTTTACTAAGCCAGTGTGGAATCTCCTTGTAGCAAATGGAGGATGGTCATCGTGGGGTGAATGGGACGAGTGCGACACGACATGTGGTAATGGCAATCAGCGTAGATGGAGGGTATGCGACAGTCCACCGCCCAGCGGACGAGACGGTCGTATATGTGAAGGGGCTGCTAGTCAGAAGAGTCCCTGTACTGTACAATGTAGCCCAGGTTAGATTATAAGCATCAAAGTATTGTCTCAATCCAATCACAACAAAAGTAAAACCTTACCAACATCTGCTCTATTTAGCTTCCTAGTAGCTATTGGGTTCTTAGTGTCATGAATCGCTGTTGATAACCTTATTCAAGCCAAACAGCGCTTTTTTATCAAAATCTGACATCCACTTGTTTATAGTGATAGATAATAAGATTCAGCGCTTAATGAGTATTTTAGAAAAGCAGTAGAATACCACTGCGGCTTAAGATAACTTGATCTCATCGGATGAATTTAAAACCTGGGTGCTAGTATTTGACACTGATGGGTGTGCATAAAAACAGCTCACATTTACTTTACAAGATTCATGCTTGCTAGGCATGTAGTTTTATCAATTAATTTTGGAAAATCTTAAGATATTCCTCCATAACAAAAGTTTCTTTGGTCTACATCTAGGATCGACAACTGTTGCAACTTTTCGTGATGGTACGTAAAATGGTTTTCAGCCAAATCAGCCCGCTTCTTATTGCCGTTCTATTGGTTTGAATTTCAAACATAAAACTGTCAGCTATATGACAAGTTAATCTTTAAAAAATCTTAATTCAGAAAGAAAACATTGGCCTATTGACAGGGGTCGGTATTGCTTGATGCTAGTTATTGAAATAAAGTTTGAAGTGAAAGCTAATTATGATAGTGAGTGTGAGACAATTCCCGAGCTAT
>ERZ1740070.1441-NODE-1441-length-14939-cov-6.119524_pt1 | contig 14939 bp, 15 predicted proteins | sample MGYA00581734_ERZ1740070 | MGnify/ENA primary metagenome ERZ1740070 (study PRJEB43018, sample SAMN04849744) | marine metagenome | isolation source: floating plastic debris | place: Pacific Ocean | collected 2008-09-01 | study: EMG produced TPA metagenomics...
CAAGGATAGGTAAAACGAGCTGATGGCCGAATAATGACGTTTTTCCCAATTTTGGCACCAAAAAGCCTCAGCAGGAGGCACCGTGGACCATGGGCCGTATGAAGCGTTAGGGGAAAAACGACAGCTTGTACCAGCCACCAAAGCATGACATACCACTTTGGCCGACCCACTTCAAACTCCGGCTGATAGTAGCGACTGAGATCGACTAGGGCAGGAGGACCAAAGTCATTAGCCGCAGCCTGGGAGGCCATGTTGGTCTGATTCGACAAAGCTGTTGCTGGGGAAGATGGGCTGTCAGCCATTAAACATCTCCGACTAAAGCAGCTTTGGGCGGCTCTTTCGTTTCCTTTTTGTCCGATATGTTGAGACTGCCGCCAAATCTAAGTTCGTATAGTTTGACGCCAATTTGATATTCGTACTGGCTGAGTAGTCGACCATAGACATAGCCGGGGTAGCCATCGAGAAAACCGAGACGAATAAAGTAGAACAAGACAAATCTCAGCAGCGGTTTGAAGGGAAGACGAACCCAGATTTTTTTGAGAAACCGTTTGCGTTGGACGGAATCTCCAAATAGGTTTGCCCCAATCGTGCCGTCATCGTCCATCCCCGTAAGGATGTTGTAATAGACCCGAGCTTCCCAATTGGAATAGCGGTTGTGACGAGCTAACCAGTGAAATAAATCACGAAAATCGATGTGAAGCATATCGTTCTGCAGATAGCCCACCTTATTTCCCTCGATAACGACATGCTCATGCACTTCGTTATCGCCGGTATTTTGAATTTCTTCGGTATTTAGATTTTCATAGCGCCCCTTTGCATGGCGGAAAAAGCGCATATTCCAATCAGGATATTTGCCGCCATGGCGAATCCACTTGCCTAAAAAGTAGACTCGTCGGTTGATATAGCAGCCATCTACGCTATCGTCTTTGATGGCGTTGGCCATTTCTTCCCAAAGCTCTGGGGTGATCCGCTCGTCACAGTCAACGATTAGCACCCACTCATTGCGAAAAGGTAAGTTATCTAACGACCAATTTTTTTTCTTAGGCCAGCGTCCATTGAAATCAAACTGAACCACGTTTGCCCCATAGGATTCTGAAATTTCCACCGAGCGATCATCGCTGTGGGAATCTACCACAAACACCTCATCTGCCTGGGCAACACTTTCTAGACACGCAGGCAGGTTGGCTTCTTCGTTTTTGGCAGGAATCAATACAGAAACCGGAATTTTGATAGCAGCACTCATGGGTTGATAAGACGTTAAATAAACGGTAGATAGTTGGTTAACGAACGGGCGTTGCCCGGCTGTCGCGATTACCTGGTTTTTATCTCTGACTAGGGTGCGATTTTAGACGGATGACTTAGCTGACTTGTAGGGCTTTACCAGATACCGAAGCACGCTGCCCAAATACCCCAGCTGACCGTAGGCATAGGTTAAGTTCTCAAAGCGCTGTGCTGGGTCATTTACATATTTGACGGTTTTGTAAACGCCACGAACAAGCCGTTCTCCTCCCCATCGTAGTTGGGCCAGCCCCGCTCGCCCTGATACTTGCTCACGGTAGCATTCACTAATGCCTTGCCACCAACTGCGGCTTAGAAACCAACCGGGCTTGAGCCTAGCCGGAGAGACATTGTGGGCTGCCAATGCATCTGGGACATACACTACGTGCCAGCCTTGCTTTAGGGCGAGCTGAGTCATATGTAGCTCCTCGTTGGACAGCAGGTTTTTGCCGACACGTCCAAGGTTAACGTCAAATCCTCCGACGGCATCGAGAAATGTTTTACGCAGGGAGTAGTTAAGTCCGCGCGGGGTTAGGTTGGGGCTTTTTATGTACTGCACCTGATCGCCCAGGTCATAGGCCCCTAACCCGCTGGCGAGATCGTCAGAGAGCCAGGCAGGTGGATTAATAACACCAGGGGGCCAGAGGAGGGTGACTTTACCGCCTGCGATCGCAACTTTGTCATTGGTTTGATAGACCGCTAAAAGCGAAGCTAGCCAATGGGAGCTAGCTACAGCATCATCATCTAAATAGGCCAGAATATCACCTGTGGCCGTTTTGGCACCGGTATTACGCGCTGATGACAGCCCTAATGTAGGCTCATACACATACTGCAGTCGAGTATCCGATAGCCGCTGTTGGACTATGTCAGCCGTCGCATCGGTCGAGGCATTATCCACCACAATCACTTCAATATCTGTGAGAGTCTGGGCCAGCAAACTATCAATGGCCGCTCCAAGATACTGTTCACGATTGTGGGTGCAGATGATGGCAGAAATAGATAGCTCAGCCATAAAAAACTTGAATAAAAACGAAGTGTACTGAACGAGTAATACTATGACAGGGATAAAACGCTGAACGGATAGTCTATGTAGCTTTTCTAGCAGTGTGTAATGCAAGAATCAGCCGTGCTGCCTAATCAAAAATTCCCGATTAACGATGGATGTACTCATTCAACTTTACTGAAGGTATGCAATCGAGTCTTAGCTATCAAGTTCTGTTTATCCACTCTTCAAACGTTTAAAGCCTCCTCTACGGGATAATTGCTCCATTTCCCTTCCTGTACAAAGTCCATGAATCTTTCGGCTGACATTGACCTTGCTCCCTATATTGACCATTCGTTGTTGATGCCAACGGCCACTTTACAACATGTAGATCACTGGTGTGCTGAGGCTCAAAAGTATGGTTTTGCCAGCGTGTGTGTGTATCCTGTCCATGTTCAACGGGCAGTTGATAACTTGCATGAAAGTTCTATCCCGGTGGGCACGGTAATCGGGTTTCCGACCGGTGCAGAGACCTCAGCCAGCAAGCTATTTGCGGCTCAAGAAGCAACCGAGCACGGGGCTACTGAATTAGATGTCGTGATTAATCTTGGCTGGGTTAAAGCGGGGCAGCTAGAGCAAGTCCACACGGAACTGGCCCAAATTATTGAGGCCACTGGTCAATGTGTCAAAGCAATTTTGGAAATGGCGCTGTTAGACCCAGCTGAGCAAAGGGCGGTCGCCGATATCTGCATGGATGCAGGCGTGAGCTTCCTCAAGACTAGTACCGGCTGGAACGGCGGTGCCACAGTGGAAAATATTCGTTTGCTTAAGGAAGTTTCCCGTGGACGCGTTGGCATCAAAGCGTCTGGTGGGATTCGCACTCCTGAACAAGCGCTGCAGCTAATTGAAGCCGGTGCGACACGACTGGGTACATCAAGAGGACCTGATATTTTGCGTCAGCGTTCCTCCGAGCGTCAAAACAAGGCCTAAACTGGCAAGATGGCCCCCGCACAGCCACGAGCCATCAAAAAAACTGGATATTTTTTCTGGAAATCTGCCCCTAAGGGTAACCATGTCGGGCACTATTAAGTAGCTGTAGCTTTCGTTACGACCCTATGACTTCCTCTGCAAATTCGGCAGGCGGCAATGCACCGTCCCCCATCGCTGCTTTGGCTCTTAAGCTAGTGGGTTGCATCACCATTTTGGCTGCCCTAGTGGATTTTTTAGTGTTGCTTCTGCCACCAGATTTACTTAACCGTACCTGGCAAATTACCACTACCACTCAACTGGTTGACCGAGGTATTGTGCCTCTAGTGGGTATTGCACTGCTATTTACCGGTTTCTGGATTGAAAGCTATGTGAGCGGCAAGCGCAGTGGCGGCAATCTGCTTCTCGATGTCCGCTTCTGGACCTGCATCTTAGCCTGTATCTTAGGCTTGCTCTTTGGTGTTTTGACGCCGGTTCACATGAATAATGTGCGTCTGCAAAGTCAGGATGCGCTGACACAGGTTTCTAGTGAAGCGGATGAAGCCACTAGTCAGCTAGAACAGCGTCTAACGGCAGAAGTGACTCAGCAACGCGATCGCATCAGTGGCTTGCTCAATAACCCCGAACAAATTGACCAGCTAGTGGCTAGCGGTAACGTCACCGCAGAGCAAGCGGCCCAAATCCGCCAGTTTGAAGCAAACCCAGAATCCTTAGATGAGTTTTTATCGGGGCAAGCGTCTGAGCTGCGCACACGTCTAGAGACAGAAATTGGCACCCGTCGTGAAGAAGCGGCCAACCGCGTCCGTTCTGAAGCTACCAAAGCCAGCATTCGGATTTCCCTCAGCAGCATCCTATTAGCGATTGGCTACATCGTTATCGGCATTAACGGCATTAGACGCCTGCTGGCCATCTAAAGTAAATGTTGGCTTGGGAAGTTCTTAATTTTGAGTTTTGAGTTGGGCAATTCAAAACTCATCCCTCTAAACTGCAAACGGTTGCTGAATTTTTGCTAACAGGTCATAAAACGGCTGCCAGTTATCTTCAGCAACAATCGGCTCCCAAATGGCTTCAATTTCAGGCCGAAACAGCACAACTGTCGGGTTACTCTGATGCAAACACTTGGCCACCCCGTCTATTTCAGCCGCTGATAGGGTAGCCAAACAGGTGTGATAGTGCATTTGCCAGAGCTGTAGCAGGGCAGCTGCATCATCATCAGAGTTCTTGAGCGTAGTCGCTAAAATTTGCTCGGGCACCTCGCTCCATTTGGCTGAAAATTGCCCAGTCAGCCCTGTGAAAAAGTCGTGGTATCCCACGTGTGTATTTTCTAAAAGTTCCAAGGTTAGCCGTAAGAGTTCATCGCCCAGCTCTGGTAAAAGCTCCCTAAACCCTAATTTTGCCAACATTCTCTGCTTGTAGGCAACGTAGTAATGGTCTCGATAAGAGGCCAGGCCAGTCTCTAAATCTTCTAGTGACATAATCAGCGCCAGCGGTTTCTGTAGCATTTGCAAATTCCACTCACATACCCGCGGCTGATTGCCATACCGGTAACGTCCCATGTAGTCAAAATAAGCCGCCGTAAACCGTGGATTAAATTCATCCATAAAGGCATAAGGGCCATAGTCAAAGCTTTCACCAGTAATTGACATGTTGTCGGTATTTAAGACGGCATGACAAAAGCCCACCGACATCCACTGGGCTGCCAGATACGCCACCCGCTTAACTAACTCAGCGTAGAAGCGGGCATAGCGTTCTTGCGGGTCTTGTATGGCCAACAAATGGCTGTAGTAAATCTCGATAACATGATCTAACAACGGAGACATTAGATCAGTGCGACTCAGATAGTGCAGTCGCTCAAAGGTGCCAAACCGAATGTGGGATTGGCTAAAGCGCACCATAACCGATGACCGGGTTGGCGATGGCTCGTCTCCACGCCACAGCTGTTCGCCAGTTTCAATCAGGCTCAAGCATCGGGAGGTGTTTACACCAAGCGCGTGTAGAGCCTCAGCTGCTAGCACTTCCCGCACACCGCCCTTTAGGGTTAAGCGTCCGTCACCGTTGCGTGAATAGGGTGTGGTTCCAGAGCCTTTAGTGCCAAAGTCATAGAGCATTCCATCATTGCTCCGGACTTGACCGTGTAGAAACCCGCGTCCGTCCCCCAGCATAGAGTTATAGTCGCCAAACTGATAGCCGTGATAGCGCAAGGCCAGCAGCGGTGACCGCTGCTGAAACTGTCCAAACGCTTCAATAAAGTCAAAGTCACCAACGGTGTCTGGCTGCAGACCTAACCTGGGTAATAAGTCATCGTTACGAAACCGCAGAATATGCTGGGGAAAATTGGCGGCAGCAACACTGTCGTAGTAGTCGTCTCCTAACGCCTCCAGGGCAGGCTCATAGGTCAAATTTATAAATGGATTCTCGGTCACAGAGAGCACAAGTAATAGGCTTTACTCAGTATCTCTTAAAGCTATGACTTGCTGGTTAAACCATTGTGCTGCAGTAATGTTGCTAGCTCGGCAATGAGTTTGCTCCAACAGTTCTATGGGTAGTCCCGTTATAGTCCCTCTGAGGCTTGCGAAGCTTTAAAGATTTCAGTCAGTCTTCAGTTTCTGAACCGCGTTTCTAAAGCCTAGCACTACCAAAATGTTAGAGAGTGTGAGAAAAAGCTCGGCGCTGCCGTGGAGCCAATCAATGTTAGCGAGTTCTGCACCGTAGACCTGTTTGGCATAAATACCTGCTGGAATAGTCACCGCGACAAATATCAGCAGCACGTAAAACCCAACCAAGGCCAGTCTGGGTGTTTGACCCGACTTAGTCATGAAGTAGAGAAACCCCAAATAGGGAAATAGAGAAACGGCAAATAAGGTTTCTTTAGACACGGGCCTGCCTCCAGATGTACCAGGCAGCGGCGCAGACAGTACAGTTGCCCGCCACTGTCATGGCTGCTTGCAGAATAACTAGCCAGCTAAGGCTAGGAGAATTGTCAAAAAAGTGCCATGTACAGGCACACATAGCGCTGACCAGGGCTGGCAGCATACCAAAAGATAGCCACTTCCAGGCAGGCCAGCCGCTGATATCAGCAAACTGCCAAATAAAATAAATGGCGGCGATCCATTCAATCACACTGGAGATGTGAACCATCCAGGTGGGTATCGAGAGGACGTTCATAACAGGGCAATGGGCACGTTCGCGATAATCTTAACAGGACGCTAGGGGAACAGTGGCATGCGGGCAGTGTTGTGTGGCTACTATGGCATGGGTAATGGTGGAGATGAGGCGCTTTTGGCAACGCTGCTGCAGTTGTTGCCTAAGTCTGTAGCGCCGATTGTTCTCTCGGGCAACCCCCAAGAAACAGCGCAGCGATACAACGTCGAAGCGGTGCCCCGTAAATCACTATCGGCTGTGTGGTCGGCTTTACGACGGTCCCAAGCGTTTATCTGGGGGGGCGGTAGTCTGATGCAGGATGCCACTAGTGCTGTCAATCCGCTGTATTACGGGGGACTGATGAAGTTGGCTCAATGGATGGGGCTGCGCACTCTGGCTTGGGGCCAGGGTATCGGTCCATTGCAGCGAGGCAGCAGCCAGTGGGTGACTCGTTGGGCCCTTAAACACTGTGATGCAGTCAGTGTGCGCGATGGTGCCTCAGCTCAGCTTTTGACGGATTGGGGGATTGGCTGCAAGCTGGCCCCAGACCCGGTATGGGCCCTCAGATCTAAGAACTTACGAGGGTTTGCGGATTTACCCGCTCCGCGCATCGCTGTTGTATTACGGGAACATCCTCAGCTCACGGCTGAGCGACTGGTAAATCTGACAAAAGCGATCGCAGATTTTCAGACGGCAACTCAGACCTATGTCGTTCTGCTGCCGTTTCAGCCGCTCAAAGATGGCGCGATCGCAACCCATATTGCTCAGGGCCTTAGCGGCCCCCATAAAATCATTCAAGTCGCTGATCCGATACAGCTCAAGGGCATTTTTCGCGGCATTGAAATGACCATTGCGATGCGATTTCACGGCGTGGTAATGGCAGCAGCTGAGGGGTGCCGCTGCTTTGCCATTAGCTATGACCCAAAAGTCACCCAGATTATGCAGGAACTCTCGCTGCCGGGCTGGGGCCTTTCACCAAACAATCCGCTGCCCCCCATACCTGAGAGCGCCCACTCGATGACTCAGCAGTGGTTAGAACACTATGCCAATGGTGATGGGTTGAGCGATGTCCAGGTGCGATCGCATGTTGATCGAGCCCTAATCCACGGCACCATACTTCAGCAAATGCTGGCACCAATTAGCAAGTGACGACACATGAACGGACAGCTCATTTGAATCTTTAATACATTTTAACGATTGAGATATTGCCTACGCGTGCTGGGTTATCAGCAATTTTTGACAAAGAAACATTGTCAATCAAATTTTGTGTGTTAACACTGTGGGGAGATTGGCGTAAGATGCCCTCGTCTCCGCTGTTCGATTGCGGTGTTCAAAATAATGTTTAATCCAGCTAGATCAGACGATAGTTTTACCGATAGTGGGAACATATCCCAGGGCAATTCGTCGCATGGCGCACAGTTACCTATCAAAAAATCGGATAACACTAGCTGGCAGACCGTCCATTTTCCAGGTACGGTCTCTATTGATGATATTTCGGGAAATACCCCTAAACTGCAGCCTAACGCTATGGATTCTTCTAGCACACATCACAGTAATACGTTTGAACTCGCTACTACAGAGCAAACGACTAGCAAGCGCGAGACCGCACTCCTCAGCTTAGTTCGAGATCTAAATGAGTGTAATGATGTGCTACTCGCCAAAGTATCTCAGTTAGAAGACTCTTTAGAACGTTCTCAGACAGCCCTCCAGGCTGAAATCGACCGCTGTGGTGGTGATCGTGAAATTGTTCAGCTAGTTACGGAGCTAGAACAAAGTAACCAGGCCCGACAGCATCACAAAATGCTCAGTGAGAGCTTACAAACGGAGCTATCAGCGTCACAAAAACGGGCCGCTCAGTTAGAGACCGAACATGCAATCCTGTTACGGCAAACCACCGAGCAGTCCCAAGAACTTTTGCAGGCAAATGCCGACCGTCGCGATTTGAGAGCCCGTCTGCAAAGACAGCAGCGCTACACGCTTCAGTTCAAAGCGGCCCTCGAAAAGTGCCTAACGATCTCACAAAAATCACCCGACAGTTCGACGGCAAATTTTGACATGTCAGGACTGACTATGCCAAAAGCTGATGAGATTCGGCCTTGGATATCTGCTTTGGGACGAGGCCGAATGGATCCTCAGCTTGAGTCCATGATTCGCGGCATTCAGGGCACTTCTTCAACCGAGACTCAGCTGACTGACAGCACGCTAGCAGCAGAAGCAGAAGATCAGCTGTGGCACGATCTTGCTCGGGTGGTAGATGCTGAAGAAGTCGTGACTAACCCGGAAACACCCCAGGCTTCTGGTGAAGATGAAGAGTCTCCTCAGTTTACTGAGCCTTCTCCCTGGGGTGCTGAATCCACCAAATTTGAGAGTGCCTTAGAAACACCACCCGCTGAAACACCATCCGCTGAAACACCACCCGCTGAAACACCACCCACCGAAGCACCGCCCGCTGCCTCTCAGCTTTCTCCTCATGCTGCTGAGATTCTGGCTCGAATTCAATCAGCAAAAGGGCATGCCGTAGAAACCTACCTCCCAGCAATGTCTGCTCAAGGTAGTCCATCTCCTCTGGTTAAACCGTTGAGGCCTCAAAAGCGCATCGGGTCTCTAGCGGCAATTGATTTACCAAACTTTCCTCGCTTAAAAAAGCAGACACCTAAAACTGAGGCTTGAGTGAAACTTTACGGCTAATTTCTCAAATTAGAAACTATTTCTTAGTCAACTTAGGTTAGACTTTGTTAACTTCTGGTCAACATACTGAAGTAACAGGTAGCTATCCCTTGCTGCTGCTAGTTTGCAGACGCATTTGGGATAAACTCACTCTGTAGGGTTGTTAAATACTCCGATGAGTTTACCTGAAGCCATCAATTGGAGATTGCATCTTACCAATTTCGTTAATATGAGCCCCTCATCTTTAAAAACTGTTTTAGAAAGTCCATCCTCCGATAAATCTGTAAGCGAAGCCCACATTGCCACTGCTATTCTCCATGTAATTGAGACCGCCCGTTCTCAGGGACAAAGTTTAGATGATGTCATGACTGAGCTAATGACTGATGATGCCTTGTTAGATCCTAAGAGTCGTCATCTGCTTGGAGATATCTTGACTCAGGCATGGAATACGCTTTAACAGGACAGCGCCAGAATTTCTTGATAGATTTTGGACAGTATAGGCTTAGGGTAGGAGACTTCTCCCCACCGCCTATTTCTCTGATTTCTAGATGTCTACACTGACGGCTCAGTCAGTGTAGAGCCCTCACAATAGCGATGAATCGCTGAAAGCTTTAGATAACGACAGCCTTTGATATAGCAAGCTGCTATATCAAGGGCTAAGTCTAGACAATGACAGACTGTCAGCCATCTATATCGCTGACACCTACAGCCATTTGTAAGACCATTGGCTCTCCACCCGTTTGGTGATACTTGTCGGCCCATTTCCGTAGGAGTAAATCCAGCTCATCTAGAGCTTGCTGACGATTTTCTGCTGGAATGTCAAGAGATTCTAAAACCCGCATAGTGCCCTCTTTGCGGGCGACCCATTCCCGCATAATGCGAAAATAACGTGCCGTATCTTCGATCATGGTGTAAGTTCTTTCCGCATCATCTGTTGGAATGTAGGACGCACGGGCTAGAGCATAAAAGGGCATCCCCCATGGAGAATCAATACGAATAACAGTCCCCGAATAGAGCAATCGGCGACGAATATGTTCTGCCAATGCTTCACTCAGCGGGAGCTGTCGACCGCTTGGAACAGATTCTTGCGAGCGTGCATGCAGAAACTCAATTAGCTCTGCAAACTGAAATGACGTAATTAACTGAGCCTTAGGTAAATTAGGCGGCAGTTTTTGCTCGATTTGGGCCTTTTCGTCTGATGTTAGATTGGTACCGACCAATCTAGAACGTCCAGATTCCCAAGGGTATTGTTCAAGCCAAACATAGGGAAACCCAATTAGATAGCGAGGCTCTTGTGCGCCCAGCATCTTGAGCAGCTTGCCTTCGCTCAAAGCCTGTCGTACCTCTTCTACGATAGCTTTGACCCGTTTGGGCTCAATATGATGTAAATGCCCCGTCATGCGCAGGTTTTGACCCTGCTCCATATAGGTCGTATAAATTGCACATTTGGCTGCAGTGGCTGCAGCATCTAGAAACGCACCGTGGCGATGACCACCAGTGCGCATGGCACTGAATGCGAGGTACATCATAATCTGATCGATAGCGCTGGGTTCTAGACGCTTGATCAGATCTGCATCAGCAGTCATCGGTGATTGAACATTGGTCATGGACGCTTAGGGATAGATACACACTGACGAGGCGAATATTTCTGTTAGTGGAACTAGGCTACCGTATAGAAGCACCAATAATTCTTGATTTGTTCAAGCATATAAAGGCACCTAATAGTAATAGCTAATTTCCTTACTAGCTTGTAACGGTTAGAGTAAAACTTTTTCTGATCAATATCTATAGTGTTTTTTTTGGCATTTTGCCGAAAAAGTTCGTTTAGGGAACATTTGAAATGTTTTTTAAGCAACTAAGCGACCGCTGCCGCGATAGGCTTGGCCGTTTGTAATGCGTCCACTGCCGCGATAGGATGAGTCATTCGTAATGCGTCCGCTGCCGCGATCAGCCTGCAGGTAAGTAATACGTCCGCTACCGCGATCGGCTTGCATATGAGTGATACGGCCACTACCACGGTCAGTTAGCTGCGCGCTTGAGGCATTGACAGTTAGCCCCAGCAAGCCAAAAACATTAAGGGCAGTAGCAATTGACAGTACTGATAGAGAAATTCTCATGGGTCAGAAAATGAGTAGTATTGCTACTTTCTGCATACATGAAATTAACAAATCACTCAGGAAAAACTGTGTGAAAAAAGTGTGGGTGATAGTGCGGGTTGTCAGTGCTGTATGTTACATTCCATCAACTGCCTGTATGGATTGGACTAAAATCCAGCAGCCACCAGCATTATAGATTCCGCAAACTTTAACCATATGACCGTCGTTCATCTGTAATAACTGGTCTACAGCCTGGGGAGAAATCGCGACAAGACTTATAGCCTTGATATCTGCCTGACACAGCAATTGATGACGATTCCCCTCATCTAGACGGTACTGACCACAAAAAATAGAGACAGCCGCCGCCAAATTTGTAGGTATCTTTCTTAAAGAATTAGTGAAGCCACCGGTAGGGTACGTGTCTGGATGGCGCAAATATGTTAACTGCTGATCTAGCCAGGACTCATCGGTAGGCAATAGATCAAAACACGGCACAACTGCTGCAGGGGCGTGAGGATCGGTGAGGAGAGCGGTCTGTAGGTCTTGCACGGAAAGATCGCGTGGCTGGTATGTCTGCTGCACACACAGGGCAGCAGCGGCCCCGGCAGCTTGCCCAATATTGAGCACTATAGGCTGCAGACGGGTGGCCCCGTTAGCAATGTGGGATGTAGAGATATTTTTATCGCAGGCCAATAGACCATCAATATTGGCTGGAATTATTGCCCGATAAGGGATGGTAAACGGGGTCCCCGTCCAACGGCCTCCCCATTGGATGGCTTTAGGTTTGAGGGGCATAACAAAGCCAGGGTAGTGGTGATCGTTGGGATAGTTGCCGATTGCGATCGCATCTACCACACCCGCATCATTGATCGGCAGCGATGCCACCTGCCCCCCAGGTACTGGCAAAATATCGTGCTCGCTGAGCGTCGTTACCCCCACCAGCCGTCGACTCTCACGATAGTAGGGGTAAAGGGCAAAACTCCCCCCGCCTGGGGTACCCTCAAGCTCAGGAAATACGGCCTCTGCCAACCCATAGCGTTGCCCCAGCTCCGCTTGAATAAAATGGGCAAATTTCTGACTGTGGTCCTTGGCCTCCTGCCAGTACTCATGGCGGGCTGATGTAGAGTGAATCAGGCGATTGAGACCAACACCATAGTCATTTCCCTGCTGGGGCCAGTTGATCATAAAGCGGTTGCCAGGCAGCCGCCCATAGTTCAGAAACTGCTCTGGACCGTAGCCTTCCCAGGCTCCATCAAACGATGCTTGCGACCCCGCTGACGCAATGAGCGGTGCCGTTTCCCCAGCCCCATAGTCCTGCATCACCACAACCCAAGTAGGGGACTGCACCGGATAGTGTTCAATAGCCGAAAATAGCGGCTCATTAGGGTCAGTTAAGGATTTTGGAGCGCTGGGTTCCTGCCACTGATCCTGGCTTTCCCAGCCCCAGCGATGGGGGATGTCTCCAAGCGCCAGCACATCGCCTAACTCAGTGCCATCAATGACAATTTGGGCAGAGACTGAGAATTGGTCAAAGGCAACTCCAGTGACCCGATTGCCTGAACGGATGACGTCTCGAGGATGATGGCCCCAGCGCCAGGTCAAGGTTGGTAGCGCGGCTACCCAGTCTGCAAAAATGCTGGCGCCGACGGCTGGCTCGTAGGTAAAGAAGCTGACCCAACCATGGTGCAATCCCCCCGGTTGTCTCTGCTCTAGCTCTCGTAAAAACGCCCCCCACAGACCGGTCTGAAACGCCGCTAGCTCATTGCCATCCGGCGCGGTCACACCTGCAGCCGTTAGCATGCCGCCTAACCAGGGCCACTCGCTGACCAGCAGTACCTGAGCCCCCATGCGTGCCGCCTGGATGGCTGCCGCTGTGCCGCCTGTCCCGCCGCCGACTACCAGGACTTCGGTGGTGAGTTGTTCCATGGTGTGATGGGTTTTGTAGAGCTTTGCTCTTCTAGCTTGCTGAGTATTTTGAGTTAGTCAACTTGAGCATAGTTCCTAGGTGATGGACTGTCTCACATTAAAAACTCAAAACTACTACAGATAAGGGGTTACATCCTCACCTAAGTCATCTGCCAGATGTGACAACGCACGAAATCTTAGCCCCACCAGCTGCTCATATAGGGGGTTGAGCTTACACATGGGGGGAATGTGAACCACCTTTTTGCCAAACACGGTCACGTCTCGCTCAAACGGACATTGGGATGGGATCATTTTGCACACAAACCTGGCCAAACGAGGGTCCTGCACCTCTAGCTGGTCAAGCCACTCGCGCATAGGCTTTAGGGGATCGGGCCCGTCTTTAGGGGCAGGTGGCTGGAGTAGGCTGGTGGCAGCAGCCTCTGCTTTGTTAGGAAGACTGGTCCCAGGCTGAACTTCTTCCTGGATTTCTCGTAGATTGTACAGTGTGGACTCAAGAGACTGGAGAACCGTTGTGTCGAGGTTTAGAACCTGACAGAACTCCATCAAAATTCTGTCTTCGTCTGCGGAGTAAATACCGTCTGCGATCGCAACCATTACGGCCATCCGCAAAAAGTTTTCTGCCGCTATCGGGTTTGGCTTAAGCACGGCCGCTAGTTCAGCTGGCTGAATTGGCTCAAATGTCTCAAAATCCAAACTAGGCGCAAACTCTTCATCCATCATGGTGTGAATCAGCTCTTGCTCTTGAGCATCAAAATCACCATCGGCCCAAGCAATGGCCAACAGACCTCGCAACCAGGCTTTAATCTGTTCTTCAGTGTAAAGAGAGTCCTTTATTGTAGATGTCATAGCCAGCCTTAAAAACATCAAACGTCTGCTGTTTGGGGATGACCTCAAACAGCTATGGCAGGGTCGGCAGCCTAGATGACAGCTGAGCCAACTCAGATCCAGTTTTACCAGTAAACACCCACAAAATAGAACGACCTCCGTCACGTAAACTTCGAAGCCACGGTTCTGGCGGACGCTCAGAGGCCACTGGCAGAGGTTTGTAATGAATACCCCGACTGCCCAACACGATGGCGGCAATGGTGTTTGCCCGTCGCATGTGATAGTCCGACGTAATCAGATAAACACTCTCGATCCCGAGACGTTCAAAGTCATCCACCAGCGTTGTGAAATTTGTGACGGTATCTACAGCCCGATAATCCAGATGTAGTCGTTCTAAGGGAACTTGGGATTCTTGAAATACCCAGGTGGAATACTCAGGATTCGCCCCAGACGAAATCCACACATCCAGGTCCGGATGCTCAGTAGCAAACTGAGCAGCAAACTCTTCACGCTTTGCGTCTCCGCCTAACACCAGCGCAGTGGTTGGTGACGACAGGCGACCACGCACATGCCACTGCCCTAGACATAGCCCAGCTGTCAAAAGCACTAGGGATGCTAGAGTCAAGCGGCGATTTTTGTGACGGAGGTTGGGCACTGACGATTACCTCGAACAGAGATGAGCTGAAACAGTAATACTGAACTGAGCAGATAGGGTTACCTGACGATTAACCATTTTAAGGAGGCTACCACGACCTTTTTCGAAAATGTGCGCTTGTTTTAACAATAAATCAGCAAATGATTGCCAGTCGGTGCTAACTCATGACCAGCCTCATTACCGACCGATGGGACGACTATTAAAAATTAGGAATTTTGCAATGCTGCTGGCAGTGTAAATCCGCCAGCCTCATCGTAGATGTCTTTGTACACCTGCTTTACGGCTGCCCAGGGTACCCGTCCATAGATATGGGGATAACGTACAGTTCCACCTGATGTAATTTACACGCGCGACTCACAGCCACCAGCAGCAGGGTCAATAC
>ERZ1740070.1442-NODE-1442-length-14938-cov-7.284083_pt1 | contig 14938 bp, 17 predicted proteins | sample MGYA00581734_ERZ1740070 | MGnify/ENA primary metagenome ERZ1740070 (study PRJEB43018, sample SAMN04849744) | marine metagenome | isolation source: floating plastic debris | place: Pacific Ocean | collected 2008-09-01 | study: EMG produced TPA metagenomics...
GGTCGGGACCATCAGCGTCGCGCGGCGACGGCCATGTTTGCCCGCCTTGGCGCGGAATCGGTGTTCAAATCGTTTACGTTAACGGCCAATGGCGTGCTGACCCGCAACGAAATGGTGGTCGAGCTTACGGGCGATGATGCCGTTGCGCATGTGGCGGGTGCCTGCGTCGGCGATGGCGACTTCCACCATGACGATACGGTCTTCATCACCCATGATGCGCTGAATTGTGAAAGCCGTCAGGTGTTCAAGAAGGTGCTTCGCAACGGGGCAACCGGTGTGTTTCAGGGCAAGATCCTCGTGAAGGAAGGTGCGCAGAAGACGGACGGATACCAGATTTCGCAAAGTCTTTTGCTGGATGACGACAGCCAGTTCCTCGCCAAGCCAGAGCTTGAGATTTACGCCGACGATGTTGCCTGTTCGCACGGTTCGACCTCTGGCGCGATTGATGAGGAAGGTCTGTTTTACCTGCGGTCGCGTGGGATCGAAGAAGGGCCTGCGACGGACCTTCTGACAATCGCGTTTCTGGCCGAAGCTGTGATGGAGATCGAGGACGAAGCCCTGCAAGACGAGATCAACGGCCGGGGTGACGCCTGGCTGTCGCGCAGGCGCGGTTAAGGAGGCCTATGCCCTTTACGCACGACATTGTAGCAACCTATCGCGGTCCGGGCAAGGTGGTGCGGCGTTTGCTGACTGCCGGTCCCCGCGAAGACCGCGCCCTGGCCATCCTCATGGGGGCTTGCGCGATCTTGTTCATTGCGCGCTGGCCTGCATTGGCGCGCCAAGCCCATATCGAAGAGCAAGAGCTGAACATGCTTTTGGGTGGCACCTTGATGGCCACTATCTTTTTGGCGCCGCTGTTGTTCTACACGCTGGCTTTGATCGCGCACTGGATTGCCCGCGTCTTTCGTGGGCAAGGGCCCGCCTATAACGCGCGTCTCGCCCTTTTTTGGAGCCTTCTGGCTTCTAGCCCGCTGGTCCTTCTGAATGGCCTTGTGGCAGGGTTCATCGGACCGGGGCTTGAACTCACCCTCGTCGGGCTCTTGTGGTTCGCCGTATTTATGTGGTTCTGGTTGGCCGGCATGGTGGCCGCGTATCGCGGGGCAGAGGCGTAACAATGAGTGTCTTTATGAACTTGGCGGTGCAAACCGTCACCCGACCGCGCGACGCAGCTGCGTTTTTGGTCTCCTTGCAATTGTCCCGAGAGGCGTTGCTGACCGGCTTTGCCTTGGTTGTTGTGCTGAACACGTTGTTCTTTGGCCTGACACAGCTTGTTGTGCCTGCGGGCAATATCCTCGTGCCTGCCATGCAGGACCCGGTGATGTTTGGCATCTCGCTTGCGCTGACGTTAGTGGCTTTGGTGCTTGCCATCACCGCCAGCGGGCGGGCGTTTGACGGTGATGCGCGGATTGAAACTGTGGCGGTGCTGGTGATTTGGCTGCAAGGCCTGCGCGCTGCGTTGCAGGTGATTGTCCTTTTGTTGGCGCCAGTTAGTTTGTTTGTCTCGGGGCTGATTGTTACTGCCTCAACCATCATCGGGCTTTGGATCTTTGTGCACTTTATCGATGTCGCACATGGGCTTGGAAGCCTTATGAAAGCGAGTGTTGTGCTGCTGATCGCTGTTGTCGGCATGCTGCTTGCACTCACTATGATCTTTAGCCTTCTCGGGGTGTCCCCCTCTGGAGTGACCGCATAATGTATGACGTGAACGAAATCCGCCGCGACTTTCCGATCCTGTCGCGCGAAGTGAATGGCAAGCCTCTGGTCTATCTCGACAACGGGGCCAGCGCTCAGAAACCTCAGGTGGTGATTGACGCAATCGCGACCGCTTATGGCGATGAATACGCCAACGTACATCGCGGGCTGCACTACCTGTCAAACCTCGCGACTGAGAAATACGAAGGCACGCGCGGGATCATTGCCAAGTTTCTGGGCGTAAAAGACGAAGAAGAAATCGTCATGAACACCGGCACCACCATGGGCATCAACACGGTGGCTTATGGCTGGGCGATGCCGCGGATGCAGGCCGGGGATGAGATTATCCTGTCGGTGATGGAGCATCACGCAAACATCGTGCCCTGGCATTTCCTGCGCGAACGGCAGGGTGTTGTAATCAAGTGGGTGGACGTGGACAGCACAGGCGCGCTTGATCCGCAGGCGGTAATAGACGCGATCACGCCCAAGACAAAGTTGATCGGCATTACACATCTTTCCAACGTGTTGGGAACCGTTGTTGATGTGAAAACGATCTGTGAAGCCGCGCATGAAAAAGGCGTCGCCGTGATGGTCGATGGGTCGCAGGCTGCGGTGCATATGCCAGTGAACGTGGATGACCTAGGATGCGATTTCTATGCGATCACCGGGCACAAGCTTTACGGACCATCTGCCTCGGGTGCGATCTTTATGAAGAAAGAGCGGATGGCAGAAATGCAGCCCTTCATGGGTGGCGGAGACATGATCCGCGAGGTGCACAAGGACGAGGTGACATGGAACGATCCGCCGATGAAGTTCGAGGCGGGAACCCCTGGAATTGTTCAACAAATCGGGCTTGGCGTTGCGCTGGAATACATGATGGGGTTGGGGATGGACAATATCGCCGCCCACGAGGAAAAGCTGCGCGATTACGCCCGCACGCGACTCGATGGGCTAAACTGGTTGCAGGTGCAGGGCACGACGCCCAACAAGGCCGCCATCTTTAGCTTTACGCTCGACGGCGCGGGGCACGCGCATGACATTTCGACCATCCTTGACAAAAAGGGCGTGGCGGTGCGCGCGGGCCATCATTGCGCCGGGCCGCTGATGGATCACTTGGGTGTCACAGCAACCTGTCGGGCATCGTTCGGCTTGTATAACACAGAAAAAGAAGTCGACATTCTGGTTGATGCGCTTGAACTTGCGCATGACCTTTTTGCCTGAGGGGGACATATGGCAAGCATCTCATTGCGCCGCGCACGGACGATTATTCGCAAAGCGCTGGAAAAGGGCCGCGAGGCGGACCTCAAGCCTCTGTCTGTCATTGTCCTTGACGCAGGCGGCAATATCCAAGCCTTCGAGCGGGAAGATGGGGCCGCCCCCGGTCGGTTTCAGATCGCGCATGGCAAAGCGTACGGCGCGGTCATGCTTGGGATGGCGGGCACGGCCCAGATGCAGCGCGCCGAAGCGCAGGCTTACTTTATCGCCGCCGCCAATGGCGCGTATGGCGGGCAACTGATCCCTGTGCCAGGTGGCGTATTGGTGCGCGATGGCAAAGGCCGCGTGTTGGGGGCTGTTGGCGTCACCGGTGATACATCCGACAATGATGCGATTGCTGCACAAGCCGGGATCGAAGCGGTTGGTCTGACAGCCGAAATCTAAGGAGACACATCATGGCCCGCCCGGTCGTTGGGATCATCGGCAATCACTACCTGATCAACGATCAGTATCCCGCGCATGCAGGCGGTCTGATGAACTCTGAAGCGATTGCGCAGGTGGCGGAGTGTCTGCCCTTGGTGATACCTGCGGACCCGCGATTTGTGACCGTTGATGAGCTGCTCGACACCTGTGACGGGTTTTTGTTCACCGGTGGTCGGCCAAACGTGCATCCCGAAGAATATGGTGAGCCGGAGACCGAAGCGCATGGTGCCTTTGACCGGGCACGTGACGCGATTGCCCTGCCGCTCATCCGTGCTTGTGTGGATCGGGGGCAGCCGTTTCTGGGCGTCTGTCGCGGGTTTCAAGAGGTCAACGTGGCCATGGGCGGCACGCTCTACCCCGAAATTCGGGATTTGCCAGGCCGCATGAATCACCGCATGCCACCCGATGGGACCATCGAGGAAAAATTCGCCCTGCGCCATGTCGTGACCGTGAAAGAGGGCGGTGTGTTTCACAAGCTTTTCGGGGCGACCGAGGTGATGACCAACACGCTGCACGGACAGGGGATCAAGACCCCCGGGGCGCGCATCGTGATCGAAGGATATGCACCCGACGGCACGCCAGAGGCGACATATGTGAAAGATGCGCCCGGCTTTACGCTGTCGGTCCAATGGCATCCCGAATGGGACGCGGCCAATGACCCTGTGTCGCGCCCGCTGTTTCAAAGCTTTGGCCAAGCCGTTCATGACTGGGCGCGCCGGGACGTTCCCGCGCCAAAACGCGTCAAAGCGGTTTAAGACATCTTTGCTTGGCGTCTGCCGCGTTCAGGTCACCGCTTTGCGCATCTTGAATTCCGACGTGTCCCAAAGCCGGTCGCGCAGCACCCGTGCGAGGATGTCGACAGCCTGATCGATATCGTCTTCATTCAGATACAGCGGCGTAAATCCGAACCGCATGATATCTGGGGCACGGAAGTCACCAATCACATCATGCGCGATCAAGGCCTGCATCGCGGCATATCCGTGTTCAAACCGAAAGCTGACCTGAGACCCGCGCTGCGCCGGGTCACGCGGGCTGGCCAATACAAGGTCAGGGCACTGCGCTTCGACCTTTGCAATGAACCGCTCCGACAGCTCGATCGACCGCGCGCGGATATCGGTCAGGTTCACATCGTCCCACACGTCCAACGCCGCTTCTAGCGTCGCCATCTGCACAATGGGTGGCGTGCCGACGCGCATCCGTTCGATCCCGGCACCGGGGGCGTAGCTGGTGTCAAACGCAAAAGGGCGTTCGTGGCCCAACCATCCCGCCAACGCCGGTTGCGCCCGGTCTGCATGACGCGGAGCGACGTAGATGAAGGCGGGCGCACCGGGGCCTCCGTTCAGGTATTTGTACGTACACCCAACCGCGAAATCCGCCCCCACGCCAGCCAGGTCAACAGGGATAGCGCCGGCAGAATGCGCGAGATCCCAGACGGTTAAGGCGCCGACCTCATGCGCCCGTTTGGTCAGCGCGGCCATGTCATGTTTGCGCCCGGTGCGGTAATCCACCTCCGTTATCAGGGTGACTGCGATGTCATCCGTAATAGCATTCTCAACCTCCTCGGGAGCGACCACGCGCAATTCGTAGTTATCACCCAAAAGCCCGATCAGACCTTCGGCCATGTAAAGATCGGACGGGAAGTTACCGCTGTCCGACAAGATCACCCGGCGGTCGGGCCGCATTTGCAGGGCAGAGGCCAGCGCCTGATAGACCTTGATCGATAACGTGTCGCCCATCACCACATGGCCCGGTTCCGCGCCGATCAGCCGCCCGATGCGGTCGCCCATCTTGGAGGGGGCCGCCATCCACCCGCAACTGTTCCAACCCTTGATCAGCTGCTCCCCCCATTCCTGCTCGACCACGTGTGCGACACGCGACGCGGCGGCTTTGGGCAAGGGCCCAAGGGAATTCCCATCAAGATAAATCATGCCTTCTGGCAGGTGAAACGCGGCGCGCGTGGCGTTAAAATCGGTCATGAAAGGGGTCCTAAAGGCTGGTGCGCAGGTGCCAGAGATCGGGGAACAGTTCCACCTCTAACATGCGCTTGAGATAGGAGACGCCGCCGGTTCCGCCAGTGCCTCGCTTAAGGCCAATCACACGTTCGACTGTGGTGACGTGGTTAAAACGCCAGCGACGAAAGTAATCTTCCAGATCGACAAGCTTTTCGGCCAACTCGTAGAGGTCCCAATGCTGTTCCGGCGTGCGGTAAACCTCGGTCCAGGCCTCTTGTAATGCAGCGTTTGGAGCATGAGGTTGCGACCGATCTCTTTCCATCGCCTCTGCAGGCACGCCAACGGCACGCGCCAATCGTGCGACAGCCCTATCGTAAAGCGATGGCTGCGTGAGTTCAGTCGTCAGGCGGTCCGCAACATCGGGTCGATGCGCGTGTGGGCGGATCATGGCTGGATTGCGATTGCCCAGCACAAACTCGATTTCCCGGTATTGCGCTGACTGAAAGCCAGAGCTTTGGCCAAGCGCCTCGCGAAATGTGGTGTAATCGCTGGGCGTCATTGTGCGCAGCACGTCCCAAGCCGAATTCAGTTGCTCAAAGATGCGCGTGACCCGCGCGAGCAGTTTGAACGCCGGGCGGATGTCATCGGCCGCTAGAGTGTCGCGTGCCGCGTGAAGTTCGTGCAACGCAAGCCGCATCCAAAGCTCGGAGGTTTGGTGCTGGATGATAAACAGCATCTCGTCATGCGCCGCGCTAAGCGGATGCTGTGACGACAAAAGCGCATCCAGCCCAAGGTAGTCGCCATACGACATGCGCCCGTCAAAAGCCATCTGCGCCCCTTCGCGCGACGGATCGTACGGCTCGCTCAAAACTCGCCTCCGGCAATTTGGATCGCCTGTCCGTTCACACTGCCCGATGCGTCGTTGCACAGCCAAAGGGCAGCTTCGGCCACCTCTTCCGGCGCGATCAACCGGCCATGTGGGTTGGCATCCACGATCAGTTTCGTCGCATCCTCTTTCGACATGCCCGTTCGGGTCATGATCCGGTCGATGTTGTCGGGCACGATATCCGTGTCGACATATGCCGGGCAGATCGCGTTAAACGTGTACGGCTTTTTGACGTAATCAGCCGCCAGACTGCGGATCAGCCCAATCATCGCGTGTTTCGACGCCGTGTAGCAGGGCGCGCCTTTGAGCCCGCGCAGACCGGCGATAGAGCTGATCGCAATCACCCGTCCCCAGTCGGTTTGATGCATCGACGTCATACATTCGCGAATGGTCAGGAAGGCGCCATCAAGATTGGTCGCCATCATGTTGCGCCAGAACGCGAGGTCCATTTTGTGTAACGCGCGGCCATCGGCAATCCCGGCATTTGGCACACAAATCTGAACGGGACCACGCGCCTCTACCGCTGCGGCGACGCCATTCACAATCGACGCCTCGTCTTTGACATCCATGACAAGCGGATGCAGATCGTGCGCGCGGGCAGCACCCTCCAGAACATCTGCCCGTCGCCCAGTGATTGTGACTTGCGCGCCTGCGCCACGTAGGGCCACAGCAATCGCAAGGCCAATGCCCGTGCCCCCGCCTGTGATCAAAGCATGTTTGCCGGTCAAATCCATGATGCTCCTCCCGCTGCTCTTATCATTTGGAGCAGGCCAGCCTCGAAATGACAACGCGAAACGTGGTCTTTCCTCTTGCCCAAAATACCTCGGGAGTTTGAGGGCTGGCCCTCAATGGGTTCCATACATGGAACCCGAAAGATGCGTCATCGCATCTTGGTGCGGAGTTTATTGACTGGTGAGTCAATAACCGCCAGTGTCACGCAAAACAGCGGGCAGGGGACAGCATGCAACCGAATATTCTCATCCTTATGGTGGACCAACTGAACGGAACGTTGTTCCCGGACGGTCCGGCGGATTGGCTGCATGCGCCCAATCTCAAACGGCTCGCCGCGCGCTCGACCCGGTTTCAGAGCACCTACACCGCCAGCCCGCTCTGTGCGCCGGGGCGGGCGGCGTTCATTTCGGGGCAACTGCCTTCCGCCACAGGGGTCTATGACAACGCGGCGGAGTTCCCGTCATCTATCCCCACCTATGCACATCACTTGCGGCGGGCGGGTTATTTCACAGCGCTTAGCGGCAAGATGCACTTTGTCGGGCCTGACCAGTTGCACGGTTTTGAACAGCGCTTGACGACTGACATCTACCCGGCGGATTTCGGGTGGACGCCGGATTACCGCAAGCCGGGCGAACGGATCGACTGGTGGTATCACAATATGGGGTCGGTCACTGGGGCAGGTGTGGCCGAAATCTCGAACCAGCTCGAATATGATGACGAGGTGGCATACCAGGCCAAGCTGACGCTCTACGATTTGGCGCGCGGCAAAGACAAACGACCCTGGTGTGTGACGGCCAGCTTCACACATCCGCATGATCCCTATGTGGCCCGAAAGAAATACTGGGACCTCTACGAAGACTGCGACCACCTGCTGCCAGAGGTTCCGGCCATGGCCTACGAGGATCACGATCCTCATTCTCAGCGGATTTTCGACGCCAATGACTGGCGCAGTTTCGATATCACCGAAGACCACATCCGCGCGTCTCGGCGGGCCTATTTCGCCAATATCTCGTATCTAGACGACAAGATTGGGGAAATCCTGCAGGTTCTGGAAGACACAAGGCAAGAGGCGATCATCCTGTTCGTCTCGGATCACGGCGATATGCTGGGCGAACGGGGCCTCTGGTTCAAAATGAGCTTCTTTGAGGGGTCATCACGCGTCCCGCTGATGATTTCGGCCCCTGGCATGAAGCCAGGGCTTGTCACCGCGCCTGTGTCGACGATCGACGTCTGCCCGACGCTGTGTGATCTGGCGGGCGTCAGCATGGATGAGGTGATGCCGTGGACCACAGGTGAAACGCTTGTGCCACTGGGGCAGGGCGCGGATCGCACCAGCCCGGTCGCCATCGAATACGCGGCAGAGGCGTCGTATGCGCCGATGGTGTCGTTGCGGTACGGAAAATGGAAGTACAACCGTTGCGCGCTTGACCCCGACCAATTGTTTGATTTGGAGGCAGATCCGCACGAGCTGACCAATTTGGCCGACGCGCCAGAGCATCGGGGCACCGTGCAGTCCTTGCGTGCCAAATCCGAGGCGCGCTGGGACCTTGATCGCTACGATGCAGATGTGCGCGCGAGCCAGGCAAAGCGATGGGTCGTGTATGAGGCGTTGCGGCAGGGCGGGTATTATCCGTGGGATCACCAACCGTTGCGCGATGCGTCGGAACGGTTCATGCGCAATCACATGGATTTGAACGTCGTCGAAGACACCCAGCGCTTTCCGCGTGGGGATTGACGCGCCATTTCATCAAAGTTCCGCCTTTGTTCTGACGGATTTCCGTGATGTTTTCACGGCATGTTAAGACTTCTTGTTGTTTTCGCGCTGTTCTGCGCAACGCCCGCATTAGCCGATCTCTATGGGACGGTGCGGGTCATAGACGGCGACACGATTGATGTAGGCGACACGCGCATCCGTCTGCATGCCATTGATGCCCCGGAAACCGATCAGATGTGTGGATCCTCTGACAGCCCGGCATGGCCGTGTGGGGAATGGGTCCGGTCTGAAACGCGTGCCTTGTTTGATGGCAAAACGGCGCGGTGTACGGCGCTTGATACGGATCGCTACGGTCGAACAGTCGCGCGGTGCACGGTCGACGGGCGCGATATGGGGGAGGTCTTGGTGAGCGCGGGATTGGCTTTTGCCTATCGCGAGTATGGCTGGGATTATGATCTCGCCGAAAAAGGGGCCGCGGTGACTGAAAACGGGTTGCATGCGACGGGCATCACCTCTCCGGCCGCGTTTCGTGCGGCCAAGCGCGCAGCGGCGCAAACGGTTCCGGTGCGCAGCGATACATCTGCGAAAACCGTGAGAGTTCCCGAAGCGCAACCAACGCGGCGCAAATGGTTGCCAAATGCTTTGAACCCGTCATGCGATATCAAAGGCAATATCAGCCGCCATGGGCGACAACGCATCTTCCATGTCCCGGGTCAGGCGTATTACGACCAGACCCGCATTTCGGTCTCAAAAGGGGAACGCTGGTTCTGTTCCGAAGACGAGGCACGCGCGGCGGGTTGGCGCAAGGCGCGAAAGTGATCCCATTTGATCCGGGTCAAAGCCCGTGGGTCTTCTCTCTGACAGTCTCATGCCGGGACCGAACAGGAGAGGAGTGACTCAATGTCAAACACGCCGCATGAACTGGCCGAAGAGTTTCCGGAATTCATCGAAAAGATGAGCGCACTCAAGCAAGAAGACGCGCATTTCGCCAAGCTGTTTGACAGCTACCACGACATCAACCGCGAAGTGCACCGGGCGGAAACCAACGTTGAACCCATGAGCCCAGTTGCCGAAACTGACCTGCGCAAGCAACGCGGCGCGCTCAAAGACGAGATTTGGGCATACCTGCAAAAGTGATTATTTAAGATGTGCTTTGATGGCCGAGGTCACGGGTCGTGACGTCGGCCGCACGTTTGACCCGAACGTTGCGGCAATGCTGCCATCTGGCGCGATCAGCACTTTGTTGAAATTCCATCGCGGTGTGAACCCGGCCTCGTCCTCAAGCCATTGGTAAAAGGGGTGCGCCGCATCGCCAAGCACGGGTGTGATGGTCGTCATCGGGATGTCGAGGCCAAAATTGACCTCGCAAAACTCTTTGACGTCTGCATCCGTGCCAAGCTCTTGCCGGAAATCGTTGGATGGGACGGCAAGTACGATTAGGCCATCGTCGCGGTATTCGTCGTAGAGCGCCTGCAAGCCGTCATATTGATAGGTGAACCCGCAACGCGAGGCCGTGTTGACCACCAGCACAGGCTGACCGCGCCAGGCAGACAGGTCGATATCCCCGCCATCAATCGACGGAAAGGTAAAGGATGGCGATGCTGTGTGGCCGATGGTTGCCACGAAAATCAATAATCCGGCCAGGATGTTGCGCATGGTGTCTCTCCTCCGCCTGCAAAGTAGGCGGGGCCGGGCTCAAGGAAAGTGTCAGCGTTTGTGAAACACCATGACGATGCCGCGATCTTTGGCATGGTCGTGGTCGACACCTTCGTAGATCGGGATATCCACGAAATCGACCGGTGTGATGATCTTGTGGGCCACCATAAGCGCCAGTTTCGATCCAAACCCAGCGCCGTCATAGACGGGCGGTATCACCCCACAGGTGAACAAGGCACCGGGTTTGGCGATGCGCATCAGTTCCGGTAGCACCTCTGGCCCGACATGCCCGTGGGTGAACGTCCCGCAGGATACAAACCCACCATAAGTCGCGTCTTCTATCGGCAGTTTTTGCGTCAGGTCCGCAAGAATTTGGTTGCGATACAGCCCCTTCGCTTTTGCCTGCTCCAGCATCCCTTTTGAGATATCGATCCCGTCAACGGTGACGCCGGGCAGGTTTTCTGCCACCAATCCGGTGCCTGCACCGATATCGAGAACAGGATCGTTGCCGTCGTTCAGACCCTTGAAAACACCGGCGATTTCGCGCGGTGCGATATAGCCGTGCCCCTCACCAAAACTGCTGTCATAGGTGCTGGCCCAATTGTCATAAAGCGCTTTGGCATCTGCGGCGCCGTCGATTTTGTAGGCGTGGTCGAGGTCGTAGTCGGGCATGCTGGTCTCCTCTCCTCCGGCTCTGTCTATGATGCGGACGTGACACGCGTGCGACAAGCCTCTTGCGTCAGAGCTATGAACACATAGGTGTGTCCGATCATAGGAAGGAGTCGATCATGGCAGGCGGCTGGGCGCGCGATGGCGCGGTGCAGGAACAGATCGATGCGTCAATCAACGACGAACTGGCGCGGCTAAAAGCGCGCAAAGCATCCATGGGCGAAAGCCTGAGCCATTGCGCCGAATGTGATGAACCGATCCCCGAGAAACGACGTCTGGCTTTGCCGGGCGTGAAGCTTTGTATTGATTGCCAACAAGAACGGGACGGCGCGTTTTTAGCGCGCGGCGGGATCAACAGACGTGGGTCAAAGGACAGTCAGCTGAAGTGAGCACACGCGTGGACGTCCTGGTTTCTGGGGTGCTGCCCAGAGGGGCGACGATGCGTTATACTGAGCTCGTCGAAGGATATTCATTAACCGTATCTTCTGTCGTTAGCGCCATCTTCAAAAGGTCTTGCGGTCCGGCGCTCCCGTGCGGCCAGTCTTGACCTGTGTCCTCAAACCCGCCTCTTAGGTAAGCACGGATCGCGTCTTGATTGGTGTGGTTCACCGTCAATGCGACGGACCCTGCGTCGGGGTATTGCGACGCAAGATACGGGAGCAGTTGCCGGATCGCTTCGGTCGCAATACCGCGCCCTTGTTGGTGCTGATCGATCATGAATGCTCTCAGACCCAGAACGCCCGGCGGCACAAGCGGGATGGTCTCGCGATAACAACGATCAATCTTGAACAGGCCGACCGCATGCCCGTCTGCTTTGATCACGTGTAGATCAAAGCGCGTTGGGTCTTCGGCAAATGCCTCGGCGACAGTTCCGGCAAAACGCACTTGGTCTGGCAATACCGCTATGTGCGCGACGCTCTCAATCGCGTCGCGCTCAAGCGGTGCCAGCGTGACGATCAATCCTCCATCGCCTCCAATTCGTCGATGAAGCCCGAAATCATGCTCAGCCCTTTGTCCCAGAACTTGGGATCGCTGGCGTCCAAGCCGAAGGGGGCAAGCAGGTCTTTGTGGTGCTTGGAACCGCCGGCCTTGAGCATGTCGAAGTACTTGTCCTGAAATCCTTCGGGGTTCTCCTCGTACACCGCGTAGAGCGCGTTCACGAGGCCATCACCGAAGGCATAGGCGTAGACGTAGAAGGGCGAATGCACGAAGTGCGGAATGTAGGCCCAGAAGGTTTCGTACCCGTCCATGAACTCAAACGCGGGCCCAAGCGACTCGGCCTGTACCGACATCCACAGCGCGTTGATGTCATCTGGTGTCAACTCTCCACCACGGCGGGCGTCGTGCAGTTTGCACTCAAAATCGTAGAACGCGATCTGACGGACGACGGTGTTGATCATGTCCTCGACCTTCCCGGCGAGCATGACCTTTTTCTCGGCATCGTCCTTTGCGTTGTCGAGCATCTTGCGGAAGGTGAGCATCTCACCAAACACAGAGGCCGTTTCGGCTAGGGTCAGCGGTGTGGAGGCCAACATCTCGCCTTGTTCGGCTGCCAGAACCTGATGCACACCGTGACCCAACTCATGCGCCAAGGTCATCACATCGCGAGGTTTGCCGAGGTAGTTGAGCATCACATAGGGGTGCACAGTCGTGACTGTCGGGTGTGCAAAAGCGCCAGGTGCCTTGCCCGGTTTCACAGCGGCATCGATCCAGCCATCGGTGAAGAAGGGCTTTGCAATCTCACCCATGCGCGGGTCAAACGCATTGTAGGCAGACATAACGGTCTCGGTCGCTTCGTCCCAATCGACGATCTTGGTGCTTTCCATGGGCAGCGGTGCATTGCGGTCCCAAACCTGCATGGTGTCGAGGCCGAGCCACTTGCGCTTGAGCTCATAGTACCGGTGGCTCAGCTTCGGGTAGGCGGCGACCACGGCATTGCGCAGCGCTTCGACGACTTCGGGTTCGACATCGTTGGACAGATGCCGGCCTGTCTGGGCCGTCGGCATCCCACGCCAGCGGTCCATGATTTCTTTTTCCTTGGCCTGCGTATTGTGCACACGGGCGAAGATTTTGATGTTGTCGGCAAAGACGGCCGCCAACTCGCGGGAGGCAGCCTCGCGTTTGCTGCGGTCCTGTTCGGTGAGCAGGTTCAGCGTGCCTTCGATATTGAGCGGCTCGCCATCGACCTCAAACTCAAGGCCCGCGATGGTCTCATCAAACAGCCGCTCCCACGCGTCGCCCACCACGCCAAGATCGTGCAGGAACTTTTCCATCTCGTCCGACAGTTGGTAGGGCTTCATTGCCCGGATCCGGCGGATCGCCGGCTTGTAGCGGGCGAGATCAGCATTCGCTTCAAACAACGCGTCGATCTTGTCGTCCTCGATGCGGTTGAGTTCCAGCGTGAAGAACACCAGCGGCGTGGTGTAGATCGTGATCTTTTCCTGATGGTCCGACATGAACTTGGCGCGTTCGGCGTCAGTGGTCAGTTGGTAGTAGCGCAGCCCCGCGTAAGACATGATGCGGCCCGCGATGTTCTCGATCTTCTCGTGGCGGTGGATAGCGTCCAGGAAACCAGCCGCGTCTAGCTTGCTCAGCTTGCCTTCGAAGTCTTCCGCAAAGCTCTTGCAGGCGCTTTCCAGCCAATCGAGGTCGCGCTTTAATTCCGCAGCGTCATCTGACGCGTAAAGGTCTGTCAGGTCCCATTCTGGCAGATCGCCAAGGTCTTTGGCTCCGCTTCCGGCGTTGGCGTCATAGGTCGGGGCGGGAAAGCGCAGCATCAGGTGTCTCCTTGTTCGTTAGAGTGGAACCTGTGCCGCGCGGTGGGGATGTTCAAGGGGCAAAACCGTAGAGTTGCGCGGGATTGTCCGTGAAGAGCTTTTGTCGTGTGGCTGTATCTGGTAGCGCGTCGAGCAGCGTGTTCAGTTGTTGTCCTGCGTCGGGCATCGCAACGCCGTTGAGCATCAGGTGGGGCCAATCGCTGCCCCAGAGGATGCGGTCGGGGTTGGCTTTGGCAAGACGGTGAAGCAGACTCTGTGGGTCGGGTGTGTGGCGGTAGGTGGCGCTGAGCTTGGTCCAGCATTGGCCGTCTGCGAGCAACCGTTCAAGTGCTATTTGGCCATCGGTGATGCCCAGACTGGGGTCGGGCCAAGCGCAGTGGTCAAACACAATCTCGACCGGCAACTCGGGCACCTGAGGGGCCAGTTCTTCAAGGTGCAGATGAGAATGGGCGAGCATTTCAACATGTAGCCCATGTTCGGCGAGCATGGGGGCGAGCCGTTTCATCCCGTCCCAACTGAGCAATCCGCCGTGGACGTAGTTGAGCCGGACGGCTTTGCAGTTCTGGTCTGCGAGGGCGGCTATTTCCGCCTCAGTCGCGTTGTCGGAGATCAGGCAGACCGCGCGGAACTGGTCTCCCATTCGGCGTGTGGCCTCCAGCGTGATGCTGTTGTCGCCGCCGTAGAGGATCGAATGGACAATCACGCCGCGTGTGCAGCCGAGAGCTTTTAGGTGCGCTTGGTAGTGCTCCAGCCAATCATCAAGCGATCCTGCCGGAGGGTTTTCAACGCGGCCATCCCAGAGCGTGAAGTCGTCCCCAATCAGGTGCACATGGGCGTCACAGGTGTTTGCGGGCAATGTCGCGCTGGGCGGGGTGATCTGCGCGAGAGGCGCGGCTGCGGTGGGCTTATCCATAGGTGCTCAGCAGGTCCTTTAGGTCGTCCAGGGTGTTGGCCTCTTGCAAGGGTTTATCATGCCGCCAGCGGGACATACGCGGGAAACGCAGCGCAATCCCCGATTTATGACGCGGTGAGGCGTGGATGCCTTCGAAGGCGATTTCAAACACATGGTGCGGTGTCACTTGCCGCACCGGGCCAAAGCGTTGCTGGGTGTTCTTGCGGACCCAGGCGGTGATTTCGCGGAACTCTTTATCGGTCAGGCCTG
>ERZ1740070.1443-NODE-1443-length-14931-cov-15.268419_pt1 | contig 14931 bp, 11 predicted proteins | sample MGYA00581734_ERZ1740070 | MGnify/ENA primary metagenome ERZ1740070 (study PRJEB43018, sample SAMN04849744) | marine metagenome | isolation source: floating plastic debris | place: Pacific Ocean | collected 2008-09-01 | study: EMG produced TPA metagenomics...
CCTACACTGAGCGCGCGCAGAGCGTCCTCCAAGCCGCCCAAACCGCAGCGCTCGCAAACTCCAATCAACTCTTTCTGCCCGAGCATATATTGAAAGCCATGCTCGATGACCGCGACCAGCTTGCGGTGAACTTGATCCGTGCTGCGGGTGGCCAGCCTGAGCGCGTCGTCCAAGCACTAGACGAGGCCTTGCGCGCGGTCCCGAAAGTCAGCGGCGGGCAAGGCGGATTGCGGCTCGATCAAAGCACCGCAAAATTGTTTGCAGACGCTGAAGCTGGCGCCAAGAAAGCCGGTGATAGTTTCATCACCGTTGAGCGTATGCTGATCGCGCTGGCGGGCCTCAAAAACAACAAAGCTGCCGAAGCGCTCGCGCAATCTGGCGTGACAGCCAGTTTGCTGGAAGCCGCGGTGACACAGCTGCGCCAAGGGCGCACCGCTGACAGCGCCAATGCTGAAGAAGGCTATGAGGCGCTGAAGAAATACACCCGTGACCTGACCGCAGACGCGCGCTCTGGCAAGCTGGACCCGGTGATTGGCCGCGATGAGGAAATTCGCCGTGCCATCCAGGTGCTCTCCAGACGGACCAAGAATAATCCGGTCCTGATCGGGGAACCGGGTGTTGGTAAAACCGCGATCGCGGAGGGCCTGGCGCTGCGCATTGTTAACGGCGATGTGCCAGAAAGCCTGAAAGAGAAACGCTTGCTCGCGCTCGATATGGGCGCGCTGATCGCTGGTGCGAAATTCCGCGGCGAGTTCGAAGAGCGTTTGAAAGCTGTGTTGAAAGAAGTCGAGCAGGCCGAAGGCGGCGTGGTTCTGTTCATTGACGAGATGCATACGCTGGTCGGGGCCGGGAAGACTGATGGCGCGATGGACGCGTCCAATCTGATCAAGCCAGCCTTGGCGCGCGGTGAGCTGCACTGTCTGGGCGCGACGACGCTGGATGAGTATCGTAAATATGTCGAAGGCGACGCGGCTTTGGCTCGGCGCTTTATGGCGGTTTATGTTGACGAGCCGACCGTTGAAGACACGATCTCAATCTTGCGCGGCCTGAAAGGGCGCTATGAAGCTCATCACGGTGTTCGCGTAAGTGACAGTGCGATTGTATCCGCTGCGACGCTGTCCAATCGCTATATCACCGATCGGTTCCTGCCAGACAAAGCCATCGACTTGATGGATGAGGCCGCCTCGCGCCTGCGTATGCAAGTCGATTCCAAGCCGGAAGAGTTGGACGAAATTGACCGCCGCTTGCTGCAACTAAAGATCGAGGCGGAAGCGCTAAAAAAGGAAAAAGACGATGCGTCCGTGGATCGCCTCAAGACAATTGAAGGCGAGATCGGCGAGTTGCAGACCAAATCGGATGAGCTGACCACAGCGTGGGCCGCCGAAAAGGATAAGCTGAAAGGCGCTGCCTCTGCCAAAGAAGAGCTGGATCGGGCCTATGCCGAAATGGCAGAAGCACAGCGCGTCGGTGATCTCCAAAAAGCCTCAGAGCTGAAATTCTCGGCCATCCCGGCGCTTGAGAAACGCATCGCGGATGTTGAAGGCAGCGAAGATGCTGGCGACGAAGACGGCCTCGTCTCCGAAGTCGTGCGGCCAGACCATATAGCCGCTGTGGTTAGCAAATGGACCGGCATTCCGGTCGATAAGATGCTGGAAGGCGAGCGCGAAAAACTGCTGCGCATGGAAGATGCCTTGCGCGCCCGTGTCGTCGGTCAGGAAGATGCACTGCAAGCGGTCTCAAACGCTGTGCGCCGTGCTCGCGCGGGCCTTCAAGACCCGAACCGCCCCATTGGCTCATTCTTATTTGTGGGCCCAACAGGGGTCGGTAAGACAGAGCTTACTAAGGCGCTCGCCGAGTTCTTGTTTGATGATGATAGCGCCGTCTTGCGGCTCGACATGTCAGAGTTCCAAGAGAAGCATTCGGTTGCGCGGCTGATCGGGGCACCTCCCGGTTATGTCGGCTATGATGAAGGCGGGGTCCTAACCGAAGCCGTGCGCCGCCGTCCGTATCAAGTCGTCTTATTCGATGAGGTCGAGAAAGCGCATCCGGACTTGTTCAATACGCTGCTGCAAGTGCTCGATGATGGTCGCCTGACGGATGGCCAAGGCCGCACAGTCGATTTCAAGAACACCGTCGTGATCATGACCTCGAACCTCGGCGCAGATGCCATCGCGAGCGGAGATGAAGGCGAGCTCAGCCCAGCGCAACGCGAGGCTGTCTCAACCGCGATCCGAGCGCATTTCAGGCCCGAATTCATCAACCGGATTGACGAGACTGTCTTCTTCCAACGCCTCGGACGCGGCGAGATCGATCATATTGTCGATATCCAGATCGCTCGGCTCGGCAATTTGCTGCGAGATCGCAAGATGTCCGTTGAACTGACCGAAGCGGCGCGGCAATGGCTCGCCGAGCGTGGGTACGATCCAATCTACGGCGCTAGACCGTTGAAGCGCGTGATCCAGAAAGAGTTGCAAGATCCTCTGGCGAGACTGCTCTTGGAAGGGCGCGTCCATGATGGAGAGACGATCAAAGTCGATGCCGAAGCCGACAGCCTGACGATCAATGGTGTCCCGAACGATTTCGCGAAGGGCGCTGCGGTCCTGAACTAGAGGATTGTTTTTGTTGAATGTGATAAGAGCCCGCCGACGAAACTCGGCGGGTTTCTTTTATCGCGCTGACGATGAGGCGGCAGCGGTTAGGGTCGCAGGAACGGGTGGATTTTCCGCCAGACGGATCTCATCAATGCGATCCCGCTCAACCTCGAACTCGGCAAGGATGTCCGGATCCATGGCAAGCTTGCGCCCGGTCGGAAGCTTCAGGCGCATCGCATCAACGGCGCGGCCATTCTTATAGACTTCATAATGAAGGTGCGGGCCGGTCGAGGCCCCGGTGGAGCCGACATAACCAATCACTTCGCCTTGACGCACCCGGCGTCCGCTTCGAACACCGCGCGCATAGCGTGAGAGGTGGGCATAGGCCGTCTTATAGCCTTTTGAGTGGCGGATGCGGATATAGTGGCCATAGCCGCCATACCGGCTCGCGCGTTCCACCACACCATTCCCGGCCGCATAGATTGGCGTTCCGGTGGGCGCGGCAAAATCAGTTCCCTTATGCAGCCTTGTGTAGCCGCTGATCGGATGCCGACGCTTGCCAAACCGAGATGACAGACGCGCCCCATTGATGGGGGTTTTCATCAGGAACTTGGTTGAGCTCTCGCCATTCTCTTGGAAATAGTCGGTGATGTTTTCGTCTGGCGTGGTGAACCGATAGAAGGACTTGTTCACCGCTTTGCCGTTGAGCGCCGCATAAAGCACGTCGCCGCGGCGGATGACATTCCCGCGCTCATCGGTGAGCACATCAAACACCATTTCGAACTCATCGCCTGGATGAACTTCGCGCTGGAAATCCAGATCATAGGCAAACACCTGCGCGAAATCGACGACTTGCTGGTCTTCCGCGCCGAGCATTTGAGCATCTTGGTAGAGGCTCGTTTCAATGCTGCCACGAACGATCATGGGCTGCGGAATCAGCTGTGAGTCCAATGCCATCGCCTGGAATGCACCATCCGGCATCCGTTTGGCGAGCAGGCGGCGACCCGCGTCGAGTTCTATACTGATCGCATTCAAGGCTCCGTCAGAAACGTGCGCCGTCAACTCCATGCCAGGGCGGGCGCGCCGCGCATCCAAAAGCTCTGACGAGGTCAGGCTGTAGAGCGCCTGATGCCCGTCATTGTTTGGCAGGTCTAAGCGCTTAATAACGTCGGAAAGCGTTTCGCGGCGTTTCAGTTTTGCTGAGCGAACTTCGAGCGGTGCTGCGATACCGAAGTCTTCGGCATCAATCGGCAAAGACGCGAGGCTCGGCACGATGACCGGATCGGTTTCCGGCAAAACAGCTTGGTCAGATTCAAGATCCAGAACCAGAACCGTTGCCGCAGAGAGCCCGGCGAAAACGCCGATCCCAATCAGGCTCCGCATTCCGGCTGACATAGACTTTAACACTCGGAGTACTCCCGCAACGGGACAATTCCCGCAGCACTTGAATTCTATCAAACCATTTCGTTCAAGAATTGTGCCGTTAAAGACTTAATAACCAGTAGCCATCGCTGGCAAGCTTTTGTGGTAATTGCCAAGATTTCAATTCCGTCATGAAGGCCATCGGATCACGCGCTGCGAGCGATCGCGTCATCAATGCTAGACAGAATGCTGTGACCCTCTAGATCTCCCCTATGAAAACAACTCTGCTCTTTATCATCGCGGCCATTGTCGGATTGGGCCTGACCTTTTGGGCGGTCTCGATCATGTGGGCTGATCTTGGCGTTCACATGAGCTTACATGGTTGGATTGCTTACGGCTTGGGTGCGCTACTCAGCATGATCTTGGCCGGCGGATTGTTCTTCCTGACCTTTAAGAGCGCGCGCGACGGTTTCGATGATATCGACCGACCGGAAGACCTGAACGATTAGACACGTCAAATCCCCGCGAATCGGTTAGACAGATCTCTTATCGGTTTACTGGGGTTATGAGATGATAGAACCATCCCGTCTTGCAGCTTTTATTGCGTCCCGCATCTGCCATGATTTGATTTCGCCAGTTGCGTCTGTGAATTCCGCCTTGGAACTCTTAGAAGAGCCTGGCGATGCAGATATGAAAGCGCAGGCTGAACAGCTACTACACAATGGTGCTGAGTCTGCTGGCGCACGCATCCAATTGCTGCGCTATGCGTTTGGCTCGGCGGGGCTGTCTGACACCGCCGCTGACCGTCATGATGTTCGCCGAATCGTCGAAGGCTTCATGAAGAGCCATAAGCCGAGCATTGAGTGGAACATTGAAACTGAGCATTTCAGCTGCGGTCATGCGCGCGTTCTGATGAATCTCGTCATCATGGCAACGATGGCAATCCCGCGCGGCGGCGTCGTTTCACTACATGTCGTCAATGATGATAATGGCTTGCGTATAACTGCTGATGCCAAAGGCCCGAAGGCTCGGCTCGCCGGGTTCACTGAGACCATTCTCAAAGGCGGCACACCCGAAGAAGGCTGGTCGGCGCAAACCATTCAGCCCTTGTTTGCAAAGATGGTCGCCGATGACCTTGGCGGTGAGATTTCAGCGATCGCGGCTGAGGAACATGTCAGCTTCATAGCCCATGGTCTGCGCGCGAGTGGCTAACACTCTGTTAAGTTGTTTTCGACCATAATCTTAATGGTTTGCAACTTTAACGGGTCCGTCATGAAACACTGTTTGATTGTCGATGATTCACGCGTCGTTCGCACTGTCGCGGGGCGGATCATCCAAGACCTTTCATTCACCGTCTCAGAAGCTGCGCATGGTGCAGAGGCCCTTGATATGTGCCGAAAAGAGATGCCCGACGCGATCCTGCTCGATTGGAACATGCCGGTGATGAACGGGCTCGATTTCTTGCGCGCGCTGCGCCGGGAAGACAACGGCAAAGAACCCGTCGTCGTCTTCTGTACCAATGAAAACGACTCCGAACATATCAGCGAGGCGATCCGCGCTGGCGCCAATGAGTACATCATGAAACCGTTCGACGCTGAAATCGTTGAGAGCAAATTCGCAGAAGTCGGTCTCGTTTGAAGGCTTTTCTTAACAAAATAGCGCTTTCTAGTAACTTTTAGCCTTAGGACCCGCAGACCTATGCAAGAGAGCACTTTCAACGAGCTTGCCGACTTGGCCCTGCGAAACAGCGGTCAGCATTTTGCTCCGACCAAATCCTACTTAATGGATGCTCGTTTGAGCAGTATCTCGCGGCGCGAAAGTTTTGCGACGCTCGACGATCTGGTTCAGTGTTTAAAGGCCCGGCCTAATCCGCGCTTCGAACAAGAAGTTGCTGCGGCGCTGACCAGCAAGAAAACATCATTCTTCAGCGAACGTGACGTCATCGAACAAATCATGGGCTATGCCCTGCCCGCGCGCTTGAAACTCTCAAAATCTGGAAAGCTGCGTATCTGGTGCGCTGGTGTTGCAACCGGCCAAGAAGCCTGGTCGCTTGCCATTCGCCTCAAAGAGGAAGTCGGGTCAGCTCTCGCTAGCGCCGATATCGAGATCATCGGCTCTGATCTCTCAACTGATTGTATCGAGACCGCAAAGCGCGGCGTCTATGGCCATTTCGACGTTCAAAAGGGTCTGTCCATTCATCGCCTGATCACCAACTTTAATCGTCTTGATAATGGTGAGTGGGAAATCGATGACGAGCTGCGCAGCTCAGTCTTTTTCCGGCGGCAGAACTTGCTTAATCCAGCCTCCGACCTTGGCGGCTTCGACGTCATCTTGTGCAGCAATGTGATTGGCGGGCTTGCTCGGCCTGCGCAGCGCCAAGTCCTCGAGACCCTCAGCAAACAATTGCTACCCGATGCTTACATCTTCTTTGGCGAGGATGAAGCGATCGAAGGCCTATCCGATACGATTAAGCCATCGCGTGACATGCGCGGCGCTTTCATTCGTGCCGCATCCAGCGGCGCGACAGCAGCCGCTTAGCTGCGGACGCGCTGATCTCTAAGACGTGCATTTGCAATGGGGCTCTGATATAGGCGCGGCATGAAAGTCGAGCTTGATCTCTCCAAACGCCCTGACGTGGCCCCTGCCCCAAAATCGCTGGCAGGCATGTCTTTGCCTGCGCTGAAGGCGGAGATGGAAGCTTTGGGCGTTGCACCGAAGCAGGCCGGGATGCGTGCCAAGCAGATCCGCCGCTGGGCCCATCATATGGGGTGCCGCGACTTCATGGAGATGACGGACGTCGCCAAAGACCTGCGCGCGCAGCTCAGTGACGCTTACAATCTCGATCGCCCGACCGTCGCCGACCATCAAGTTTCTGTCGACGGCACTCAAAAATGGTTGGTGCAGTTTCAGCCGGGCATTGAGGGCGAAAGCGTCTTCATTCCCGATGTCAGCAAATCCGGCGCACTTTGCGTCTCTAGCCAAGTCGGTTGCACGCTGAATTGCACCTTCTGCCATACCGGAACCCAGAAGCTTGTGCGAAATCTGACGGCGCAGGAAATCGTCTCCCAAATCATGATTGCGCGCGATCAGATCGACGAGTGGCCGAGCAGTATGGAGAACCGCCGGCTGACCAATATCGTCTTTATGGGCATGGGCGAGCCGCTCTATAATTTGGACAATGTCGCTGAGGCGATAGATACGATCAGCGACGGACATGGCATCGCGATTGGCCGCCGCCGGATCACCGTATCCACCGCAGGCGTCGCCCCAAAAATCCCAGAGCTTGGCGCGCGCACCGGTGCGATGCTCGCCATTTCTCTACACGCTGTGCGCGACGATTTGCGGGACGAGATCGTGCCGATTAATCGCAAATATGATCTGCAGACTCTGTTCGATGCGATCCGCGCCTATCCAGAGCTCAACAATTCTAAGCGTGTCACGTTTGAATATGTCATGCTGAAAGGCGTGAATGATAGTCTCGCCGAAGCGCGCGATCTGGTGAAATTGCTACGCGGTGTTCCAGCTAAAATCAATTTGATCCCGTTCAATCCGTGGCCCGGCAGCCCATATGAATGCTCCGACTGGGAAACGATTGAAGCCTTCGCTGAAGTCGTCAATCGCGCTGGATATGCGAGTCCGATCCGAACCCCGCGCGGTCGAGATATTTTCGCGGCTTGCGGTCAATTGCGGTCTGAAAGCGTTAAGAAATCCGCCGCTGAAAAACGCCGCGAAGCTCTGGCACAAGCTGACTAATCCAGCCCTCATCCTGAGCGAAGTCGAAGGACGAGGGCGGTGGGTGTTGGCACGATATCCTTCGACTTCGCTCAGGAAGAGGCCAATAAACAACGTCCATTTCCTGGCATCGCCCCTAAACCGTCTGCGCGCCCCGCACCAATCGTCCAGGTTTTGCGCCCGTGGCCACGCCGCCGCGCTGAATAATCTCGCCCGCAACGATCGTTGCCTCATAACCATCTGCGCGCTGCATGAGACGGCGCCCGCCTGCGGGCAGGTCATGAACAATATAAGGCGCGTGGAGGGTCAGATTGTCATGATCAATGACATTCAGGTCCGCCCGGTATCCAGGCTTTAGCAGGCCGCGATCTTTGAGCCCCACCCAGGCAGCCGTATCATGGCTTTGCCGCTTGATCAGAAACTCGAGCGGCAACGTGTCGCCGCGCGAGCGGTCGCGCGACCAATGCGTCAGCAGCGTGGTTGGGAAGGAGCCGTCACAGATCATGCCAACATGCGCGCCGCCATCTGATAGGCCCGGCAGGCTGGCCGGGCTTTCCAGCATCGTCTTAACCGGGTCCAGACTGCCCTGTGCATAGTTCAGGAACGGCAAATAGAGCATCCCCCTGCCCTCATCCGCGAGCATCAAGTCGAGCGCAACCGCTTCTGGTGTCGACCCTCGCGCCCGGGCGATGGCGGCTACAGTTTTGTCTTCCGTCGGCTCATAGTCTGGCGGATCGCCGAGCACGAACATTTTGCCAAAGCTGCGCAAAATTGATTTCACAAACGGGTTCTCGGCGTCTGGCTCGTCACTCAACAGTTTCTCGCGGAATGATGGGTCGTGCAGCGCTGCGAGACGGGATTCGAACGGCTCACTTGCGATTGTCTGAAAGACGGGATGGCCGGAGAACGGATTCAGCGTCAGTTCTAAACCGAGCAGCAGACCGACCGGGCGGGGGCCAACTTGTGCGCGCATTTCTAAACCTGCCGCTTGCGCCGCCTCGATCTCGCCGAGCAAAAGTTTCCACCCTTCGGGCGCGACATCGGCCTGAGCGAGTGACACTGACAATGGCCGTCCGGACCGTTCAACAATCCGTCGGAGCATGGCCGCCTCTTTTTGCGGATCATCGAAATCGGAGACAAATTGCAAGACGCCCTTCCCCGCTTCGCCGAGCGCCATGGCGATGCCGGTGAGTTCTTTCTCTGACGCTGTCAGGGTCGGAGTCGGTTGCCCGTCAGAGGTGCGGTGGTTCAGCGTCCGCGAGGTCGAAAAGCCAAGCGCGCCAGCTTCAACCGCTGACTTGGCGAGCCTCGCCATGGCCGTGATGTCTTCATCGCTGGCATCTTCTCGATTGGCGCCGCGATCACCCATCACATAGACCCGCAGGGCTGCATGCGGCAGCTGCGCGCCGAAATCGATATCGAACGCGCGTTCTGACAGGCTATCGAGGTAATCCGGGAAGCTCTTCCAGTTCCAGGGCAGACCCTCGGCAAGGACCGGAAACGGAATGTCCTCAACGCCTTCCATCAACCGAATGAGGCGGTCATGGTCATGATCTCGCACGGGCGCAAACCCGACGCCGCAATTGCCCATGATGGCGGTTGTGACGCCGTGATTTGAGGACGGTGATAGCGCGTCGCCCCAAGTGACCTGACCATCATAATGCGTGTGGATGTCCACGAAGCCAGGTGCCACGAGTTTGCCCTTGGCATCGATCTCTTCCGCGCCGGTGCCAGGGACCACACCCACTTGCGCGATGCGGCCATCATCGATGGCAATATCCGCCTCGCGCCCAGGCTCGCCCGAGCCATCGACGACAAAGCCGCCTCGGATCACCAGATCATGCTCTGCCATGGTCATCTCCTCGCTCTTTAGGCGAGTTTGACAGGAGGACCGGGCCTGTCAAACCTGTCGCCGGGGGAGATGCGGCGCGTCAGCGATTGTCACCGCCGCAAAAACTTCCTACCTGAACGGCATGACTCAATCGCTCAAAATGCTCGTCGCGCAGCTTAATCCCGTTGTCGGGGACGTTAAAGGAAACAAAGCTTTAGCCGAGACCGCGCATGCCGAAGGCAAAGCCAAGGGCGCGGATTTGATTGTCTTCTCAGAGCTGTTCATTCTCGGCTACCCCGCCGAAGACTTGGTCCTCAAACCCGCTGCCGTGGAGCACTCAATGGCGGCGATTGAAGACCTAAAGGCGCTCACAAAAGACGGGCCAGGCATGTTGATCGGATCGCCCTGGCGGGACGGCGACAAGCTCCACAATTCGGTTCTGCTCCTGCAAGAGGGCGAGATCCATTTGCGCTATGACAAGCGCGAACTGCCCAATTATGGCGTGTTCGATGAGAAGCGTATCTTCGACGCGGGCGAGGGCGCGCATGAGCTGGTCACGATCAATGACGTCAAAGTCGGCATCGCGATCTGCGAGGACATTTGGTATTCGCGTGTCCCAGCAGCCCTCCACGAAGCAGGCGCAGAAGTTCTGCTCGTGCCGAACGCGTCGCCCTGGCGTCGGACGGTGAACGTTGAGCGCCACACAACCTTCTCGGCCTGGGCCAAAACGGGCGTGCCCTATCTGTTTGCAAACCAAGTCGGCGGCCAGGATGAGCTGGTCTTTGATGGCGCGTCCTATGCGGTCGACTTTGACGGCACCGAACACCAGCTGCTTGGCGATTTTGTCACTGGCACCGCACTTGTCACCTATGATGGTAACAGCCACCGCTTTGTGCCCGCCGACGACCCGGCCAAGCTGACCGCGGGCTGGGAAGCGGAATATCGCGCCGCGACCCTGGCGCTTGGCGATTATGTCAATAAGAACCGGTTCCCGGGCGTCGTACTTGGCCTCTCCGGCGGCATCGATAGTGCGCTGACCGCGGCCATGGCCGTTGATGCGCTTGGACCAGACCGTGTCTGGTGCGTGATGATGCCAAGCAAATATACAAGCTCCGACAGCCTCGAAGATGCCAAAGCCTGCGCGGAGGCGCTCGGCGTGCGCTATGACAATATCAATATCGCGCCAGGTGTTGGCGCGCTGGACGAAATGCTGGGCGACGCCTTTGCTGAGACACAGCCGGACACGACCGAAGAAAACATCCAGTCCCGTCTGCGCGGCCTGACGCTGATGGCCCTCTCCAACAAATTTGGACATATGGTGGTCACCACCGGCAACAAGTCCGAGATGGCGGTTGGCTATGCCACCCTATATGGCGACATGTGCGGTGGCTACAACGCACTGAAGGACTTCTATAAGACCGAGGTCTTCGCGCTCTCTCGTTGGCGCAATACGGCGGTTCCGCTCGGCGCGCTTGGTCCTGGCGGCGAGGTCATCCCTGAGCGGATCATCACTAAGCCGCCAAGCGCAGAGCTTCGCGATGACCAAAAAGACGAAGACTCGCTGCCGCCTTATGACGTGCTCGATGATATTCTGCGCGGCCTGGTCGATGCCGAAGAAGATGTTGATGAGATCCTCGCCCGCGGCCACGACGCGACCACTGTGAAGCGGATCGAACACTTGCTTTACATTGCCGAATATAAACGCCGCCAAGCTCCACCCGGAGTAAAAGTCGGATCAAAGAATTTCGGGCGAGACCGGCGCTATCCGATTACGAACAGGTTCCGGGACAGTTAGCGGTTGTTTGGCATAGCGGCTCTTAGAATACCTGAAGTGCGGTCTGCTTTGGGTCAGGAGCGGACATAAGGGCTGCGAGTTTCTTGAAGCGAATTTGGAACACCGTACTGGTAGTCTATAACTGTACCGCGATAGTTTTTCTGATTGGTGCAGCCGAACAACCGGGATACTTTCCATGCACAAATGTAGTTGAGGGTCAAATGCCGCTCCGGTCGCTTTTATTAATTTCCGCCATTGTTCTTAGCTCATGCGCGCCACCAGAGACGATGAACTGCTTTGATTTGCCAAATTTGGAAAAACCTAAGCGTGCCGGCGAATGCGTTGCTCAAGGATACTTGAGAAAACAGTTCGACGACTATTTTTTTGAGCGCTCCTTAAATCACCCCAGTGATTTCTTGATCTTGGATGCCTATCCTATGGAGCGCGGATTCTTGAGTGGCAAAGATGGATCGTGGTATGAGTTCAGCGGGCGATTTCTGCATCTAGAAGGACAAATTTATCGGCTTGAGGTGCATTCGCCGAGCGATCTTGTAAAGATTGAATCTAGATAGACCTTCCGAGGCTTGCTTCGGGCTGAAGGAGTTGTGAACGAGGTGTCGAGGCGTTTTAAGTCGCCAGCTAATGTCCGCTTTGAAGCTGAAAGCAGACCTAAAGTTGGCACTCAAGGCACGCTAGCTGAAGGCGAGGGCAACCTTCGTCACATACCTAAGCCGTTGGCTTCTTCGCCTTCTTACTGCGCTTCTTTTCACCATTCGGTCCGCGTGGTTTTTTCGGGCCAGTGCGCTTCTTCTTGAACTTGGGAGCGCCGGATTTGTCTTCGGCGGGACGTCGGACTTTTTTCGGATCTTTGGGTTTGAACGAGTCGCGCTTTTTGGCGCGCGGGGCGGGCGCTTCTGGCGCGTCGGCGAGGCCGACCCAGATGCTCTTATCGATGATTTGACGGTCGCCCGCAGCCTCGATCAATCGCTCGGCCGCTTCAGGTTTCAGCTCCACATGTGTGGAATCCGGATCGATGCGAATGGCGCCGATACTGTTGCGAGAGAAGCCACCAGATTTGCAAAGCATTGGGATCAGCCATTTCGGATCGGCTTTCTTTTTGCGCCCGACGCCAAGCTTGACCCATTGGCCATCTGGGAAGTCCGTGCCGCGCCGGCCGCCATGTTCGCCGCGCTCTCGTCTTTCATGGCGTGGGAAATCGCGATCTGGATCGAATCCGTCTTTTCGCGCCCTCGGTGGTTTTTGCGCGCCCGGGTCTTGCAGCACTTCTGGCGCGGAATCGGTGGCGCGGGTCAGGCGAATAATCGCGGCGGCGAGCTGCTCGGCGCCATACTTTTCTAATAGCGCGCTGGTCAGCTCCTGTTCGGAGGCGTCGGGCGGAGACTGCAGCACCTCATTGACCAAAAGCTTCTCATTCAAAGCCGCTTCAATCTCATCCGAAGAGGGTGGCAAGCGCCATTCAGCGTCGACTTTCGCGTCTTGCAGGAGGCGCTCGGTTCGGCGCCGGGCCCGGACCGGGACGATCAGGGCGCAAACGCCTTTGCGTCCGGCGCGGCCGGTACGACCTGAACGGTGTAGCAGGCCCTCTTTGTTGCGCGGCAGGTCCGCATGGATCACCAGGTCGAGCCCTGGCAGATCCAGCCCGCGCGCCGCAACATCGGTCGCGACACAGACCCGCGCGCGTCCATCGCGCATCGCAAGCACGGAATTGCTTCGCTCTTTCTGGCTGAACTCACCCGACAAGGCGACGACTGAAAACCCGCGATTGGTGAGGCGAGAGGTGAGTTTGTTCACCGCATCCCGGCGCGAGCAGAAGACAATGGCGTTCGGCGCGTCGTGGAAGAGCAGAAGATTGATGACCGCCTTCTCGACATCAGATGGCACCACCGTCATCGCCTGATAGGTGATGTCACTATGTGTGGATTGCGCTGAGACCGTATTCAGGCGCACCGCATCGTTCTGATAGGCTTCTGCCAGCCGAGCGATCGGTTTCGAAACCGTGGCAGAAAACATCAGGGTCCGGCGATCTTCAGATGCCGCGTCGAGGATGTGTTCGAGCTCCTCGCGGAAGCCCATATCCATCATCTCATCGGCCTCATCCAAGACAACGGCCTGCAAGTCTGAGAGATCTAACGATCCGCGACGGATATGGTCGACGAGCCGCCCGGGCGTGCCGACCACAAAATGGACACCTCGTTCTAACGCCCGGCGCTCATCGCGAATGTCGACGCCGCCAATGCAAGAGGCAATGCGCCCGCCCGCAGGCGCGTAGAGCCAAGCAAGTTCCTTAGTGACCTGTAAAGCGAGCTCGCGCGTCGGCGCAACGATCAGGGCGGCCGGAATATCCGCATCTGGCAGACGCGGCGCGTCACCGAGCACAGAGGCCGCGAGCGCCAATCCGAACGCCACCGTCTTGCCAGACCCGGTTTGCGCAGAGACCAACAAGTCCCGGCCCGCAAGTGACGGGTCCAAGACGGCCTCCTGGACCGGCGTCAAAGTTTCATAACCTTTGTCTGCCAACGCCTGGGCAAGCGGCGCGGCAATCTCGAACTCGGGTGTCATCGTTGGGCTTTCAGATGCGATTGAAACATCCTGCGCGATCTGGGGTAGACGGCAAGGTCCAATAGGCGGGCAAATACGCTTTATCTCTCGTTCTGCCTATCGATATCTGCACATGCGCTTAGATCGGCAGGTTTGAGGGCGCGCGCCCTACCCTGCCATTGCCGCAATCGCTTCGGCCACAGCAACCGTGCGGTGCGCTTCTTCGAGGTGTAGAAGTTCGTTCATCTTGCCGTTCACTTTCAGCACGCCTTTGCCGGCATTGGCCGGGTCTGCGAACGCTTCGATGACGGCTTTGGCTTGATCGACATCTGCGTCTGCTGGCGCAAAGACCTGATTGGCCGCTTCTAATTGCGAAGGATGGATCAGCGTTTTGCCATCAAAGCCCATCAGGCGTCCTTGCTGACATTCCGCTGTCAGACCGTCCTCGTCGCCGATGCCGTTAAACACACCATCAATCGCGAGCAGATCATAAGCCCGCGCCGCGGCGACGGTGAGACCAAGCGACGTTTGGAAGGCCGTGCGCACCGGCGGATCGTTGACCCCGCGCAGCTCTTTCGCGAGATCATTTGTGCCCATCACAAACGCGTTCAACCGGGTCCGCCCAACTGCTTCAGCAATATCTTGAATATTGAGGATCGCTTTTGGCATCTCAATCATCACCCAGAGGCCCATATCATCTGGCGCCCCGGCCCGGCTCATCGCGTCGTTCAAACGGTCAATATCGCCGCCATCAATGACTTTCGGTGCGAGGAGCGCATCTGGTCCTGCCTCAACCGCCGCTTTCAGGTCATCGAGCCCCCATTCGGTGTCGAGACCATTGATCCGGATGATCACTTCGCGCGGACCATATCCACCAGCTTTCACCGCTGCACAAACAGTGTCGCGCGCTTCGATCTTGGCCTCTGGTGCGACGGCGTCTTCGAGATCAAAGATCACGGCATCTGCGGCCAGCGATTTTGCTTTTTCAAGCGCGCGCGGATTGGCGCCGGGCATATACAAGCAGGATCGGCGTGGGCGGTGGGCAGAAACAGTCATAGCGTCTCCTTGACGGACGAAGTGGA
>ERZ1740070.1444-NODE-1444-length-14913-cov-9.736640_pt1 | contig 14913 bp, 10 predicted proteins | sample MGYA00581734_ERZ1740070 | MGnify/ENA primary metagenome ERZ1740070 (study PRJEB43018, sample SAMN04849744) | marine metagenome | isolation source: floating plastic debris | place: Pacific Ocean | collected 2008-09-01 | study: EMG produced TPA metagenomics...
GCCGACGTCACCACGACCGGCACATCCAACGGCGTGCCCGACGGTGTGGTCGATCTCAGCGACTTCTCGTTCTACCTCAGCCTGTGGTCCGCGGGGTCGCCCAGCGCCGACGTCACCACCAGCGGCACGTCCAACGGCGTGCCCGACGGCGTGGTCGATCTCAGCGATTTCTCGGTCTACCTCTCGCTCTGGTCCGCGGGCTGCCCATAAGTCGCCGATACAGGCCGAGCCGCACGCCTCACCATTTCACCATCCAATCGCCTGTTGGCGATGCTTGACTCTCGAACTGATCCGCATCTGAGCTCTTTGTCTTCGCGAGCTTCACTCGAAGCACACACCATTCCGGGGAACCCGACGTCGTGGGGGACGAAGGGTTGACATACATGCCTGACACACACACACCGCGTCGAATCCGTCCCTGCGCGCTGGCCCTCGCGGCCGGCCTGCTCGCCTCCACCGCGCTGGCCGCGGCAACCGCCCGGGTGGGCGGCAATCCTGCCGCCGCGTCGGGCGGCGAGCCGACCACCACGCAGCTCGACCGCACGCCCGGCATCGAGTGGATTTCGCAAAGCCCGCTGCGCGTCGAGATCGAGGGTGCGAACGAGCGTTTGGTCCGCGGCGCACTGCCGTTGGCTGTTGATGCCGATGCCCTCGCCGATCTGCGAATCGCCGAGGGGCGCACGCTCGTGCTGGGGTTGCCGCTGCCAGACGCGATGCCGATCGATCTCGCGCTCACTCGCGTGAGCCCGTTCGCCGAGGGTGCGCGCGTGATTCTCATGACCGCCGAGGGCGAGCGCGACCTGCCGCTGCCCGATGTTGCAATCTTCAAGGGCAACGTCGCGGGCGACCCCGAGTCGCGCGTGTTCATCTCGATGCACGACGGCGTGTCGAACGGCTACGTCCGCGTTGATGATCGCACGTACATCATCGCGCCCGATCCCGATCAGCCGGGACAGGCTGCGATCTACAACGAGGAGATCCTCGCCAACGTCGAGGGCAACGACGCCGATGCCGACGGCGAGAACCAGGCCCCGCCCACCTCCTGCCTCACCGAGCCGGGCCACTTCACCTGGGCCCTGCCCGAGGTCGAGGACCAGAGCTTCTCGCTTCGCAACGACCCGCCCTGCCGCGAGCTCACAATCGCGATCGATACCGACACCGAGTTCAGCCAGCGGTTTGGCTTCAACGACAACAACGCCTCGGCCTACGCCGCGACGCTCATGTCGGCTGTCAGCGAGATCTACGAGGAAGACCTCAACATCTCGCTGGTCGTCTCAACGATCCGCCTCTGGGACCAGGGCGTGAACGACCCATACCCGACCAACAACGGCTCGACCTCGCTCAACACACTCCGCAACCAATCCCTCGGCGCACGCGACCTCGCACACCTGCTCAGCGGCAAGTTCTTCAGCGACACCGGCGGCGTCGCGTATATCAACGGCCTGTGCAACGGCAACAGCGCGGGTGTCTCCGGCGCGCTGAATCTCTCTTTCCCCTTCCCCCTCCAGGACAACCGCTCGAACAACTGGGACCCGATCGTCGTCGCCCATGAGATCGGCCACAACGTCGGCAGCGGGCATACGCACGAGGCCTACTTCCCCCTCATCGACGGTTGCGGCAACGGCGACTGCTCCGCCTCTTTCGGCGGCACGATCATGTCGTACTGCCACCTCTGCCCCGGCGGTGTCGCCAATATCGCCCTGACGTTCCACCCCACCGTCCGCTCGCGCATCCTGAGCTACGTCGCCAGCCGCGGCTGCGACTACTCTCGCCCCGTCTCGGCCCTCGCCTCCAACCCGGTCGGCCAGACGATCACGCTCGGCGAGCCGGTGACGTTCAGCGTGACGCTCGACTCGCCCCTGGGCGACGAGACCTTCCAGTGGTTCCGCAACGGGTTCCCCGTCGCCGGCGGCACCTCCGCAAGCCTCACGATCGCCAACGTCTCCTTCGACGACATCGGCGCGTACACATGCCGCGTCGATCTCGCCTGCGGCTTCGACATCTCCGAGGACGCCATGCTCGACGTCGTTGGCGACGACTGCGATGGCAACGGCTTCGACGACACGCTCGATATCTCCCGCCAACTCGTCGACGACTGCAACGGCAACGGCATCCCCGACTCCTGCGATGTCGCCTCGACCTACGGCGACTTCTCGCCCGTGCTCATCGGCATCGGCGGCGACTCGCCCCAGGCCCACACCTTCACCGATCTTCCCGAGCCGGCCGGCAACGTGCAGATCCACTTCGACGCCAAGGGCGACTTCTCCAGCGGCACCGAGGTGCTCAACATCTCGCTCAACGGCACGCCCTACCCCGCCCGCTTCGCGACCGGCGGCGAGGACTGCCCGCAAACCCCCGACCGCGACACGCTCACGATCGGCGCGGCGGAGTTCACCAGCCTGATCGCGGGCGGCACGCTCGCGATCGACATGACCGCGCCCCTGAGCGTGTCGACGAACCTGTGCTTCCCGGTCGACTCAAGCGTGCAGGTCATCATCGAGTACCCCGTGAATTCGACACTCGACACCGACGGCAACGGCACGCCCGACTCGTGCGAGGTCGCGAGCCCGTGCATCGCCGATGTGACGACGACCGGTACGTCCAACGGGACGCCGGACGGCGCGGTGGACCTGAGCGACTTCAGCTACTTCCTGACGCTGTGGTCGTCGAGCGCGTCAATCGCGGACGTGACGACCACCGGCACGTCCAACGGCATCGCCGACGGGAGTGTGGACCTCTCGGACTTCAGCTACTACCTCACGCTCTGGTCCGCAGGATGCCCGTGATCGAAGCCGTATCTGACGTGTGAATCGTCGAACCGCAAAGGCCGCGGCCCCAGAGGGAGCCGCGGCCTTTTTCGTTGTCGTGTGCAAGTGTTGGGGGTCGAACTAGCGGTCGAGCATCGACGCGATCAGCCGCACGCCGAAGCCGGTGGGCCCTGAGATAAACGGCCCCTTGTCGCCCTTGGTCGCGTGGACACCCGCGATGTCGATGTGCGCCCAGGGGATGCCGTCCTTCACGAAGTGCGCGAGGAACGCGGCTCCCTGGATCGGGTGCGCCTCGCGCACCGGGGCCGAGTTCAGAATGTCCGCGATCGAGGACTTCATGAGCTTCTTGTACTCAGCGTGATGCGGCAGTCGCCAGACCAACTCGCCCGAGTCGCACGCGGCTTGGTCGATCTGGCCGCGAAGCCCAGCGTCGTCGCACCACAGGCCCGCGTAGACCGAGCCGAGGGCGACGACCACGCCGCCGGTGAGCGTTGCCATGTCGATGATCGAGGCGGGGTCCTCGTTGTCGCACGCCCAGCAGAGCGCGTCGGCAAGCACCAGTCGGCCCTCGGCGTCGGTGTTGGTCACCTCGACCGTCACGCCGTTGCGGAAGGTCAGCACGTCGTCGGGGCGGTACGCCTCGTCGGAGATCGAGTTCTCGGCGCACGCGAGGAGTGCGACAACCCGCTTGCGGGGCTTGATCGTTGTCGCGATCGCGTGCATCGCGCCGATGACCGCTGCGCCGCCATCCATATCTCGCTTCATGCCCGCCATGCCCGCCGAGGGCTTGATGCTCAGGCCGCCCGAGTCATAGGTCATCGTCTTGCCGACCAGCACCACGGGCTTCGACCGCGCACTCGCACGCTGCGGCGTGTACTCCAGGCGAATCAGGCACCCCTTGTGATCGCTCGCGTCGCCCACGGTGTGGATGCCGACGAGATTCTCGTCGAGCAGCTTCTTGCCCGAGATCACGGTGCACTTCAGGCCCGTCGCGCGCGCCATCTTCTTGACCTCGCTGGCGAGCCACGTCGGGTTGCAGATGTTGGGCGGTGTCTCGCTGAGCGTGCGCGTGAAGTTCACGCTCTCGGCGATCGCGAGACCGCGCTCCATGCCCTTGGTAAAGGCGGCGTGGCTGCTGGTAAGCGAAAGCGTCGGGCGCTTCGGATCGCTCGTCGCCGAGCCCTTGAAAGCGTCGGTGTTCCACGCGAGCAGGCCCACGCTCTCGGCAAACGCCGAGCCCGCGGCACCCGCGTCGGCCCGCGCCGCCTTGATCGGGCCGCCCAGATCAACCTCGGCCCGGCTCGCCTTGATCGCGGCCAACCGTCGGCCGACCGCCGCGCCCGCGTCGCGCAGACTCGCCGCGTTGAAGTCTTCCTTTTTTCCCAGACCAACCAGCACGATCCGCTCGGGCGAGGACTTGGCCTTGCCCGCCGGAAACGCCTCGGCGATCGAGCCGAGCGAGCCGGTTGCCTCCGTCCGCTTGGCCGCGGCCGCGGCAACGCCGCCGATGTCTCGGCCCTTGGTCGTCGCGTCCAGCGCTGCGCCCTCGAAGTGCCCGAGCACGAGCACGTCCGCAGCACCCCGGCCGCCCACCTTCACGTTCTTAAACATCACAGCTCCTTCGCACCTTCGGCGCACCCGATCCGCGGGAAAATCGCGTCGGCGAGGGAGTCTATGCGTAGGAGATGTATCGGCTGCGAGGGGTCGAGTGCCGCTTCGCGAGTCCGCTTAGGCCGCGTCCAGCCCGCACGACGAGCCCGGCTCGGCGCCGCAGTGCTTCGCGCTCCAGCGCAGCAGGTCGCGCCAAGTCACCAGCCCGATGATGCGGGATGAGTTCTCAGCCGTCACGGGCAAGCACGACACGTCGTTGCGCACCATGATTCCGCACGCGGCGACCGCCTCGGTCGATTCGCACACGGTCACGGGCTTGCGCGACATGACCTGATGGGCCTTGCGATTGAGCAGGGCCGCGTCCTGCGGGCGTTCGGACATGTTGCCCATGAAAGGGCTCGTGTTCTTGAGCAGGTCGCGATCGGAGATCACGCCGACGATCCGCCCGCGGTCGTAGTCGAAGACAAGCAAGTGGTGGAAGCGGTGCACCTCGAAGAGCTTGTTCATGTGCTCAACGGTGTCGTCCATCGAGACGGTCACGAGGTGCTTGCTCATGATCTCCGATATGTGCATCGCGCGAACCTCCGGACCGCAAGGCGGCTTGTGTGCGTGCCGGTCCGTACGATTCATCGGACCGTGCCCGAGCCGTCCTGAGTCATCCATCTTGCGTGAGCGTGCCAATGTCCGAGAACCAGCCGTCCAAGCCGAGTCCCGCTGCGGGTACTGCCCCCCATGCGGCCGACCTCAAGCCCACGCGGCCCGCGCCGAAGCGGTCCACCGACGCCCCAACAGGTGCCAGTGCCCTCCACGCGCCCTGGCGCATCGAGTATCTCGAAGCGCTCGGAGACGACGAGCGCGCAAAGGGCACGCCACGCCCGACCGACGCGTCGTTTTTAGGTCGATACTGGGCCGAGCCCGAGCGCGACGTTGCCAACCACGTCATCGTCCGCACCGCCGTCGGCATGATCCTTCTCAACGCGTATCCGTATTCATCGGGCCATCTGCTGGTGGCGCTCGGCGAGCCCAGGCCCAAGCTCTTGGACTACGACGCCGATCAGCGGGCTGCGCTCTGGTCGCTTGTTGATACCGCGACCGACCTGCTCGAGCGCACGCTCAATCCGCAGGGCGTGAACATCGGCGTCAACCAGGGCCGCGCAGCCGGCGCGGGCGTGCCGCAGCACTTGCATGTGCATCTTGTGCCGCGCTGGTCGGGCGATGTGAATTTCATCGACACGATCGGCCGCGTGCGCGTGATCCCATCCTCGCTCGAGCACATGGCCGAGCGGTTTCGGGGCGCGTGGCAAGAGATGATCGAGACTGGCGAGAGTGCGTCTTAGGCCGCGGCGCGGCGCTGGAACTGCAGCCCCATGTGGAACTGCCCATCGCGCTCGCGTGCGGACGCAACCCGGCCGACGCATGTGGGGATGCCCGTTGCGTCGGTGTGGATCTCGACGACGCAGCCCGGCTCGATGCGTGTGTTGCTCCGCACACCCATGCCGGCCGCCGAAACATCGGTCAGCGTCACGGGGACGACGGTCGCGGCGTGGTCGACACGCACCGCCGCCATCGCCGAGCCGGTGATCGACTCGCGCTTGCTGCCGCGACGATCGAATGGGATCGCGTCGGACTCGGCACGAGCGCTGGGAAGAAGCGTGAGCATGGGCGTCCCTCCTTGGACGGCGTGTGACCCGATGCCGGCAGGTTCCTTCCCGGTCCACCACAGACCCCGGTCCACCACAGACCAACCCGGCACGCCGCCTATCGAGCACCCGGTTCCCCAACTTCACACGCGCGTTGCGCATCTGGCAATCACAGCGCGGCCTTGGGCAGAGTCCACCCCGTTATCAGTGTGAGCCCGCCGGCATCATCACCACGCGCGACTAGTGCTTGCCGAGTCGCTTGGCGATGATGAACGCCAGTTCGAGCGACTGCTGGTAGTTCAGGCGGGGGTCGCAGGCCGAGGCGTAGTTCTCGTGGAGCTGATCCTCGCGGATATCCGTCGCGCCGCCGACGCACTCGGTCACGTCCTCGCCCGTGAGCTCAACGTGCATGCCCCCGAGGCGCGAGCCGCACTGCTCGTGGGCGTCGATGACCTCCTCGAGCTCCTGCATGATGCGATCGAAGGGCCGGGTCTTCACGCCCGAGTCGGTCGTGATGGTGTTGCCGTGCATCGGGTCGCTGGTCCAGAGGCAGCGCACGCCCGCGTCGCGGACCGCGTCGATCCATGCGGGCATGATCTCGGCCGCCTTGCCCGAGCCCACGCGCGTGATAAGCACGAGCTTGCCCGCGATGTTCGCGGGATTGAGCGCGCGGGCGAGCTCGACGACCTCGTCGGCCGTGGCGCTCGGCCCGACCTTCACACCCACGGGGTTCTCGATGCCGCGGAAGAACTCGACGTGCGCGCCATCGAGCTGCCGCGTCCGCTCGCCGATCCAGGGCAGGTGCGTCGTGAGGCACCAGTGCCCCTCCGCGTGCGGCACCGTCCGCGTCTGGGCGGACTCATACTGCAGGTTCAGCCCCTCATGGCTCGCGAAGAACTCGACGCGCGTCAGCTCGTCGACCGTCTTCTCGCCCAGCGCCTCCATGAACCGCAGGGCCGAAGACAGCTCCCGGCTCATCAGCTCGTACTGCGCGCGCACGTCCTCGCTTAGCTGCGCCGAGCCGAGGAATGAGAGGTCCCAGTACTCCGGGTGGTGCAGGTCGGCGAAGCCGCCGTCGAGCAGCGAGCGCACGAAGTTCAGCGTCATTGCCGAGTGCTGATACGCGCGCACCATCAGGTGCGGGTCGGCCCGGCGGGCATCGGGCTCGAACGGTGCCTGATTGATCAGGTCGCCGAAGTAAGACGGCAGCGTCGTCTCGGTGCCGTCGACAGTCTTTGTCTCGGTCGGGCTCGACCTGGGCTTGGCGTACTGCCCCGCGAATCGGCCAACGCGGACGACGGGAGTCTGTAGCCCGTGCACGAGCACGAGCGACATCTGGAGCAGAATCTTGAGCTTGCTCGTGATCGCCTCGGGTCGGCAGTCGGCCAGCGCCTCGGCACAGTCACCGCCTTGCAGCAGAAATCGTTTGCCTTCCTCTGCCTCGGCCAGCGATGCCCGCAGCCGGAGCACCTCCCAGCTCGTCACCAGGGGCGGCAGGTCGCGTAGCTTTGCGACGGCCCGAGACACCGCGTCGGCATCGTCATACGCGATCTGGTGCGCCGCCGGCTTGGCGTGCCAGCCCTCGACCGACCAATCGGCAGGAGCAGTGGGCGGCGGGGCGGGTCTGGTGCGGCGGGTAGGCATGGAGGTCATGGGCTCTCGGTTGGGCTTTGTTGGACGATCGATGTTGGTCAGAGGTTGCCGGCGCCCCGCGCGGGGCGAGGGCTCCAACGGCAAGTTTTTGCGCCTTCCCGAGCGCCATCACATCATTCTCAACAAAAAGCGTCATGAAGCACCCCGGCCCGGCCGAATGAGCGAGCGTCCGGACGGTTATTCGCCCGGGCAGAGCCCCCCGCATGTCGCAGGCGGGCACGCCGGAGCACCGGGCAGCGAGCCCCCCGGCACGCGTTTGAACCATCTGGACCGCGTGCGAAACCACGCGATTCAACCAATCGCCCCGCCTGGGGACACAGGAGCACGACATGCCCGCACGCACCACCACCCGCCACTCGGCGACCAAGCGACGCACCACCACCAAGACAGCTAGCAAATCGACCCGCAAACCGGCTGGCAAGAAACCCGCCGCCCGGAAGTCGACCGCCAAAAAGCCTGCAGCCAAGAAGCCCGTAGCCAAGAAGCCGGCGGCGAAGCGCACCCCTGCCAAGACCAAGACGGCCACCAAGTCGACCGCCAAGCGCACCACCGCTCGCAAGCCCGCCGCCAAGCGGACAACCACCAAGACCGCAGCGAAGCGAACCCCCGCCAAGCGCACTGCCGCCAAGAAGCCGGCAGCGAAGCGGACTACCGCCCGCAAGACCACGTCCACCGCCGCGAAGCGCACGACCGCTCGCAAGCCGGCCGCCAAGCGCACCGCGACCAAGACCGCCGCCAAGCGGACCCCGGCCAAGCGCACCACCGCCAAGCGCACAACTGCCAAGAAGCCCGCCGCCAACCGGACCACCACCGCCCGCGGCCGCAAGACCACCGCTTCGACGCGTCCGGCTGCAAAGCGCACTGGCACCAAGACCACCGCGAAGCGCACCGCCGGCCGTAAGCCCGCAGCCAAGCGCGCGACTGCAGCCAAGACGGCCCGCAAGCCGGCCGCGAAGCGCAGCACGGCCAAGCGCACGCCCGCCAAGACCGCCGTCAAGCGGACCCCGGCGAAGCGCACCGCGACCAAGACCACCGCGAAGCGCGCGACCACCAAGCGTCCCGCCGCCAAGCGCACGGCTGGCAAGCTCCGCCTCGTTGGCAAGACCGCGAAGCGGACGCCCGCCAAGTCGCGCACCGCGCCGAAGTCGGCCGCACGCCGCACCTCGGCCCGCCCGACGGCACGCAAGTCGACGCGTCGCGCCGCCTAACCAAGCGGCGCAGCCGGGCCGACTGAGCCCAGCACAATCTGACATACCACAACGCCCCCGCACGGACGCGGGGGCGTTGTCATTGCCGCATCTGGTATTAGCCAGCGACGTGTGAGATGCGCAACCAAGTCAGGCGGTCGCGCCCGTCTCCTGGTCGAATCGGCCCCGCTCGCGCGTGGGCTCGGAAACGTGTTGCACATCGTGCCGGCGCGACGGCTCGGGGTCGCTCTCGACCCGCTCGGGCCAGCCGCGCTCGGCCGTGCCGATGCCGCGTGACGCGAGGTGCTTGTGCCACGCCCGCTTGTGTACCTGCCAGAAGTGCTCGAACGAGTTGCGAATCGACATGCCCTGCATCGAGTCGTGCGCTGCCCGGCCCATCGATGCGAGCCGCCCGCGATCCGCAAGCAGTCCGCCGATCGTCTCCACCCACGCGTTCGGGTCCGACGCTGGCAGCACGTGCCCGGTCAGCCCGTCCTCGACGACCTCCTTCGGCCCGCCCTGGTCCGACACGATCACCGGCAACCCCGACGACTGCGCCTCCATCACCACTTGCCCGAGCGTGTCGGTGAGGCTCGGGAAGATGAACAGGTCGCTCGACGCGTAGATCGTGCTCAGCTCATCGCCGTGCCGAAACCCGAGGAAGCGCACGTCGAGACCCTTGAGCTCCTGCTGCATACGCGCGCGGTATGGGCCATCGCCCACGACCACGAGTTCGGCGTGCACGCCCCGCTCGCCGAGCTGCTTCGCGACGCGCTTCCACGCGCCCGCGAGCATCGGCAAGTTCTTCTCAACGCTCACGCGCCCGACGTAGATCGCCCGCACCGGCGAGCCCGCCGTGCGCGCCTTCGCGATCCCGCCCTCCGCGTCGAGCTTCGACCAGATCGACTGGTCCTCAAACCGCGGGTGGAACTGCTGGATGTCGCATCCGGGCTGGAGCCGCACGATACGGTCGTCGGCGATGCCCAGGTTCCGCAGGCTCGACGCATAGTCGTCGCTCCGCGTGAAGATCGCCTTAAACGGCTTGTAGAACGACCGCATCACCCGCTCGCACGCGTACGTCATCGCCTGGTCCTCGAACAGGTGATCGATGTACGCGGGGAAGTCCGTGTGGTACACCCCGAGCACCGGCACGCGGAGCATGCGCGCAGCGATCGCGCCGACAATGCCGACCGGTCCCGGCGTCGAGACGTGGATCACGTCCGGCCGGAACTCGTCCACCGCCCGCAGCATCGCGAGCATCGGCGGCAGCACCGCCTCGAGCTGCTCGTACTTGGGCATCTTGCCCGAGAGCACCGGATCGAAGTTGTGCACGTTCGGGAGGTCGGGCACCTCGAAGTTCGTCGAAGTGAACACGTGCAGCGCGCGATCCTGGGCGTGCGCCTGCTCGGCCACGTTGCGGATGAACCGCGACACGCCGTTGATATCGCCGAGCGTGTCGGTGAACTGCGCTACGCGCATCGGTCGATCCATGGCGCTGGGCCCTCCGTCCTCGAGCGAGGTCTCCCAGTCGAACCGCTCGAGGAAGACGCGCTCTTTGTTCTGATAGAACAGGCTCACAAGGTACGGCAGCTGCGCGCTCTGCACGACCAGGTGGCTCATCACGTGCTCGATCGCGGCGGCTCGGTCGCGACCCGCGAACGCCCCCTTCGTGCCCGAGCCCAACGCACGCGTCGCCGTCGAGATGAGGTCCTCGATGAACGCAGCCATCGCCTCGTGCTCGGCGACGGGTGCGCCCACCCGCGCCGGGTCTGCGCCCAGCCGCTCGCGCACAGCCTCATGCCGATCGAGCAACGGGCCGATCTCGCCGGCCATCGCCTTGACCAGCGGCAGGCTCCGTTTGGCCTTCCCTTTCGCGATCTTTGAGCCGACCTTCTTCCGCATCAGGTCCGCCGCGAGGGCCGCCTTTGTGGGCTTGCGGACATCGACGCCCGCGAATCCGACGAGTCGGCGTGTGACCTCGCGCGTGATCGGCGAGCCCTTGCTCTCGAGCTTCCGCCCGACGAAGTGCGCGCCGACGGTCGTGAACTGGTGCGCCAGCAGCGCCGAGTGCCCGCCCACGCCGCCCGGCTCGCTGTCGCCAGCCATCACGCGCTTCAGGAACGCGCGCGGATCTGTGGTGCGCCCGGGCAGCGTGGTCCAGGTCCGGCCGACGTTCATCAGGCCGTGGTCATCGCTGCCGCCGGTGCGTCCCTTCTCCCAGATGCGCGGCCAGATCGGCTCGAGCCGATGCTCGTTGACCATGCGATGCACCTTGCTGGGCGTGAGGGTCTTGATGAATCGCTCGATGCTCGAGCGCATCGTGCCGCTGTGGGCGCCGTTGAGCGTTTCGAAGCTCTTGAAGAGCAGCGAGGCTCGCTCGACGTGCCAGCGCGTGAGCTTGCCGTTCTGCACGTAGAGCGGGTGGGCGAACGAGTGCGGCAGGTTGTGCTGGAAGAGCCACGCGGCGAAGTCGTAGACGTCCTGCCGCAGGCCGAGCCGGCCCATCTCATCGTGCAACTCGGGCGTGAGGCCCCACACGAGCACGTGCAGCTTGCAGCGGTCCTCGGGGAAGTAGACCGTGACCTCTTGGCCGATGATGAAGTGCTCGAAGCCGCGCTCGTGCAGCTCGAGTGCGCCCGCGATGGTGTCGTGGTCGGTGATGGTGACCATGTCCATGCCGCGTGCGCGGGCCTGGTCGTAGACCTGCTCGGGCTCGGAGTAGCACTCGGGGCAGCCGATGAGCCCGAGCGCCGCGATCGCGGGCCCGTCCGACGCCCGGCTGTGGCAGTGCAGGTCCATGCGGGTCAGCGACGCGAACTCGCTCGGATCGCGCGGGCCGATGGACTTCTCGACGGGTCGGGTGTTCATCGCAGCATCCCCGGCAGCGGTTTTCGCCATGGCTCGGGCCTCCTTGCCCTCCGCCGCGACCCGGATCGGGGCGCGGGAAGCCCACGGCGTGTCCCCGCGGTCCTGCGGAGGCCGTGCCAGCCCCGACCAACATAGAACAGTTTCGGCCGGCGCTGTCGCCCAATATCCACCAATGAACCACGTTTCATCCACCGTTCACACAACGCTTGCACGCTTCTCGCAGAGCAGCCGACCGGTGCGGGCTCTGTCCCTCGGTCCCCGGTTCGTCACGCCGCGGATCAGGCGTCACCTGCTGTCGCAGCGACTCGTCCAACCATTGTCACCTGTCACCCGGGCCGACGGTCCGGTCTCGACTGAGAAACCACGCGACCGAGCGTCCATCAGAGAAAGGGCACACCATGCCACGCCTCCCCGCCGTTGATCCCGCCACAGCCACCGGCCGCACCAAAGAGATCTTCGAAGGCCCCCTCAAGGGCAAGCACTTCAACATCTTCAAAGCCATGGCCAACAGCCCCGCCGCCCTCGACGCCTACCTCGGCCTCGCCGGTGCCCTCGGCAACGCCAACCTCTCCGCCAAAGAGCAGGAAGTCATCCACCTCGCGATCGGCAACGCCAACAACTGCGACTACTGCCAGGCCGCCCACACCGCGATCGGCAAGATGGTCGGCCTGACCGACGAGCAGACCGTCGCCGCCCGCCGAGGCACGATCGACGACGACGCCAAGCTCAACGCCCTTGCCACCTTCGCCCTCGCGATCCACGAGAAGCGAGGCTTCATCGACGACGAAGACCTTGCCGCCTTCAAAGACGCTGGCTACACCGACGCCCACGTCCCGGAGGTGCTCGCCACCTACGCACTCGCGACATACACCAACTTCTTCAACCACGTCGCCGAGACCGAGATCGACTTCCCCGTGGTTGCGGGGGTCTAAGAGCAACACGCGGCGAACCTCACGGACACCAATCCACCCTCTCTCGCACCGCCCGCGCTTGGCCATGCCACGTGCGGGCGGTGCATGTATCAGCTGTAGGTCTTTGGTCCCCATTCGCCCAAGAGCGAGCTACCCACGCGCTGGATCCGTTCGTAATCGGTCAGGTCGTAGCTCAGCGGCGTCACCGTGATCGCGCCCTCGCGAAGGCCGGCGACATCAGTGCCCGGGTCGGTCCCGTGGAAGTCCAATCCATGCCCGGCTGCCCAGTAGTAGGGCTCGCCCGTCGGGCTCGTTCTTGGCTCGTACTTGTCGACCAGGCCGTGCGTGTTCATCGGGCAGACGCGCACCTCAGGCACCGGACCGGGTGCGTGGGTGGGGGGGACGTTGACGTTGAGGCACTCGTGGGCCGCGGGCATCGCCTTGGCGATGATCTGCTCGATGACAGCCCGGGCGTGCGTCGCGGCGGTGCCAAAGTCGGGCTGCTTGCCGTCGAGCATCAGGCTGACCGCAATCGAAGGAAGGCCGAGGAACGCCGCCTCGATCGCGGCGCCGACGGTGCCGGAGTAGATGACGTTCACGCCGCAATTCGCGCCGGCGTTCATGCCGCTGATAACCAGGTCGGGCCGCGAGCTCTCGCCGAACTTGCCCGGCCAGAGGTTCGCCACCGCGAGCTTCACGCAGTCGGCGGGCCGACCGTCAACGGCCATGCCCACCGCGCCGCCGGGCAGCGGGACGGGCTTGGTCATCAGCGGCTCGTGGAACGTGACGCCGTGGCTCGTCGCGGACTGCACCGTCTCGGGCGCGACGACAAAGATCTCGGCGGGCGTGCCGTCGGGCCCCGTGATCGGGCCGGGGGTGGTCAGTGCCCAGTGGAGCGCCGCGATGCCGGGCGCGCGGATACCGTCGTCGTTGGTCAGAAGGATGCGCATGGCGGAGGGTACGCCGGCGAATCGTTCTGCCCCGCCGCATGCCGTCACCGCGCCATCAACGCCTCGATCTCATCGACGGTCTTCGCGAGCCCGGCCGTGAGGTTCTCGTGCCCGGTCTCCGTGACGAGGATCACGTCCTCGATGCGGATGCCGATCTCTTCGTCGGGGAGGTAGATGCCCGGCTCGATAGTGATGAGGCTGCCCGGCGTCAGCGGCTCGTCGTACAGCCCCGTGTCGTGCACGTCCAGCCCAATGAAGTGGCTCAGGCCGTGCGGCATGTCGTCGGTGTACCCGGCTTGCTCGATCACATCGCGGGCGATCATGTGCAACTCGTGGACCGTCACGCCCGGCTTGATCGCCGCGATCGCTGCTTCTTGGGCCGCGAGCACCACGTCGTACACCTCGCGCTGCCGCGCGGTAAACGTGCTGTCGATCGGCCACGTCCGTGTGACGTCGTTGGCGTAGCCCTGATACTCCGCGCCCACGTCGCACAGCACCAAATCGCCCGCCTCGAACCTGCGCTGCCCCATGGGCGACACAGCCGGGTAGTGGAGGACGCACGAGTTGGGCCCGCCGGCAACGATCGGCGTGTAAGCCGTGCGCTCACATCCGGCCTCAAAGAACGCGTCCTCAAAGACGCGCCGCAGCGCCGACTCGGTCATGCCGACCCGGGCTGCTTTCATCGCTGCCACGTGGCCCTGCTTGGTCGCGTCGCTCGCGCGGCGCATCAGCACGAGCTCGGCGTCGCTCTTCGTTTGCCGCATACGTGGCAGGGCCTCATTGTCGAGCCGAACCGACGCGCCGGGAATACGCGCCGCGGCGTCACGCATCGTGCTCAGCGCCTTGGGCATCGGGCTCGAAAAGCCGACCACGGGCCCGAGGAACACAAGCTGCTTGCTCTCGCTGCGAAGCACCGCCTGCGCGAGTGCGCCGGGTAGGCGGCTGGTGCGGTGCACCTTCGCGATGCCAGTGCCCAGCTCGATCGCCCGGCCGAGCCTTGCGCGGTGCCCGTGCCACACGTTGTCCTCGACATCGAGCATCTTGAGGTAGAGCGTCTCGGTGTACGCGTCGTTCTCGGGCGCGAGCAGCAGGGCCGCACCAGGTTCGGCGTTGATCCCGGTGAGGTAGTAGAAGTTCAGGTCTTGCCGGCCGCCGTCGCCGATGGAATCGGCGCCGAAGACGACCGTCACGCCGCCGCCCGTATCCATGATGTGCCGCATGAGCGCGCGGCGACGCTCGCGATACACGTCGGGCCCGAGGTCGCCGGCGGGCATGGGCACGCCCAGGGCGTCGTCGCCGGTCGGGCGGGTGATGTCGGGCGTCTC
>ERZ1740070.1445-NODE-1445-length-14899-cov-5.323026_pt1 | contig 14899 bp, 12 predicted proteins | sample MGYA00581734_ERZ1740070 | MGnify/ENA primary metagenome ERZ1740070 (study PRJEB43018, sample SAMN04849744) | marine metagenome | isolation source: floating plastic debris | place: Pacific Ocean | collected 2008-09-01 | study: EMG produced TPA metagenomics...
TATGAGCCTGACGAGCTACCAGACTGCTCCATCCCGCGCCAAGTAGGCCTGCTTTTTAGGCCTCTCAAAATCTATGCGCAATGCCAAAATGACAGTTTTGTTGCAAAATTTGCCTGACATCACGTCAGGGCTGCGGGGACAAGTGCCCTGTCTTGGTGCCGCGCCGTCTGACCCGGAAAATTGCGATGGTTCCAAGCGTCACGGCGACAAGAGTCATCCAGACCGCGAAGGAGCTCATCCAGACCGGAAGCGGGGCGCGGCCACCCGTCTCGATCACCAATGTGCCGCCATCGGCTAGCGTCTGCACGTCCGTGCTCATGAGGCGGCCGTTGTCATAGCGATGCACCACGATGTTCATGGCATCCCGGCCGGTTTGCGGGAAATGGATCTTCATTGGCGCGTCACCTGACACCTGATCGGTGAACCCGCCGTAATACATCTGCAGGACGCCGGGCACCAAGTCATCCATGTCATAAGGCACCGTGCAGACCGAGATCGCGGTATAGGCATCCCAAGGTGCTGCAAACGGCAGAGGCTCCGCGATCGGATGCACCATCATCGACATCGCCTCGAACTCAAAAGCCTGTCCCTCAAGACTGCCGGTGATGCGCGCGAACATGTCATCGGCCAGATCGAAACTGCCGGTCAGGCGGAATTGATCAATCGGCACGCGCCCGTCATCGCTGAACAACAGCGCGGGGTCGGTTGCGAGAATGGGTTCAATGCCATCCGCGGGCATCGAAAGGTAATAGGTCGCGCTGTCCTCGCCCCGGTTCACAATAAGCGTCAGAGCATCGTCTGTCTGCGCCTGAGCGGCGGACAGGGTGAGGCCAAAAGCCAATGCAGACAGGAGCGAGCGCATCATCATGGGCCACCATTTAAGCGGTTTTCGCGAGATTCCCAACAGATTTGACCATAAGCAGGGCGCGCCCTCACGAACCTGTTATCGTTGTCGAAACACGCCCAAGCCCTTGCGCAGCACAAGGCGGCGGTTCTGAACGGTCTCGCGAAAGACAATCAACAAGCCCGCACTGATGATCATCGACAGCCCGATCCATGTGGCGGTGTCCGGCAGCTCAGAAAAGAAAATCCAGCCCCAAAGCACGGCCCAGGGCATGGCGGTGTATTCAAACGGGGTCACCACACTGGCCTCTGCCAGGCGGTAGGCTTGCGCGAGGCAGAAAAACCCGGCCGCGGCGGTGCCCCCGATGACCACCAGCAGCACCCAGTCCCCGGGCGCGGGCCAGACCCATTCGCGAAAGAGGAAATCGAGGCTGGGATGCGGCGAATCCATCGGCGCGATCGCGAAGACTGCCCCGACCAGGCCGCCCCCGATGATATACGTCACCACCGTGATCACGGTCATCGTGGTGCCGTTGGTACGGCGGCCCAGTTTACGTGTCGCCATGATCGAGAGCGCATAGAACACCGCGGCCAGAAGCGCGAAAATGGCGGCCGGTTGGAAGACACCCATGCCCGGTTGCACGATCACGAGAACCCCGGCGAGACCGAGAAAGATCGCCAAAACGCGAAACATGCCGACTTTTTCATTGAGGAAAAGGGTCGCCAAAAGCGTCACGAAGATCGGAGTGGAAAAGGCGATGGCCACCGCCTCCGCCAGACCGATGCTGGAGAGTGCAAGGTAGTAACAGGTGTAGGAAAAAAAGGCCGCGACGGATCGCGTGATCTGCAACCCCCAATGGCCGATTTTAAGCGGTAAGAGCTGACCCTCGAACCGGGCGATGATCACCACGAGGGGCAAAGCAAAGAGACTTCGGATAAACACGACTTGATGCACCGCGTAGGCATCCGAGAGGAATTTGATGATCACATCCTGCAAGGGAAAAATCGTCGTCGCCGCCAGCAGAAAGGCGATGCCGACGAAGGGGCGTTCGTCGGGTGCATCAGTGTCGGGAGAGAGGCTCTGCGACATGGGCCATCCGTGCATTTGGAAAGCCGCAAGGATGCCAGAATTTCAGATCCGGTCTGCTTTATTTACGACAAGGATTGGGTCGCTTCTGGAACGAGGCCTGCCGTGCTGTGGTGCGGGCGCCTTATAAAACGGCTTGGTACAAGTCCCGCAGATTGGCATCCGTCAAAGTTACCGGGTTGCCCCCACAGGAGGGATCGGTCAGTGCCATTGCGACCATGTCATCCAGCCGGTCCGCCGTCACACCGAGCCCTGACAAGCTGCGTGGGATATCGAACCCGTCATTGAACTCTTGCACGAACGCGCAGAACCCGTCGAACCCTCCGTCAATCCCCAGATACCCCGCGGCCGCATTGAACCGCGTCGCGATCTCAGGCGCGTTGAGCTGTAGAACCGGGGGCATGCAAACGGCGGTGGTTGTGCCGTGGTGCGTGTCAAAAATCGCGCCCACCGGGTGGCTCATCGCGTGGATCGCACCGAGGCCCTTTTGAAACGCTGTCGCCCCCATCATGGCCGCGCTCATCATGTTCATCCGCGCCTCCAGATCATCAGGCGTGGCATAGGCGCGGGGCAGATTTTCGATCACCAACCGCATTCCTTCGAGGGCGATGCCCTGGCTCATCGGGTGATAATGCGGGCTGGAGAATGCCTCCACGCAATGGGCAAACGCATCAAGGCCCGTGCCCGCTGTGATGAATTTCGGCATGCCCACGGTCAGTTCCGGGTCGCAGATCACGACGGCAGGCAGCACCTTGGGGTGAAAGATGATCTTTTTCACATGGCTCTCGGAATTTGTGATCACGCTGGCGCGTCCGACCTCGGAACCGGTGCCAGCGGTGGTCGGAACCGCCACGATCGGGTCAATCACCTCCGCATTGGCGCGCGTCCACCAATCGCCGATATCCTCAAAATCCCACACAGGCCGGGTTTGCCCATGCATGAAGGCCACCATCTTGGCCAGATCGAGGCCCGATCCGCCGCCAAAGGCCACAACCCCGTCATGCCCGCCCGCCTTGTAGGCCGCGATCCCGGCGGTGAGGTTCAGCTCATTAGGGTTGGGATCCACATCCGCGAATATCGCGCGACCAAGGCCCGCGGCGTCGAGGATATCGAGCGTGGCTTGCGTGATCGGCAGCGCGGCCAGGCCGCGATCGGTGATTAGCATGGGCCGCGAGATCCCCGCTTCGGCGCAGGCCTGGGGCAGTTCCGCAATGCGGCCGGGGCCGAATTTGACAGCAGTGGGGTAGGACCAATTTCCAGACGGGATCATGACGTGACTTTCTTGAGGTGGAATGATTTTGGGCGGGTGAGATTGTGATAGCCAATGACGGAGAGGCCACCGCCTCGCCCGGTGTCTTTGCACCCGGTCCAGCACAGGCCCGGATCGAGGTAATCGGCGCGGTTCATAAATACGGTGCCGGTCTCGATCTGGTTGCCGATATGCGCGGCGCGGTCAATATCGCGGGTCCAGAGGCTGGCGGTCAGACCGAACGCGCTGTCATTCATCAGCGTAACCGCCTCATCATCATCCCGGACGGCCATGATACCTACGACAGGGCCAAAACTTTCATCACGCATCACGCGCATGTCGTGGGTGACGTTTGTCAGGATCTGAGGCGACAGATACGCTCCGCCATCATCCTCCGCAAAGGGGTCGATATGCGCCGTCGCGCCATCTGCAAGGGCCTCCTTGGTTTGAGCCCGCACCTCATCGGCAAAGCGGACATGCGCCATGGGACCAAGCGTTGTCTCGGGGTGGAGAGGGTTGCCAAGTTTGTAACCTTGCACGATTGCGACGGCTTTTTCCACGAATGGCTCAAAGAGCGTCTCAAGCACATAGATCCGTTCGATCCCGCAGCAGCATTGCCCGGAGTTGAACATCGCCCCGTCAATCAGAGTGTCCACCGCCGCCTCCAGATCGGCATCCTCCATCACGTAACCGGGATCCTTGCCGCCCAATTCCAGCCCAAGCCCGGTGAACGTGCCCGCCGCCGCCCGCTCCATCGTACGGCCCCCACCCACGGAGCCGGTAAAATTGACGAAGTTGAAAGCACCCTCGGCGATCAAGGCGGCGGTGGTGTCATGGTCGAGAAAGAGGTTGGTGAACACATCCTCTGGGACGCCCGCCGCGTGGAACGCGCGCGCCATGCGCTCGCCCACCAACAGGGTTTGCGTGGCGTGTTTCAATGCCACGACATTGCCGGCGATCAGGGCCGGGGCGACTGTGTTGATCGCCGTCATATAAGGATAGTTCCAGGGTGCGACGACAAACACCACACCCTGCGGCACGCGCCGGATATAGCGTTTGAAGGCGGCGTCCTCTCCCACGGCGATATCGGCAAGCGCCTCTTCTGCGATGGCGGCCATATGGGTGGCGCGCTCTTCGAACCCGCCGAACTCCCCGCCATAGCGCACAGGGCGGCCCATCATATGCGCCAGTTCCGGCACCACCTCATCATTCATCGCACCCACGGCCGCCACACCGGCCAGCACCAATTCTGCGCGTTCCTGAAGCGGTCGTGCGGCCCAAGCCTCTTGCCCGGCGCGCAGGCGGGCCACCGCATCGCGGGCGGCCTCAAGGGACAGCGTGTCGCGTTCGGCATAAACCGAGCCATCAATGGGAGAGATGCAGCGCAAAGTGGTCATGGATCGTCCTTATTCAAATGTCGCGCCCAAAGGCACGGGCAATGGCGTGAAACGCCGCGACGCAGCTGTCGTGGTTGTCATTGTTCAGCGCCTCCGGCCAGGTGGACAATTTCACCGCGACCATCCCGCGCTCAGGCGAGACGTAGATGATCTGACCAAAGATGCCCAAGCAAAAATGACCCATGCGGTCCACATCCTCGATCCAGAATTGATTGCGGTAGCATCCGTTGGGGTAATGGGCGCGTCCGTAATCATTAAAGAGCCCGTGATCGCCCGCGCGGACATCCCTGACCCACGCCTTGGGGATCACCTGACGCCCTGCAACCTGACCGTCATTGAGATAGGCGAGCCCGACACGGGCGAGATCCCGCAGTGAGGCATTGAACCCGCCGCAAGACAGGGCATAGCCTGATGCATCCAGGGTGAAACAGGCCTCCGTTTCTGCGCCTAAGGGCTGCCAAAGCCGTTCTGACACAATCTGTGGCAGGCGCTGCCCGGTGACGCGCTCCATGGCATGGGCCAGAACATCCGTCTCAATGGAGCGATATTCAAACCGTGCGCCATGGTCTGCCTCTTGCTCTGTCAGGGTCATGATCTGATCATGAATGCAGGCGGGCCAGTGCTCGTGTTCATACCCGTCGGGGATCGGTTTCCAACCTGCGGCCACGTCCATTTTTCCGATGTCGCTGGCACGGTTGAAATAATCGCTCTCGTCGAACTTCACGCCCGAGGTCATATCCATCACCTGTTGCAGCGTGGCGCCGTTCCAAGCGGTTTGGGTCAGTTCCGGCAGCGGGTCGGTCACAGGCGCTGCCGGATCAAGCAGACCGTCTGCAAACAAAGACGCAGCAGCGGTGGCCGTGATCGACTTTGACACAGACTGGCACAAATGCACCGTGTCGCGCGTCATCCCGTTCCAATAGCTTTCATGGATGATCTCACCATCCAGCATGACAAGCAGCCCGTCGGTGTAGTCATCATCGATCCAGTCCGCGACCGTGGTTTTCCCCCTCGGCGCATCAAAGGCGATCTCTTCGATCGGTTCCAATGCCTCCGGCAGATCGGACACATGGTCGCCGCAGGCCACGGCCCCGGTCGGCAGGATTTCCCGGACATGCTGAAACGCCCATCGGTTCCAAGGCCCGCGATCCCAGTCGATCATCGGTACGCGCCATTCGGGCGGCGGAGGGGAGCCTTGCATGATCGGCGGACGGGGATCGGAATTTTTGTAACTGTCCATCAGGCCTCCCATGTGATGCGCCCCCCCATGATCGTGACGGCGGCGCGCGCCTGATCAAGCGCGACCGGGGCCAGGGATTCCAGATCGTGATCCATCACCACTACATCGGCCATCATGCCCGGGGCCAGCGTGCCTTTGCGATGCTCATTGAATTCCACCCAGGCGTTCAGCGCGGTGTAGCTTTCCAACGTTTCCCGCAAGGTTGAGGTCTGATCGGTCCATTCTGGCGGCAGATCGACCCGGTGCACCGCGCCTTTCACCGACGGCATCACATCCACGGGCACCACGGGCCAGTCGGTGGAGAAACACACAGGCGTCCCCGTCTCGCGGATGGTCTTGGTGGCAAAGGCCAGTGGGATCAGATTGGCGCGCACCAAATCGTCGGGCTTGAAGGGGGCAAACATGCCCCCTGATGGGGAGTGCAAGGGCTGGACGGAGGCAACGATCCCGAGGGGCTGCATGCGCGCCAGATCATCGGCGTGGAGCAGCTCAATATGTTCGATCCGGTGTCGGCTGTCGCGCAGGCCATTTGCGTCTCGCGCGGCCTCATACCCGTCGAGCGTGGCACGGACGGCGGCATCGCCAATCGCATGAACCGCAATCTGCAGGCCTTCGGCATCAATCCGGCGACAGACCTCCGCGAAGTGGTCTGGCGGAAAGAGCGGTTCAGAGCAGCTGTCCGTTCCTGGATAAGGCTCCAGCATGAAGGCGGTGTAGCTGCTGATCACACCGTCCATGAACATCTTCACTCGGTTGCACCACACCATGTCATTGTTGAACCGGCGGCGCATCTCGCTCGCCTCCTGCAGCCGCTCAATGGGGTCGATGTTTTTGAGATGCATCGGAACTTCGGACCGGCAAAGCAGCCTGCCGTCTTCTTCCAATTCGGACAACAACTCGCCTTGATAGAAATTCCCGTCCATCAGATGCAACCCGGTGATCCCGTGTGAGGCGCAGTGTTTGAGACCTTTGGCGATCACGTCCTTATCGATGGCGCGCTCTGCCGCGGTGGCGGGGGGCGACGGGTCCCGCCCGGTCACCAACCCTTCCAGATCACGACCGCCCAGTGGGGTGAGCGCCATGACAGGGCCGTAGGCGCCAAATTCGCGCAACTCCCCATGGGCGGTTCCGTCAGCGGCCATCACCACTTCCGTGCCCTCGGGCATATCCGCGCCATGCAACAGCCCGGCCATATCGAGCGCCGCCGTATTGGCAAAAACCGTATGGTGATCGGCGGCCATGGCCGCAAAAGGGCGATCCGGCATCACACGGTCGAGGTCTTGTCGTGTCGGCGTCTGATCCCCCAGAACGTTGTAATCAATACAGGCCGCAAAGAGCAGCCGATCATCTGGGCGCTCGGAGGAATACGCGCGCACCGCTTTGGTCAAGGCATCCTCACCTGTCACATCCTGTAGGTTCAGGTAATCCAGTTCTGCCGAGCCGGTGAAAAGATGCACATGGCTGTCGATGAACCCCGGCAACACGGTGCAGCCGCCCGCATCGATCACCCGAGCGCTCCCTGCTATGGCGCGGATGTCTGCCGTTGTGCCCACAGCTTCAATCCGGCCGCCTGTGATGGCAAGCGCCTCGGCGTCGGGCCCTGCCATAGTGATGAGCTTGCCATTGAGGATCACGATGTCGGGCATGGGTCTTCCAGTTCTTCACCTGCCGCAATGAGGCCCCACAGATGCGCCGCCTGTCCAGCACTTTTTGCGGGATATGTGACAGAGATCTGACGGCATGGTGTCTTGCGAAAGCCCGCGCAATGCGCCATCTCGGGGCAAGACCAAGTGAAAGGATCCCCCATGCGCGCAGCCGATGTTGTGGCCCGACGGCTTTATGAGGCGGGGTGCCGGTGGGCCTTCGGCATGCCGGGTGGCGAGGTTCTGACGCTCATCGATGCGCTCGAAGATGCCGGGATCACCTTTGTTCTGTGCAAGCATGAGAACGCGGCCGGGTTCATGGCGGAAGGCACGTATCACCGCACGGGCGCGCCGGGGATCCTGGTGGCCACAGTGGGGCCGGGGGCGCTCAACGGGATCAACGTGGTCGAAAATGCGCGTCAGGATCGTGTGCCGCTGATCGTGCTCACTGGCTGTGTCGATGCGCACAAAGTGGAGACCTATACCCATCAGGTCCTCGATCAGCCGCAGGTGTTTCGACCCATCACCAAGGCCACCTTCACGCTCAACGCCAAGGCAGCGGGCGTGATTGCGGATAAGATGGTGGCGATTGCGACCGAGGGCCGTCCGGGCCCCGTGCATTTGGATGTGCCGATCTCCGTGGCGGATGCAGAGGCGGCTGAGACAGGCGTGCTGCGCCCTCCCGCGCTGCCCGTTGCCCCGGTTGGGGCGGCGTTTGAAGCGGCAAAAGATGCCTTGGCGAAGGCCGCCCGCCCCGTGGTTGTGGCCGGTGTCGATGCGATGACCGAAGGGGCCGAGGAGGTTGTGCGCCACTGTGCCGATCTGGGCGTTCCCGTTGTGACAACCTACAAGGCCAAAGGCCTCGTGCCTGAGAGCCACGCAAACGCGCTGGGCGGGGCGGGTCTGTCGCCCAAAGCGGACAAGACGCTGCTGCCCTTCTTGCGCGACGCGGACTTGATCCTGTGTATTGGCTATGATCCCATCGAGATGCGTGATGGCTGGACCGATCCCTGGGACCCGTCTGAGCAAGTGATCATCGACATCACGGCAGAGCCAAACCATCACTACATGCACCACGCCACCTACAATATCGTGGGTGATTGCGCGGCGACCGTGACCGCACTGTTGCCCGAAGGTTTTGGCCCATTGTGGAGCGATGGCGGCCTGAGCAAAGCGCGCGATGCCCTGAAAGACGCCTTTACACCCTCCGAGGATTGGGGCCCCGCGCAGGCGATTGCCACATGCCGGGCGATGTTGCCTGCGGACACATTGGCCACCGCCGACAGTGGCGCGCATCGCATCCTGCTGTCGCAGATGTGGCAATGTGAATTTCCCCGCGCACTGACGCAATCCTCTGCGCTGTGCACCATGGGCTGCGCTGTGCCCCTGGCCATGGGCGCGCAGATTGTGGAGCCTGACCGCACCGTCGTGTCCTTTTCCGGCGATGCGGGCTTTCTCATGGTGGCCGGGGAATTGGCCACCGCGGCGGAGCAAAACCTCAAGACCATCTTTGTCGTTTTCGTCGATGCCTCGCTCGCGCTCATTGAACTCAAGCAACGCCAACGCCAGATGAAAAACCGCGGCGTGGATTTTGGCCACGTGGATTTCGCCGCCATTGCTGGGGCGTTTGGCGGTGAGGGGCACAGGGTGCGGTCAAAACCGGAACTGGAGCAGGCTTTGACGGCCGCTATGGCCTCTGACACGTTCAGCATCATCGCGGTGGAGATTGATCGAAAGGCTTACGATGGCACCTTCTGAAGCACGGGCTGAGATCAAAGGCGCGCTGGATGGCCTATTGATCCTTGATCTGTCGAGGATCCTCGCCGGGCCTACGGCGACGCAGCTTTTGGGCGATATGGGCGCCACGGTGATCAAGATTGAAAACCCCAAAACCGGCGGCGATGACACCCGCGCCTGGGGGCCGCCCTATGCCGAAACACATGACGGCGAAAGCGATCTCAGCGCCTATTTCATGTCATCAAACCGCAACAAGTTTTCCGTCTCGGCTGATCTCTCGACCCAGGAAGATCAGGCTTTTGTGCGCGCCATCGCTGACAAAGCGGACATCGTGATCGAAAATTACAAACCCGGCGGGTTGGAAAAATACGGCCTTGATCACGGCACGCTCTGCGCCGCGAGGCCCGACCTTGTCTATTGCTCCATCTCCGGCTTTGGTCAGACCGGGCCGAACCGGGATCGCCCGGGCTATGACCTGATGGCGCAAGGTTTTGGCGGGGTCATGTCGCTGCCGGGTGAGCCGGAGGGCACGCCGATGAAAGTGGGCGTGGGCATCGACGATGTGATGTGCGGGATGTATGCCACCATCGGCATCCTCGCCGCCCTGCGCCACCGCGATCAAACCGGGGAAGGCCAGCATATCGATCTGGCCTTGGTGGATGCGCAAATGGCGTGGCTGATCAATGAGGGTGTCAATTTCCTCACATCGGAACAGGCGCCCATCCGTCGCGGCAACGCGCATCCCAATATTGTGCCTTACGATGTGTTCGCCGGAAGTGACGGTCACATTATCCTCGCCGTTGGCAATGATGGGCAATTCAAACGCATGGCCCACGCTTTTGACCGGGCGGACCTGGCCGAAGATCCGCGATATGAGACCAACCCCCTGCGCATCGCCAACCGCGATGACCTGACCCGTGCCCTCACTGAAACATTTGCGCCCTTCACGATTGCTGAACTGATGGAAAAACTCCGCGCGGCAGGCGTGCCGTTCGGCCCCATCAACACCGTGGATCAAGCACTGATGTCGGATCAGGCCGAGGCGCGGGGCACGGTGCAGCGCATGCCACATCCCGACACGACATCCGGCGAGGTCGCTTTGCTCGGGAATCCGCTCAAATTCTCGGCGACACCGGTAACATTCCGCCGACCGCCCCCGCGTTTCGGCCAGGATACGCAGACCGTGCGCGAAATGCTTGATATCGTCGAAAAATCTGGCGATCCGGACGTGTGACTTCACGAAAACTTTTATCCAAAGTCACGATGCCGTGCGCTAGCAAAGGCGTGATGTGAGTTTGCGGGCCCGACGGCTTAGGTGTTGGCTAAGGTGAAGCCCCGCGTGAAAGGATCGTACATGCACACAGACATTTGTAACTGCCAGGTCAGTCTGACTGACGCGGCAGCTGTGGCCGAGTGGAATGGTATGATCCTTGGCTTCCTGTCCCACTCCAAGACGGTGCCGGGATACCTGAAACGTCTGCTGGAAATGTCCCCTGATTACGCGATGGCCCATGCGGCCAAAGGTCTGTTTGCGATGATGATGGGCAAGCGAGAGCTGATTGCCACCGCGCAAGAGGCCCACAAGACCGCACAGGCCGCTTTGGCCCAAGGTGGCGCCACGACGCGAGAGCAAAGCTGGTGTGCGGCTTTGGAATGCTGGGTGAATGGCCGTCCGGTTCAGGCCATTCAATGCATTGAGGCCGCGTTGCATGACAACCCGGCCGATACGATGAGCATGAAAGTGTCTCACGCGATCCGCTTCATGATGGGGGACCATCACGGCATGCGCCGCTCCATTGAGCGTGTCATTGACGCCCATGACGACGAGCACGCTTTGCGCGGCTATGCGCTTGGCTGTCTGTCATTTGCGCAGGAAGAGACGGGCGATTACCTGCTCTCCGAAAAATCCGGGCTGGAAGCGCTGCAATTTGCCCCTGATGACGCGTGGGGCATGCATTCGGTGGCCCATGTCTATGACATGACGCACCAAACCAAGGCGGGCATCGACCTGATCGAAAACAACACGGGCGCCTGGGGCCATTGCAACAATTTCCGCTACCACGTGTGGTGGCACAAGGCGCTCTTGCTTCTCGATCACGGGGCGCATGATGAGGTTCTTGGCCTCTACGACACGCAGATTCGCGAAGAAAAAACCGATGACTACCGCGACTTTTCCAATGCCAGTTCGCTGCTTTTGCGGCTTGAGCTGGACGGCGTGGATGTAGGCGATCGTTGGGCAGAGCTTGCCGATTTGGCCGAAAGCCGCAGTGGCGATGGTTGTCTCGTTTTCGCTGACTTGCACTACATGCTGGCGCTTGCCGGGGATAACCGCCCCGATGCCGCCGCCCGGCTGACCGCCCGTGTGGCGCAAACTGCATCAGAAGACAGCGATCAGGCGCAGGTAATGAACGATCCCGGTCTCGCCGCTGCTGAGGGCCTCGCGGCCTTTGGGGAGGGGCAGTACGATGTGGCCTTCGCCAAGCTGCGTGCCGCACAGCCCAAGTTCCAGATCATGGGCGGCAGTCATGCGCAGCGCGACGTGTTCGAACGCGTCACCATCGACGCCGGCCTGCGCGCCGGACAGTTGGATGCCACCGCCGCCCTCATTGCGCGGCGCACCGAGATGCGCAAAGGCGCGGTTGATGCCTTCACCGAGGCGCGTATGCGGATGATCGCCGATGCCCGCGCCTTGAAATCAGGTGTCGCGGCGGAATAGAGCACTACTTGTTCCTGTGTTGATGAAAGCAAATGGCCCATGTCTGTTGCTGATCCTTCCATGACGTCGAAATCGGCCGCGCCTGCGGCAGGCTACGCTGTGGGCATCCGTGATCCCCGGCTCGATTTCTTCCGGGGCATCGCGATGTTCATCATCCTCATCGCGCATACGCCGGGCAATTGGCTCACGCTGTGGATCCCGGCCCGGTTCGGCTTTTCAGACGCGACCGAGATCTTTGTGTTCTGCTCCGGCATGGCATCGGCCATCGCCTTTGGCCGCGTCTTTCGCGAACAGGGTCTCGGCATGGGGTCTGCGCGCGTGGGCTTCCGCGTGTGGCAAGTCTATTGGGCGCATGTCTGTCTTTTCATCGCCATTGCGGCCACAATGGTGGTGCTCAACGCTATGTTCCCGGATGGCGACAGGAACTACGTCAATCAGCTCAATCTCGGGCACTTTTTTGATCGACCGATGGAAAACCTGGTCGGCATCCTGACGCTGACCTATGTGCCGAACTATTTCGACATTTTGCCGATGTATATCGTCATTCTGGTGATGATGCCGGTCATGGTGTTTCTGGCGCGCATTCATGTGCTGCTGGTCGTGGCCGCGTCCCTCGCGATATGGCTTGCGGCCAATTTCGAATGGCTCAACCTGCCAGCTGAGCCATGGTCGGAGCGCAAATGGTTCTTCAATCCCTTTGGCTGGCAGTTGGTCTTTTACACGGGCTTTGCCTTGATGTCGGGCTGGTTCCGCCCGCCGCCGGTGGACAAACGCCTCTTTTGGACCGCGGTGGTCATTGTTCTGGTGATCGTGCCCTTCGCCTATTTCCGCATTCATCGCGAGGTGGAGTTCATCCAGGAATGGCGCACGGAGTGGAAATTCCTCTTTGCCAAGACCGAGTTCGGCATCCTGCGTTACATCCATTTCCTCGCGCTGGCCTATGTCGCCTGGGTGCTCGTCGGGCCCAAAGGGGATTATATCCAACCCCGTGGCGACGGCCCGTTTGCGCGCAGCTGGACGGTGATCCTCAAAGTCATCATGAAGGTGGGGCAGCAATCTCTCGCCGTTTTCATCGCGTCCATGTACATCGCGCGCATTTTAGGGGCGATCTTTGATCAGGTGGGCATGACCCATTTCACCATGCTTTGGGTCAACGCGCTTGGCTTTGCCTTGATCATCCTGGTGGCTTACGGGGCGGGGTGGTTCAAAGGCCAGCCGTGGAAAAAGCGCAAAGCGTAACCTGCTTCATCTTTCCAAAAATACTCCCGCCGGAGGCCTGAAATCTTATAGGCCTTCGTACCAGTTGAGCATCAGATCCGCCCAACCCTCTGGCACGATATGCCCACCGGGAAACAGCGCGAATTCAAGCGCTGAGCCCTCATCACAGCGCTCCCATTTACGGATCCAAAACGCGCCTTCGGTGACAAAGCTGTCAGCCTTGCCATAGATGCAGCCATTGGTCTCGCGCCAGATTTCCATGGCGTGAAACACATCTCCTTGAGAGAAGCCTTCCGGGTCACCAATCGCCCCGCCGCGCACATTACGACCCTCCAGCGGCACCGTGCCATCGCGCCATCCATGGGTGTGAAGCAATCGAACAGGTCCTTCGCATTCTTCTGGGTGAGGTCGCCAAAAGCTGCCGCCCAATGGGGTGAAGGCGGAAAAGGCATCCGGTGCTTGGCACGCCAAATACGACGTCATGGAGCCACCAATAGAGAAGCCGGCCATGACAATCCGGTCGGCATCAAGATCATGGCGCGCCACGGCATCATCGCGCACGGCCTTAATAAACCTGACTTCGTCGCGGCGTTGAATTGTGTCAGGATTGAAGGACCAACCAGTGATGCTTCCTCCGGGAGGGGGCAGCCCTTGTGGCGCGATCACAGCGTATCCCCGGTCTAAAAAAGGTTGCATCATCGTTTCATTGCTAAGCGCGCCTTCGGCACTGCCGCCATAGCCGTGAATGAAAAGGATCGCAGGTTGTGGCGTATCGGCTGTGTCGGGCACAGCGATGAAGTATTCTCCGCCGTCAATGTTGCAGGGTGTTGTTTCAGAACACGCGGCGGCTGGCGCGGCCCAGACGAAAAAGCCCGCAACCACGCTTAATTTAGGAATGAGATGTCTAGCCATTCCATGTCACCACAGGCAGTCCGCGTCCCAACCAGCCTGGCCCGGCTCTGGAGCCCAACATGCCTTCGGGAATGTCCACAATCGGCGCAATTCCTGCCTCATCCAACCGCACAGTCATCCGGCGCGATCGCACGCCCCGTGCGCAGATCACCGCGACCGGCTGGGTGTCGGAGGCGCGGGCCGCGACGACGGCATCCGTAAAATCCTCTCGCCGTAGATCAATCGGCACAGCCCCTTCGGCCACGCCGGTTTTGGCCCATTCATCGGGTCGGCGTACGTCCACCAAAAGGACACGCCCCGCGCGCACGGCCTCCAGAACCTCAGGCGGTGTCATTTCCTGTTCGGCCGCGGTCGCCCGCATCGCCGTCACAACAAAGGTGCCCCCGGCGCCAGCCAAGGCCAGCGTGGCCATCCCGCCGCCCAGCATCATCCTACGAGATAGATTTGCCATGACCGAGCCTTTCGATTGGGTCTACCTGTGCGTGTTGTGCGTGAGATGTAAGGGTTGAGGCAACCCATTCTTCGCTCTCTCGCGCCACTGTGAAGCGATGTGTCAGGGCCGCATTCCTCATCCAATTCCTGCCCCCCTCGCCGCAATCATTGAATCTCGTGATGCACTTGCTTTACCCCAACGGAAAACAGGCCCACATCCCGGAGATCACCCATGACTGATGCCCCCTCTGATCGCGCCCGCGTGCTGGTCACCGGAACCGCCGGGTTCATCGGCTTCCACCTGGCGCGCCGTCTGTTGGCGGACGGGTTTCGCGTGCACGGGTTCGACGGGATGACCGACTATTATGATGTCTCGCTCAAGGCGCGTCGGCATCAGATGCTGATGCAAAACCCCGGCTTTTCCA
>ERZ1740070.1446-NODE-1446-length-14879-cov-4.884309_pt1 | contig 14879 bp, 21 predicted proteins | sample MGYA00581734_ERZ1740070 | MGnify/ENA primary metagenome ERZ1740070 (study PRJEB43018, sample SAMN04849744) | marine metagenome | isolation source: floating plastic debris | place: Pacific Ocean | collected 2008-09-01 | study: EMG produced TPA metagenomics...
GTCAATCCTTCATCGTCAGCCAGTGCCAGAGCCGTCAACATGGCGAGTTGCGGGCGCGAAAGGGCGACCTGGGCAACCGCTTCGACGAATTCCTCGGTGCTCGGAACGGCAAGACCCGTTGCCGGATCGGCCCGACGATCGTCGGTTCTTCGAATTTCCCTCGCATCTATGGCCTCGTGCAAGGCGGCAATTGCGGCCTCTTCCGTCGCACCTTTGGCTTCGGTGATCATCCCACGCGCGTTCGTCGGCGGTTTCGGAAAGGCCCTGGCCACGTATTCGCCGGAAAGGCGCCCGGACTTGATCTGGTAGCGGCCGTGTTCGCCCAGCTGGATCGCGGACGGCTTATCCGACGAGCGCTCGGAAACCTTCTTTTTCTTCTTGTCCTTGAAGAGGTCGCGACCCGTGGCCGTACGAGCTTCCGTACTGAAACGTGTCATGTTGGTGTTCTCCGAAAATGGTGGTTGCCAAAATGGTTGCGATTTTGGATCAGGCCGGTAACTGCCGCGCTTGGGCGAATGTAACCAGCCGCCCTGCGGACTCGTCCCAGAGCGCGAGGCGCGCGCAGTTCAGGCTTTCCCGCAGGGTCACACGGTTCGTATTAGCAAGCGCGTCATGGTTACGAAGCACTTCGGGCAGGCGGTAGAACGGGATGCGGCTGGCCAGGTGATGGACATGGTGGACGCCGATGTTCCCTGTAATCCAGCGCAGAGGTCCGGGCAGCGCATAGTGTGAACTGCCCTCCAGGGCTGCTTCCTGAACATTCCAGTCCTCTTCGCGATGCCAGCTGGTTTCCTCGAATTGGTGCTGAATGTAGAAGAACCACATGCCAGCCATCGCGGCGAGAAGCATCGTCGGAAGAAACACGAACAACAGGACTTGCCATCCGCCGAACCAGACGAGGATCGCCAAGACTATCGAGATCGCGACATTGGTCGCGAGCGCACTCATCCAATAGCGCCACCCTGATCGCATCAGACCGACCGGTAGCCGGTTCTGGAGGAAGAAGGTGTAGAACGGCACGACCCCGAACAGGAAGACGGGATTGCGCACAAGGCGATACATGACTCGGCCGATCCACCCTCTTTCCCGGTATTCCTGGACAGTCAGCGTCGGCAAGTCGCCAATGCCGCGACGGTCCAGATTTCCGGTCGTCGCATGGTGGACCGAGTGATTTTTGCGCCAGACATCATAGGGTGTCAGCGTCACCACGCCGATCACACGTCCCAACCGGTCGCAAGCGCGTCGACTGCGAAAGAAGGACCCGTGGCCGCAATCGTGCTGGACCATGAAGAGACGGACCAAGAAGGCCGCGTTTCCCAATGCCAGAATTGCGGCCAGCACCACGCTGACCGACAGCATCCACCAGGCCACAGCCCAAATCGCGACAAACGGCGCGACCGTTACGAACAATTCGAAAAGGCTTCGGGCCGCGTTCGGCGTGCGGTATTGCGCCAGAAGGCGCGGCCATTCCGAGGCATCGCGTTGCTGTTGGGTCGTGGCGGGCTTAGTCATGACGATGGGGCACCCCGCAGGAGCGCCCCCTTGCCAGGTTCAGGCCAGCGCAATGTTTGTTGCACTTTCGCGGCCGTCTTTGCCAGCTTCCACGTCGAACGTCACTTTTTGATCGTCGTTGAGCGTGGTCATGCCCGCGCGTTCGAGCGCGGAGATGTGCAGAAACACATCCTTGCCACCCGATTCCGGTGCAATGAAGCCGAAGCCTTTGGTGGTGTTGAACCATTTCACTGTGCCATTGGCCATGTGAATTTTCCTTTTGTGATTGCTGCCCGCAACATGCGGCAGCCCGGCTTCTTACGACAATGTCGAGTGCTGTGAGCCGGTGAAGGAAAACAGAATGTCGAATGGAGGTCAGTAGCACTAGGGATGTGGTCATCAACCTGAAGGATTACAAGGCACCCGTTGCCGGGCAACCGGGGTTTCCTTTGCCAAAGGGGCAACGATCCTCTAGGACTGACGGGCTGCCAGGTACCCTGGCAGCTCGCAAAGGAAAGCCGATATGTCGTTCAACGACCTGGCAAGGAAAGAGGCCGCCGACAAAAAGGCCTTGCAAGAAAAAGAAACGAAATCAACGCCCAACAATGACGAAGGCCCCGTATCGGGGACCAAGCCGGTCGATCGGCCAAAGGACTGACAGGCGCGTCGGCGGACTTCAGGTTCGCCCAAACAGACTCAAGAGTTGCGTGTCAGGTTTCCTTCTTCAATGATTTCGTTGATCAAATCGGCGGTTGCGGCATGCAATTGCCGCTCCGCTTCCGAGCCGTCTGCGTTTTCGTGAGTGTCGGCAGCATCGCGTAAAATACCGACGATCTCGCGTTCCGGAAGCACGTTGCGATCTTGCAGGGCAAGCAGCAAGGCCTCGCAAATCGAGAGGGCAGCCATGCCCGCCGGGTCTTGTTGGTCTAACATCGTAGCGTTCCTTTTTCGTTCGTCGAATGGTGAACGGGTGAGGTCGTGGCGCCCTTTGACACAGTCATAGTGCTTTCTGTCGTCCGCACTGATCGAAAGCAGTCTCTATGGAGAAATCTTCTTGGCGTAGTCGCCGGTTCGAAGGGGACCAGTAATGAAAGTTGAAACCAGCCCGCTCACGCGAAAGCTCTCCGCATTCGTCAAGCTTTCGGCGTCGGAACTTGGCGTGCTGGAGCGGTTGCATGAGCGACGGAAATCCTTTTCCGCAGAACGTGACCTTGTCCATCAAGGCCAATCCGAACAGGCGGCCTACATCCTGGCGTCGGGTTGGGTCGTTTCTTACAAGATCCAGCCTGACGGGTCGCGGCAGATTGTTGATTTCCAGATACCGGGGGATTTTCTGGGGCTGCGCAGCGTTCTTTTGCACACATCCGATCATGGCATTGAGCCAATCGTCGATATCGAGGCTGCGGAAGTTCAGGTGAGCGACCTTTTGCAAGCCTTCGCAGAGACACCACGGCTTGCAACGGCCATTCTCTGGGCCGTGTCGCGCGACGAAGCCATGGTGGTTGAACATCTGGTTGGGCTGGGGCGGCGCGATGCGGATGCACGCATGGCGCATTTCCTGTTGGAGCTTGGCGTAAGACTGTCGCTTGTCGGTATGGGAAGCAGGAAAGGTTATGCCTGCCCGCTCACGCAGTATCATCTGGCAGATGCGTTGGGGTTAAGTGCCATCCACGTCAACCGCGTCCTTCGGAAACTCCGCGAAGGCGGGCTCGTCACGTTTCAGGGCGGATTGGTCACCTTCGATGACTATGAGGGGCTGGTTGCGTTGGCGGATTTCGATCCGGCCTATCTCGATCAGTCGCGGCCTCTCTTGCCGTGAAACGGCCGCCCTAGATTTGGTCGGCCTTGATGTCTTTTCACAGGCATACCGACATTACATCAGTGCGCGGCTCGCTTGCTTGAGCTCGTTGTGCGCCTCTTCGTCGTTTTCAGCTTCATGGGCCTTTTCAGCGGCCTGATAGTGCTTCAACGCTGCGGCCTTCTTGGGGCCTTCGGGTGCCTTGTCCCAGGCATCCTTGACGGAGGCCATGTGTTTCACGGTCTGGTTTTCCTCTGTTTGGTTTTCTTCATTCATGGAATTGTCCTTTCCTGGACGGTCAGAGAATAAGAGGCGCAGAATTCATACAGTTCTATGGAGGAACTGCATGTGCCCCGCGCCTCTGAGCTACTCGGAAAAAACCACCACGACTTTCGGTGGGCAGCTTCACCTAGCCGGTTTCTCGGTCTCTGTGCACTGACGTAGGTTAGCCCGTCTGAGCAAGATAGAAGAACCACGTTAGAACCACGACTCCAACGAGCGCCATCGTTGTCCATGGGATCGATATTTTGGGAGAGTTATTGCTGCCTGCTTCGAGGGATTTCGAAACGCGAAGCGGCGCGCGCGTCGGCAGCAATGAAACCAGCTTTGCCGCTCTGCCCTCGCTTGCCAACGCCAGCGCCGGAATATCGGTAATCGATTCAAAATGTTTTGTCAGCCGAACTTGCGCGTCCTCCCGAGCCAGATGTGCAAGCTCACGCGCCTCGGTCCATGGCTCGAGGTCAAGGCGTGCAAGCGCTGACAAGACCGTCACGGCTGCACCGGTTCGGTCCTCCCCCAATTCCGCGAAGAGGAAGGCATCGTAGTCACTGCCGTCCGGGTGAAGGACGTCTGAGGCGGACATGGGTTTCCTTTCGGCGTGAGACTGAGGCAAAGACTTGCAAGCAAGTGTTTGAAGCCGCGGATCGGCTTTGCCTCTCATACTGACAGCAAAGAACCCGACCAGGGCTAACCTCGATCAGCATCGCATTCCGAAGGTTCGCATAGTGTACACTCAACTGCCTTGTTGCGACGAGGTGTTCTTTTCGACGCGTGCCACGGTGGCGGCGGTGGAAAGTCCAGCATTCTATTCAATGGAGACCCGGGATGCTCACGCGTTCGACCAAATCAATGGTGACGTTTTCAAACGGCTTCACGATTGGCGACAGCCAGCGGGAACTTCCGGCCGGCACATATGAAATCCTGGTCGAAGAAGAGCTTCTACAAGGCCTCAGCTTCGAGGCTTACCGGCGCACCGCGACATGCCTGATGATCCGGGGGCGAGGGAGCAAAGCGGGTCAAACGACGATGCAAATGACAACTAAGGAGGATCTGGATCATGCAATTGAATGTGACCGGGCCGTTTCTGAAACCACAAATAACAGCGAAGCGGCGCTTTCTCCGCAGGAGGACACGACATGACGACACCTGAATGGCTGAAACCCGGCATCTACGGCGCACTGATTGGCGCGGCGTTTGTCGGCATCGTTGGATTCTCGTGGGGAGGATGGGTGACCGGAAGCAGCGCCGAGAAGATGGCAAGCGAGATGGCGGAGGACAGTGTTATCGCGGCGCTCGTGCCCTTCTGCCTCGAAAGGTCCCGAACCGACAATGAACGCATTGCAAAGCTGGCCACGATCCGCGAGGCATCGTCATTCAAGCGGCGCGACGCTGTCATGGAAACTGGCTGGGCAACGATGCCCGGAACAGATGGCCCGAACCGCGATCTGGCGCAGGCATGCATCGAAGGTCTCGACCTTGATGCATCGTAATGATCTCAAACTCTCGCCCGTTTCGTCCAAGGGCACCGTAGGCGTGTTTGCGACGGTGTCTTTCGCGGAATTCCTTGCGCTCGCCTTTGTCGCGCTCATCGCGATCGGATCGCCGTCTTTCGCCCAATCTCAATCGGCCCCGATGCCCGCGAATGCGCAGCCCAAAAGCTATGGCGACGGATGGGAATGTGTTCGTGGGTACCGGCGTGACGGCGATGCGTGTCTCGCCATCATCGTTCCGGAGAACGCCTATGCCACCAACCGAACCTATGGCGCAGGCTGGGAGTGTTTGCACGGGTTTCAGGAGGTCGATGACGCGACTTGTCTTGAGGTCATCGTGCCTGATGGCGGATATCTCGACCTGTCGGGACGGAGCTGGAGCTGCCTTCGTGGCTACATGAAAGTTGATGATCTCTGCCTGGAGATCGATTTGCCACCAAATGCTTACCTGGCAGACCGCGGCTATGGAGCGGCGTGGCTGTGTGACCGTGGCTATGAGGTCGAAGGCGACATATGCGTCGCAATCGCGGTCCCGGAGAACGCCTTTCTGAATGGCTCCGGATACGGGCAGCCATGGACCTGTGAGCGAGGCTATTTTGAACGCGATGACACCTGTGAGGCTGTCGTCGTCCCGGAGAACGCATATTTCGACGATGCGAGCTATGGTCCGGGCTGGAAGTGTAATCGCGGCTTTGCAGAGTCCGACGACGGCTGCACAGAGATCGACCTCCCTGACAATGCGCATCTCGACAATTCGGGAAACCGCTGGGAGTGCCACAGGAACTTTCAGCGGTCGCAGGGGCGATGCGTCCTTAACGACTAACGCTCGCAATCAAAATTGAAACACGGTTCACCCGCCCGAACGCTTCATGTGATCGGATCCGGGAAAACCCGCTTGGGAAAGGAATAATCATGGAATCGGACAATGTAGAAAACTCGATGACGAGGCTGACAACGATGGGGCCGCAAGCTCCACCTGATGTATCCGCATACCGCCAGTCTTACGGCAAAAAAGCTATAACAAACGGTTTGCCCACAGCGGTTGTCTATTGCGAGGGGAACTTCGGGCAGGTCGACGGCAAGACCGCGAATGGGCTTGTCCGTCACAGCCAGGCCTACCGCATTCTAGCGGTCATCGACGGCCTACTTGAAGGGCGTGACAGCGGGCAGGTGCTGGACAAAGTGAGCAACGGCATTCCCATCCTTGAAGACCTCGAGGCTGCGGTCACGCGTGAAGCTTATATCCCCGACACGTTGATTTATGGCATGGCCCCCTCTACGGGAAAGATGTCACCCGCAGATCGCGGGGTCGTGCTGGATGCTATCGCACTCGGCATGAACATCGTCAGTGGTCTGCACGAATTCCTCGGCGATGATCCAGAGATCTCGGGCGCTGCTGACGCGTCCAACGTGACGATCCGAGATATCCGCAAACCCAGACCAAGCAAGGACATGCGCCTGTTTGACGGAAGCGTGTCCAAGGTTAAGGCAATCCGCATTGCGGTGCTGGGAACGGATTGCGCAATCGGCAAGCGGACAACAGCGACAGTTCTAGCCAGGGAACTGAACGCGTGTGGTATCAAGACCGTCCTCGTCGGCACCGGCCAGACGGGGCTCATGCAGGGCGCAAAATACGGGATCGCCATGGACGCAGTGCCACCGCAATTCTGCTGCGGGGAACTGGAACGCGTGATTGTCGCGGCGTCTCACGGCGATGATCCGGACGTCATCCTGATCGAAGGGCAAGGCGCGCTCAGCCATCCGGCCTTTTGCACTTCGGCATTCATTCTGCGCGGCAGCCAGCCGCACGGTGTTGTTCTTCAACATGCGCCCAAACGCGCTCATCGCTGCGACTTTCCCGGCATGCCGATGCCCGAGCCGAAAAGCGAAATCGCCCTCATTGAAGCTTTCGCTGACACACGGGTGATTGGTATCACACTCAATCACGAAGCGATGACGGGCACCGAGGTCGATCGTGCGGTTGACAGTCTTTCAAGGGATCTTGGCGTTCCGGTGACGGACGCGCTGACCCGGCCGGAAGTGCACCTGAGCGACATGGTCCTGTCCGCTTTTCCGCAGTTGCGACCAGTGCCTCTTGTGGCCGTGGAATGACCTCGCCGCGAGTGGAAATTGATCTGGGCAAGATCCAGGCAAATGCGCGATGCCTAGTCCGTCGGCTTGCCGCCCGTGGCATCTCTGTCACCGGAGTGACCAAGGCCGTCTGCGGGCATCCTGATGTGGCCGTGGCGATGGTGGACGGTGGCGTTGCCGGTCTGGCCGACGCACGCATCAAGAACGTCGTTCAGATGCGGAAGGCGGGGATCACTTGCCCAATTTCAATGATCCGCGCGCCGCTGCTGAGCGAGATGGAAGGCGTCATCAATTCGTGTGACACGAGCTACAACACAGAGATGGCCACGATCCTGAAGCTGGGCGCGGCCGCAAAAAAACTGGGTACCTCGCACGATGTCATCCTGATGGTCGAAATGGGAGATATGCGCGAAGGCGTCATGCCCGAGAATCTTGATGAATTCGCCGCTCGGGTCATCGCTACGCCCGGTGTTGCTCTCAAAGGCATCGCTGCAAATTTCGCCTGCATGGACAACGTGGCACCGACGGCCGGTGACATGGCCATGCTCTCGCGAATGGCCGACCAAATCGAAGGAGAATGTGGGCCTTGTGTGGCCTTGGTGTCTGGTGGCGGCTCGGCCAATTTGCCATGGGCGCTTGGTGAAGGTTCAACCGGGCGGGTCAACAACCTGCGCCTGGGTGAGGCGATCCTGTTGGGCATCGACCCCGTTTCAGGGAAACCGATCGACGGCCTTCACACAGATGCATTTGCTCTTTTTGCCGAAGTCATCGAGGCAAAGCCCAAACCGAGCTCAATGCCGACGAAACCAAGTCCGCTGGAGTATGGAAAGCTCGAACTGGTTTCGAATGTCAGCCAAACAAACCGCTCCATCCTTGCCGTTGGGCAGCAGGACACGGACGCGAGCGGTTTGAAGTTTAATTCAGGAGGCGGGTTCATCGGTGCGACGAGTGACCACACCGTTATCGACACGGGCAACGCCAACGTATCCGTCGGATCCGAGATGAAAATCGGCATGAACTACAGCGCACTCATGCGGGCGATGAGCGCGCCCGATGTCGAAAAAGTCGTGCGTCACGGGCTGCCAGAAAATGGAGTTTACAAAGAATCCAGACCCCGACCAATCCTGAAGTTGGTATAAGCCCGAGTGATCTACGCGGCCAACCAGCACCGTCATGTTTGGCCAGAAATCAATGCTTCAGACGGGGTAGCTGAACTGGGGCCCCCAAGTCCCAAGGTGCCCTGCCCCGCGCCCTGCACGACGCTTTACTCGCTGTCGCGACCGGACCACTTCAATGAAAGGACACACTACCATGGACAACACATTGACCAAAAGCGTTGTGGTTTTTGATCGGCCTTTCATGGTGCCCGGCTTTGACGAAACTCTTTCTGCGGGTGAGTACGGTATCGAGACCGAGCTCGCCTCGCCCCCGGATCACCGAGACCCAGAGGCCTGGAAGGCTTCCGTGATGATCCACCTGCTTCCGCGGGCGTCCCATCCCGGGCTGACGCGCAGTATGATGGTTTCGCTGGTGGATTTCTACAAGGCCCGCGCGACGGACAAACTTACCGGGAAACAGGTGTCGGAAGTCTTTCTGGAAGAAATGCTGTCGGATCCGATGGTGCAACTCGTCATGCAGGCTGACGGAGTGTCGGAAGCGCAGTCGCGCCATCTCTACTCGGGACAACGGACAAGGCAGACCGATATCGATCTTCTTGACCCGAAGCCCGATGATACCGGGCCGCTCGCGCCGTCACGGGAAAGCTCCGAGAACGATGTCGCCCAAAATGAAGGGATGCAAAGCACGATGCAGCCTTAACTCCTTCCAAGCATTGATGGACGAAATCGTGTTGGCCTCTTCATCGCTTGGTTGTGGTCGCCATTGACAAAGCCCTGGTCAAAGCCCATTTCAATCACACGTAATAGTTCTGCCGCGTGAGCAGGCGGCCCAGCGCCGCCCCCGGCCATGACGTACAGTTTTCCCACATCACGCAGGGGCGACGCCGCTCAAAGCGGTTCGAGGTGCAATTCGGTGCCTTGGGCGGTTGCTTTGGGCGCACCCCGACCGCACGAACGCAATGGCGCTCGTCGGCAATACCGGACTCCTGTCCGGACAAGGATTGACATGAACTTCAGTGAACTCGGGCTGAACGCCCGCATGGTCTCGCGGCTTGAGAGCCTCGGATTGACCGAACCTACGCCGATCCAGGCGAAGGCCATCCCCCACGCGCTGCAAAGCCGCGACATCCTGGGGATCGCTCAGACGGGAACGGGAAAAACCGCCGCATTCGGCATTCCGCTGGTCGTGGCGCTTTCCAAAGCTCAGGAAAAGGCCGCGCCGAAATCGGCGCGCGAGCTCATCCTTGCGCCGACGCGTGAACTGGCCAATCAGATCGTTCAGAGCCTTCAGGGGCTGACGGCCGATCTCCGCATCACGCTCGTCGTGGGCGGAAAGTCGATCAACGCGCAGGCCCAGAAGCTCGCCCGCGGCACCGACATCCTCGTCGCCACGCCGGGCCGGCTGATCGACCTGATGGATCGCCGCGCCGTCGATCTCGGCAAGACAAGGTTTCTCGTCCTCGACGAGGCGGACCAGATGCTCGACTTCGGCTTCGTCCACGCATTGCGCCGCATCGCGCCGATGTTGGGCAAGAACCGCCAAACCATGATGTTCTCGGCCACGATGCCGAAGGCAATGGCGGAGTTGTCCGGGCACTACCTCGACAAGCCGATCCGCGTCGAGGTGTCGCCGCCGGGCAAGGTTGCCGACAAGGTTTCCCACAGCGTGCATTTCGTTGCCAAGGACCAGAAGCAGGGTCTTTTGATCGAACTGCTGGACGGGCACCGTGACGACCGCGCGCTGGTCTTCTCGCGCACGAAGCATGGCGCCGAGCGGCTCATGAAGCACCTCGACCGGGCCGGTTTCGCGGCCACGTCGATCCACGGCAACAAGAGCCAGGGTCAGCGCGACCGGGCCATCGCTGCCTTCAAGGACGGATCGGTGCGTGTCCTCGTCGCGACGGATGTCGCGGCGCGAGGGATCGACATCCCCGGTGTCGGCCATGTCTACAACTACGATCTACCGAATGTGCCGGAGAATTACGTGCACCGGATCGGGCGGACCGCCCGTGCCGGCCGCGACGGACGCGCGGTCGCGTTCTGCGCCGCCGACGAAGTGGCGGAACTCAAGGCCATCGAGAAGGTGCTTGGCATGCGCGTCGAAATCGCCGGAGGCCGCGCTTGGGAAGGGTTCGGAGACGCTCCGAAAGCGAAGAAAGGGCGGCGGTCACGACGGCGGTCTTATTCGCGCCGCCCGGAGCGGATGGCCGCCTGACATCAAACGGCAGGCGGCTTGGAGCCTGATGCAGAAGACGGCGCTGGTCCGGCAGCTGACTGCGACCCGGACAAGCTTTCACAGCGAGGCGGCGCTTTCTCCGCAGGAGGATACTTCAATGCATACCCCCGAATGGCTCAAACCCGGCATCTATGGTGCCGTGATCGGTGCCGCGGTCGTCGGTATCGGCGGCTTCACGTGGGGCGGCTGGGTGACGGGCGGAATCGCGCATGACAGGGCGATGGCGATGTCCCGCACGGACGTCGTCGCAGCCATGGTGCCGGTCTGCCTCGACATGGCGCAGGCCGATCCGGACCGCGCGGCGAAGCTTGCGGTCATCCGCGATACCCAGACCTACCAGCGCCGAAATGCGCTCATGGAGGCCGGCTGGGCGACCGTGCCCGGCGCCGAGGCGCCAGACCGTGACATTGCGCAGGCCTGCCTAGCCTCGTTGGATGTCGATGCCATACCCGAGCGTCCGGAAACCGCGGCGGACGAAGGGTGAGCGGTGTTATCGCCTGGACGGGTCCGATATCCCTGAACCGTGGCCACCGCCTTGCCATCTTCGGCATGGTCGGCTTGATCGCCTTTCTGACGCTTCCGGTTCTCGCGCAGGACGGCACCGGACCAGTGCCAGAGAACGCGGAGGCCCGAAGCTACGGCGGTGGTTGGGACTGTACGCTTGGCTACCGCGTGTGGATAGCGAAGAGTGTGTTGCCATCGACATCCCCGAGAACGCCTATGCAACGGGCCGGTCTTATGGCTCAGGCTGGGCGTGTGAGCGCGGCTACCAAGAAGTCGGCGGTACTTCCTGCGAGGCGATCCCCGTCCCTGAGAACGCCTTCCTTCAATCATCGGGCTTCGACTGGCAATGCGATCGTGGGTATCGACAGGATCGGGAGACATGCGTGCCAATCGACCTTCCGGAAAACGCCTATCTTACCAATGATCCGTCAGGTTCGGGCTGGGACTGCGCACGCGGTTTCACGGCCTTGACCGATGCCTGTGTTCCGATTGCGGTCCCAGAGAACGGCTACCTGACCAATGCCGACTATGGTGCCGAATGGGCCTGTGAGAGGGGCTTCTTCGAGATCGATGGCCGCTGTGATCCCGTGGCGCTTCCGGCGAACGCCTTTCTGGATCAAGATTCCTACGGTCCGGGATGGCGGTGCGAACGGGGCTTCGAGGCGGTAAATGACACATGTGTCGCGATCCACCTGCCTGCGACGCCCATCTCGACCGATCCGGAAACCGCTGGCGCTGCGACCGCAGCTTTCAGCTCTCGGACGGGGAGTGCGTTCTTGGACGATAGCACCCCCAGATCGCGCCCAGCCGAGACTTCTGGTGTACGGATGCGGATCGGCTGTCGCTTGCGCTACCAGCTGACCCAGCCGACACCCATCATAGCCATGCTGAACGTCCACTACTCACGCTTCGGCGATCTGGAGCGCGCCGACTATCTCGTGACGCAGCCGAGCGTGCCGCTGGAAAGCTATCGCGACGCGTTCGGCAATTGGTGCACGCGGATGGTTGCCCCGGCGGGGAACCTCACACTGTCCACCGACGGGATCTTCCGCGACACCGGGCTGCCCGATCCGAAAGCACCCGAGGCCGAGCAACACGCAGTTCAAGAACTGCCCTTCGAAACCTTGGCCTTTCTTCTCGGTAGTCGTTACTGCGATGCCGATCTCTTGTCGGATGAGGCCTGGCGCCTTTTCGAGAGTACCCCGCCGGGCTGGGCGCGTGTTCAGGCGATCTGTGCTTTTGTGCATTCAGCCGTTTCGTTCGACTACATGCAGGCAAGCGCGACCCGCACAGCGTCCGAGACGCTCGCCGGAGGTCAGGGTGTCTGCCGGGATTTCACCCACCTCGCCATCGCCCTCTGCCGCTGCATGAACATCCCGGCGCGCTACTGCACCGGCTACCTGAGCGAGTTCGGTCAACCAACGCCTCATCCGCCTGACGATTTCGCGGCGTGGATGGAGGTCTTTCTGGGCGGTCGCTGGTGGGTTTTCGATCCACGAAACAACTGCCCGCGCTTGGGGCGGATTTTGATCGCGCGCGGACGGGACGCCGCCGATGTGCCTCTGACCCAGACATTCGGACCGAATACGCTGACGCAATTCGACGTCTGGACATGGGATGCCGAGGACCACCCCGCCGAGGCGTCGTCCGGTTCTCGAAACTAGCGCCGCGCGTGTCAACGCCGGTTCTTGTCGGTCTGCCCGTCTTCGGCTCGCAGACGGGATGGTTGGTCCGCCTGTGTGTGAGCGAGTTCGCAACATGAAACCATTTGGGAGAATTGAGATGACCGCCTCGATCAAGACGACCGCCGTATTTCTCCGACCCTTCCAGCTTCCGAGTTTCAACGAGACCCTGCCACCCGGCGAATACGAGATCGAGACCCAGTTGCTCGAGCCCGTGGATTGGATCGAACCAGGCACCTGGACGTCGTCCGTTCTCGTGCACCTCCATCCGCGCGCCTCGCACCCCGGGCTCGGCCGAACGCTCACCGTGCCGCTTGCCGAACTGGAGAGCGCAGTGGCCAAAGACAAGCTCACCGGCAAGGCCCTTAAGGACTACTTCCTTGAGGAGATGCTGGCCGACCCGATGATCCGTCTTGTTATGCAGGCGGACGGGGTGAACGAGGCCAAACTCCGTGACCTCTATTCGGCTCGGTCCCGAGCCGGCCAGGAAAGCGCAGGCGAAACGCGCAGCGTCTCCCCGCCACGCAACTGGACTGAGACGGAAGATACCGGACCGCGCGCTGGAAGCGGGCGTCCAGGCATTGGAGAATGACTTGGGTGTCCGGAATATGGCACCAGATCCGGCCGCAAGCGGGGCATGGTGGGGCTTCGGGAGCAGTCCCATGACGGATGACCCGATTGATCTTGACGGTCGCAGGACCGAGGCCGGCCGACATGAGACGGAGATGCGGCGGCGACCTGCGAACGACGCCCCGTCTTTGCTGCCCTCGGCGCAACCGCACCTCGGTAGTCTCGAAGACCAGATGCTGGCGGAACCGGCGCGGACATGGGTCGAAGTGATGGAGAAGTGGCGGTTCCTTCTCGAACGATATGCAGCAACACCGGAGGCCTGCGATGAACGTATTCAGAAACTGATCAGGCGGGCCATTGGAGACATGGAGCGGCTGCGGAAGCGTGAGGAGCGCAAGGGACGATGAAATCAGCGGATGCGGAAATCCTGACCGTGAGGGCAGCGGCCGACATTGCCGCCGAGCGCGTCTGTCTGAGGTGCAGGTCGCCCTTCTGGAGCGAGGGGTTCGGTGAGCGCATATGTTCGCGCTGCAAGGCTTCTTCCGTCTGGCGCGCGGCTATTTCCGAGGGTTGCGGACATGGGCGCCGACGTTCCGGCGGTCGTTTGTCGTAGGTGTCACTGATGCCGTCGGTCACCCTCACGCACACAACCTGCTATCGGTATCGCACCGCTGTTTCACTCGGGCCGCATCGGCTGATGCTGCGTCCGAGGGAAACCCGGGATCTCAGCCTGACGTCCTTCGACCTGGAAGTCAGTCCACAGGCCCGCATCGACTGGTCAAACGATGTTGCCGGCAATGCGGTCGCGACGGCGCAGTTCGACGCGATGACGGAGTCGCTTTCGATCCGGTCGATCGCGCAGGTGGACCTTCGCGCCCCCATCTGGCCGGTCTTCCCGATCGCCGCCGATGCGGCATCTTATCCGTTTCCGTACACAGTGGATGACCAGACTGACCTCGGCGCGTTGGCCACGCCACAATATGCCGATGATGCGGGGCGGCTACTCCATTGGGTCGAAGCATTCGTTATGGGACGGCCGACCGACACGCTTTCCCTTCTGAAGGACATCAGCAACGGTGTCACCGCTCAAATTTTTTACCAAAGCCGAGAGACGGAGGGCACTCAAGGACCGCTGGAGACCCTCGACCGGGGGTGGGGCTCGTGTCGCGATTTCGCCGTTCTCTTCGCAGAAGCGGTGCGGACGCTTGGCTTCGGTTCGAGGATCGTTTCGGGATACCTCTTCAATCCTTCAGGAGACGAGCTTGGCTCGGCGGACGCCGGCTCGACTCATGCCTGGGTCGAGGTATTCGTACCCGGGGCAGGCTGGATATCGTTCGACCCTACCAACAGATCGGTTGGCTCCACCAATCTCATTCCTGTCGCCGTGGCGCGCAGGATCGAGCAGGTTGCCCCGGTATCCGGCAGCTTCCATGGAAGATCCGCCGACGTGTTGGCAATGGAGGTTAGGGTGGATGTGAGGGATTCCTGAGCGCCTCTGTCCGGGAAGTCCCAATGCAAGAAGTATTGCGATTGTATCTTCGTGGCCGATTCTGGCATCCATGGCATGGAGGATCGGCTCGACTCCGTCGCAACTTCAGGCGGGTAGGGGGTGCCTATGTG